>OCTV010000311.1_pt1 | contig 19583 bp, 13 predicted proteins | sample 1539101 | NCBI WGS metagenome assembly OCTV01 (sample SAMEA3991422, study PRJEB22521) | metagenome | biome: anthropogenic terrestrial biome; feature: sewage plant; material: sludge | place: Sweden | collected 2012-09-26 | reverse complement strand
TTGTATCTGTGACCTTTGACTGACGCACCGGTGCCGACCGGCATGAAGATGGGGGTCTCGATGGTGCCATGGTCTGTGTGCAACAGGCCAGTGCGAGCCTTGCTGTCCTTGTCATCAATACATTTTGTAAAACTTACCCCCATGCTGATCTCAATAAAAATTATACCGAATGCCTGGCCGTGTCCAGTTTGAGCAGGACAGCGGTCATCAATGAAAATATCATACAGGAAGTACCTCCATAGCTGATGAAAGGCAGTGGAATCCCCATGATCGGGACCAATCCCATCGTCATGCCTATATTAATAAAAAAATGTACCAGGATAAATCCCATATAACTGTAAGCATAGACTCGGGTGAAGGCATTACGTGCACGTTCGCCGATCAGGATGGCCCTGAACATGAGCAACACAAAAAGGCCTACGATGGCTGCTATACCCAAAAATCCCTGCTCTTCGCCGATGGTACTAAATATAAAATCAGTGCTTTGCTCCGGTACATAATTGAGCTTAGTCAAAGTGCCCTGTAAAAAGCCTTTTCCCGAAAAATTGCCTGAGCTGATGGCGAGTTTGGACTGCAATACGTGGTATAAATTGCCACGCGGATCACACATCTCCGGTCTCAACCATACATTGATACGCTCACGTTGATGGGGTTTGAGAAAATTGTCTACAGAATGTTGGGAGACTTTGGTAAATGCTGCCCCTATCAGGATAGAAGGCACCAGGATGATTAATAATTTCTGTAGCCTTTGTTTGTTGCCCTGGTAAACAAAAAACAGCAATCCCACACTCAGGACGCCCACCAAAGACAATAATGGAATAGAGACCCAATAGGAAGCGATCAAAAGCCCCCAACATGCCAGAAGGACTACATTAAGTAATCGATTTTTTTTAAGCTGGGTATAAATAATGGTTGCCCCGAAACAAATGAGGTAGGCGATGACATAATAGGGTTCAAATTTTAAAGCAAGTATAAATAAAGCAAGCAAGGACAAGCCAATGATATACCAAACAGGATTGTATCCTTCTCTGAATAACAATATAAAAAAGGAGCCATAAGTGATCGCAGATCCTGCATCCGGCTGCAGGAGTATCAGACCAATAGGAAGCGCAAATATCCCCATAGTGATCATCCTGGACTTTGGCTGCTTGAGGTTGGTTTTGTAATAGGAGATATAAGCAGCCATAGCCAGCGCAGTTCCAAACTTGGCAAATTCTGAAGGTTGAAAAGAAAATCCTCCCAAATTAAACCAGGATACCGAGCCCTTAATTTTATGACCTAAAAAAAGGACCAAAATGAGCGAAATCAACCCTAATAAATAAATCGGATAGGCCAGTGTACTCCAAAACTTACTATCGGTGATGAAGACCACGAGGAACAAAAAAGCGGAAATAATGATGGCCATCAATTGCTTGCCTGCACTGGTCTTAAAAAAAGGGGTCACGGTCTCACTGAGCTCAGAATAACCTGATGCATAAATCATCATCCATCCTATCAGAATCAAACAGATATAGGTGACCAGGGTGATCCAGTCCAGTTTGCCTAATGCGGAGCGATTGAGGGATGCGCTACTCATAGATTGTTCAACACTTCTTCACGACGAATTCTATCGGTGATCAGGGTAGCAGACCTAAATGTTTTCCTGATTTCATTAAGGCCTTGCATGGCATCAGAGTAATCAATAAATATGCCGGCCCTGATCTGATAATAGGGATCATTGAGCGTCCATTTGGCATAATATTGAGGAAAGCGGCTTTTGAAACTTGCCAGGGTGGATTCCATTTCCCTGCGGTCGGTAGAAGCAAATACCTGGATCCTCCAGCCTGGATACTCTGTCTTCCGCATATTATATTGAATGAAATATTCATTTAGCCTGACAACGGTCGGGTTTTCATTTATTTGAGTGTGCCCTGACTGACCGAAAACCGGTAGGCTAAAGTATACAATGGTGATGATTAATATCGCTCTCAAATCATGCTGATTTTTAAAAAGTAAATATAATTCTAATCAAGGCGCGGTGCATTATGCATTTGCTCCATGACATTGTTTGTATTTTTTGCCACTGCCACATGGACAAGGATCATTGCGTCCGATTTTTTTATCCGTCCTGCGTATCGTCTCTACTTTCTGCACTTCTTCACGGCCAGCAGATTGCATAGCTGAGCGTCTCCTGTTTTGTTCATCATCATCCCGCCTATTGGTAGAGACTTTGGAAAGGTCAGTTTTACGCTCCCGGGCTTCCTGAGGAGCTTGCTGGATCATCAGCTTGCCATCCATCAGGTAAGATGCCACTTCTTTATTTACCTTTCCTACCAATCCTTCGAACAGTTCGTAAGCTTCCATTTTATAGATAACCAATGGGTCTTTTTGCTCAAAACTGGCACCTTGTACAGAGTCTTTCAGCTCATCCATGTTGCGCAGATGCTCCTTCCAACTGTCGTCAATTAAAGAGAGGGTGATGGCTTTTTCGATGTCGAGCATGATACTCTTGCCTTTGGACTTGACTGCAGGTTCGATGTCAGCGGAGATGGGCAGCATGCGAGCGCGACCATCTGTAAATGGGATAGAGATCCGTTTGTATCGCTGACCTTCCCGATCATGTACTTGTTTGATCACGGGCAGAAGCGTATCAGTGATTTGTTCTTTTTTGCGCTCATATTTTTCACGTACATTGGCCTGATACGCCGGGATGATAGTATCTTCTGAACTTGATTGAAATTCCTCTGCGCTCAGATCAGGGTCAAACCCCAAAGTCTTCATCGATTCTTCTCTAAACCCTTCAAAATTATTGGAGCCTTTGTATTCTGTAACTATATTTTCAGCCACAGATTGAAATATCTTGTTGAGATCGACGACCAACCGCTCGCCGGAGAGGGCATTCCTTCGCTTGGTGTAGATGGCTTCGCGTTGAATATTCATGACATCGTCATATTCCAGCAGTCTTTTTCTGATGCCAAAATTGTTTTCTTCTACTTTTTTCTGAGCCCTTTCGATTGATTTAGTGACCATATTGTGTTGGATCACTTCACCTTCTTTGAGTCCGAGTTTATCCATCCAGGCAGCCATTCGCTCTGTGGCAAATAATCGCATGAGACTATCTTCGAGCGATACATAGAACTGGGAGGTACCCGGATCCCCCTGTCTACCTGCTCTACCTCTCAACTGGCGATCGACCCTCCTTGACTCATGTCTTTCCGTACCGATGATTGCGAGACCACCAAGCGCTTTTATTTCGTCAGATATCTTGATGTCTGTACCACGCCCTGCCATATTGGTAGCCAGTGTGACATTGCCTTTTTTACCTGCTTCTGCGACGATCTCCGCTTCCCGCTGGTGTTGTTTGGCATTGAGTACATTGTGTTTGATGTTTCTCAATTGGAGCATGCGGCTCATTTTTTCGGAAATTTCCACTGAAGTCGTTCCTACTAATACGGGTCTGCCCGCTGTCGATAAATTTACAATCTCGTCTATAACTGCATTAAATTTTTCTCGATTGGTTTTGTAGACCAGATCCTCCCGGTCATCACGAATGCATGCTTTATTGGTCGGTATGACGACGACATCCAGCTTGTAGATATCCCAGAGCTCTTTGGCCTCAGTCTCAGCAGTACCGGTCATCCCTGAGAGTTTATGATACATGCGGAAATAATTTTGAAGTGTCACCGTGGCATAAGTCTGGGTGATATCGCCCACTTTGACATTTTCTTTAGCCTCAAGCGCCTGATGCAAACCATCAGAATATCGTCTGCCCTCCATCATACGACCTGTCTGCTCATCGACGATTTTTACCTGTCCTTCTATCACGACATATTCTTCATCTCTTTCGAACAGGGTGTAGGCTTTGAGTAATTGATTGACAGAGTGAAGCCGTCGTGACTTGATCGCATATTCCTGGATCAGGTTTTCTTTGTCTTCTTTTTTCTGCGTATCGCTGATGGATGGATCTTTATCTATCTCTGTCAGCTTGACGGAGATATCAGGCATAATAAAAAAAGTAGGGTCCTCACTGCCCTGCGATAAAAATTCGCCTCCTCTGTCCGTGAGTTCTACATTACGGTTTTTTTCATCAATCGTAAAATATAAGGAGGCATCAACTTTATGCATATTTTTGGATTGCTCCTGCATATAAAAGTTTTCTGCTTTTTGAAGGATCACCTTGATACCTTCTTCGCTCAGATACTTGATGAGTGGTCGGTTTTTGGGCAAAGCGCGGTGAGCTCTCAATAAAGCCATGCCACCTTCTCCTTCGTCTGTACCCGTCTTGCCTTCATTGATGAGGCGCCTGGCTTCCGTCAGAAACTGGGTAGCGAGGCGACGCTGGGCATCGATCACTTTTTCTACTTTGGGTTTTAGCTCTATATATTCTTGTTCTTCTTGTCCCTGGGCTACAGGGCCTGAGATAATCAATGGCGTACGGGCATCATCTATCAATACGGAATCCACCTCATCGATCATCGCATAATGATGTTTTTTTTGCACGAGTTCATCCAGTGAAATGACCATGTTATCTCTCAGGTAGTCAAAACCGAATTCACTATTGGTACCGTAGACGATATCGCATTCGTAGGCATGCTTCCTGGAGATACTGTTGGGTTGGTATTTATCTATGCAATCCACTTTCAGCATCAAAAACTCATGGATGGGGCCTACCCATTCGCTATCTCGTTTTGCCAGGTAATCATTGACCGTGATGATATGTACTCCCATACCACTGAGTCCATTGAGATAAGCAGGAAGTGTGGAAACCAGGGTTTTTCCTTCTCCGGTCGCCATCTCGGCGATTTTGCCCTCGTGAAGCGCAGCAGCGCCTATCAATTGGACATCGTAGGGGATCATATTCCAGGTGATGGCGCCTCCGCCAGCCATCCAATGGTTGGACCAGATGGCTTGATCACCCTCTATCCTGACGAAGGATTTGGTTGCAGCCAGGTTGCGGTCATGATCAGTGGCGGTGACTGTAATAGTCTCATTTTCGACAAAGCGTTTGCAGGTCTCTTTGACAACGGCAAAAGCCTCCGGTAAGATCTCCAACAAAATTTCTTCTAGTACTTTATCCTTTTCTTTGGACAAAGCATCTACTTCCTTAAACAAATCTTCTTTCGCTTCAGGATCGTCATTATCATTGGCTTCCAGTCGGGTCTGATCTATTTGTGCATTGATCTCAGCCAGTCCTTCGGCTATAATGTTTTTAAAACGGATGGTGTGCGCGCGGAGCTCATCATGTGTGATATCTCCCAAGGTGGCATGGTATGCCAGAGAGGCATCTACAAGTGGCTGATAACGAGCTATATCTTTGTCTTGCTTTGAGCCTCCAAATATTTTTTTAAGGCTACTCTTTAATAGGTCAAACATAGGTAAAAAGACTGCTTTTTTTGGTCTGGGCGCAAAGGTACAGGAAATGGATAAGTATGGAGTGATGGATTAGCTTCTCTTTAACTTTTCTATTGACTGAGCAGTCAATTTACGCACCTGCATCAATACGCTGAGTCTGTGAATTCCATCTGTAATGAGAATCAATCCAGTACCTGACATAAAAGCAAGATTCCTACATTGGTCGGCCAGAGGGGTGTATTGAGGATAGAAGGGGTCTAAAAAAAAAGTAGTCAAAGCTATCACCAGGATGCTTATAAAATAGAATACAATTGCTAAACCTAGTGATTTGCGCAAATAAGCAGGCTTGACTAAAAGCCGGTTTTTTCTTAAAAAGGTTTGAAAAGTCTCATCCGACGGATTTATTTTTATCAATTCTGTCAGAATATGAGCACTTTCTTCAAATTGATGCAAGTGATATAAAGAGGCCGCTTTTTGAAACAAGGTCTTTTCGAACAGGGCAATGCCCTGGTATACACGCACATTGTTGATGATCGAAGCTTCGATGACCACATCTGCCATTAGAGCGTGTTTTTGATAGGCACCTGCTTCAAATAAAGCATTGACATAGCTGGTCAATATCTCAAAATATTCCTCAAAATCGAGACATTTTATTTCTTCGACATGCTGATTAAAGTACCTGATGATCGTGTGATAAGATTGTCTGTCAATCTGGTTAAATGATTGAAAAATAGAAGTGGTTGACTGGATAGGATAAGGTTCCACAATTATCAAAATTATTGTTTTTTGGATTTGTATGAGCTATTTTTTATAGCTGGCCAGGTTTGGTGTTCGTCGATCTTGTTTGTTTTTTATGAACTTAAGTCAGATATTTGAAATACTTTGCATATATTCTGAGTTCTTAATAGGATTGAATGCTAACTATCAATCAATTGCCTCATTTTTAAGCGAAATTCAAATTTATTAAATTTAACATATGACTACGACAATCATCATATTAGTGTGTACTTTATTGTTGATAGCCTATTTATTTGATATAAGTTCTTCGTTGACAAAGATTCCTTCGGTGATCATGCTACTATTGTTAGGTTGGGTAGTCAAACAAGCCGTAGAATTATTTCAATTGGATATACCTGACTTGAATCCCTTATTGCCGGCGCTTGGCACTATTGGACTGATTCTGATCGTATTGGAAGGGTCTTTGGAGCTGGAGCTCACACACGAGAAAGTGCCGATGATCACAAAGTCTTTTTTTGTAGCTTTAATACCTATGGTGGCATCTGCATTCGCAATTGCAGGCATTTTTTATTATTTTGATCATCAAGATATAAAGCTTAACCTGGTCAATGCGATCCCTTTTTGTGTGCTGAGCAGTGCTATTGCCATCCCCAGCGTTCGATATTTGCCCAAAATTGACAAAGAGTTCGTCATCTATGAAAGTAGTCTCTCTGACATCATTGGAGTTTTGTTTTTCAATTTCCTGGCGTTGAATGAGTATATCAATGGTGTATCTTTTGGCAATTTCATTTTAGAATTATTAATAATGATCCTGGTTTCCTTTGTCTCTGTGCTCGGGCTATCCTTTTTGCTCAGCAGGATCAAAAACCATGTGACTTTTACCCCTATCATGTTGCTGGTTATACTTATTTATGCTGTTGCAAAAATCTACCACTTGCCAGGTTTAATCTTTATACTCGTGCTGGGCCTTTTTCTGGGCAACCTGGATGAACTAAAAAGATTTAAATGGATAGAGTATTTTAAGCCAGAGAAATTAAACAAGGAGATCCTCAAGTTTAAGGATGTCAACTATGAAGCTACTTTTTTGGTCAGAGCATTATTTTTTATGTTATTTGGTTTCCTTATGGAAGCCTCCGAAATACTGAACCCTGATTCTTTGCCCTGGGCTGTGGGCATCGTAACCATCATCATGATTATTCGATGGATTACACTCAAATTATTTAAGATACAGACGGATCCATTACTATATATCGCTCCACGGGGACTGATTACCGTATTGTTATTCCTCTCCATTCTCCCGGAACAGAGATTGCCGATGGTCAACAAATCGTTAATCATTCAGACTCTCCTGATCTCCGTCCTGATAATGATGGTTGGTTTAATGTTCTCAAGAAGAAAGAATGAGCTGTCGGATATCCTGCCACAAGCACTGATCAATGTGATCCGGCCGCCTGAGGAGGCATCTCAGCAAGAAGAGTCTCAGCCATTGCCTGAAGGAAACAGCCAGGAAAATATAGAAAATATGGAGAATGTGGAGTCCGTAAATTAATGGACCTAATTTTGGATTAAACTGGATTTTTTTAACTATGGCGGCTGGGTACAATCGCGTCCAGGGCTTTATTCAATTGAGGATATTCAAATTTGAATCCGGTAGACTGTATTTTATCAGCCGAAATCCTGGAGCCATGTAATAATGAGTCTGCTAACTGACCGAACAAAGTTTTAATGACCCATGCCGGTACATTGGGTAGCCAGAATGGTTTTTGTAAATGATTGGCTAAAGATTTCATCAAAGTGTGGTTAGTGATGGATTCCGGTGCTACAGCATTGTAGGCACCATACATCGAGGTGTATTCAACGGCCCTCATGTATATTGCACACAAATCTTCTACATATATCCAGGGGAATACTTGTTGTCCTGTACCCAGGGCTGCTCCCAAGCCCCATTTTACAGGCAAAATAATATTCTTGAAGGCTGTAGAATCAGATGACAAGGCAATGCCTGATCGAATCATCACTGTCCTTATTCCTAATGATGAAAATTGACTGGCTGCAGATTCCCAATCCTGGCAGGTTTTGGCCAAAAAATCATTGGCGGGCTCATCTGTTTCATGGAAGATATGGTCTGTGGTAGTGACGCCATAAATCCCTGTAGCAGAGGCTGATATATATGTTTTTATCTTGTTAGGTTGCTTTGAGATACACTCGAATAAAAAATTGGTGGACCTCACCCTGCTATCATAGATTGCTTTTTTCCAGGCAGTATTCCAGCGACGACCATTGATAGAGGCTCCACTGAGATTGATGATGGTGTCAGTTTCCTCAAAGGCAGTACGGTCAATCGTCTGTCGCTGCCAATCCCACTTGTATTGGACTATGTCGATATCATTTTGGATATGGCGGGTCAGCCAAATTACTTTGTAACCTGCTCGGAGTAACATTTGGGTAAGATGGCGTCCAACTAAGCCACTCCCACCGATGATGAGTATAGTATTCATTTTTATAAGGTTGGAGTCAAAGCATGTTTGTACACTTCGAGCGCTCTCTTTCTGGCAAAAACATGGTCGACCACTGGGTTTAAGAAATATATCTGGTCGTCGGACAACCATTTTTTTATGTAAACATGATCAGGGTCAAACTTTCTGGTCTGCTCCGATGGATTAAATATTCTGAAATAAGGTGCTGCATCACATCCGCATCCTGCAGCCCACTGCCAGTTGCCATTATTAGAGGAAAGTTCGAAATCGAGTAGTTTATCGGCAAAATACGCTTCGCCCCATCTCCAATCTATCAGCAGATGTTTGGTTAGGAAGCTCGCTACAATCATTCGCACCCGATTGTGCATCAGGCCGGTTTGGTTGAGTTCGTGCATGCCGGCATCTACAATCGGGTAACCGGTCTCACCTTTACACCATGCATCAAACTCCGATTCGTTGTTTCTCCAGATGATGGCATCATATCTACTTTTAAAGCTTTGATGTATCACATAAGGGAAGTGGAATAAGATCATCATGAAAAATTCACGCCAGATTAATTCATTTAACCATTGTTCATTTAAGGTAAGCGCTTTGCGACAAAGTGACCGGATACTCACCGTTCCAAATCGGAGATGAACACTTAGATTGCTTGTGCCTCTGACTGCAGGCAGATTACGGGTCAAATGATAAGATTTGATTGTGCCGGGCTCCAAAGCAGGCGGGGCAACCTTACTGGTTTTTATTTCAAATCCCAATGCTTTAGCAGTGGGCCAGGGCTTGATCTTGGTTTGATACAACCGGGCCAATAACTTCTCTGACGGATAAGTAGTAATTGGATGCGATTCCAATCTCTGTTTCCAGATTTTCGAGTAAGGTGTAAATATGGTATAGGGAGTACCATCTGCTTTCATTACTTCTGATCGCTCGAAAATCACCTGGTCTTTGAAGGTAAAAAACTGAATTTTACGAGTTGTGAACCAGGTGCCTACTGCTTGATCTCGCTGGATAGCATAAGGCTCGTAATCGTGATTGGTATATACTGCCTGAACATCATATTCTTTGAGGATCCTGTCGAAACCATGCAAAGGTTCATCAAAGATGACTGTCAAACATGATCCGGCTTTGATAAACTCCTGCTGGAGTAGTGTCAGCGAATGGTGGATAAAATCTATGCGCGTATCTTGTTCGGAAGGTAGTTTAGTCAATATATTTTTGTCAAAAATAAAAATTGGCAGTACCGGGAGATCCGACTTTAATGCTTTAAAAAAGCCATGATTGTCAAAAAATCGCAGATCCCTTCTGAACCAAAAGATATTTACTTTGTCCTTATTCATTCGGCTCTGCGATTAATTTGCCTTTAAATTGTTCATAGAAAAAAAAGTTGAGTAGTATAAGTTCAAATCCATAAAAAATATCTTCGACTGGAATGGTTAACAATCTAATGCCCAAATTTTCATTGTCGTTGTACCATACCACCGGTGCCGGTAGTCCTGTCCCGGTCAGAATACCATTAACCACAAAAAAAGGTATCAGCAAAACGGGGTAGACCAGGACCAATTTACTCAACCAGGCTACTTTAGCCCAATATTTTAGAAATAATAGGAATAAGGCCAGGCTAATGAAAGTAGTGGAAGTATACCACCGGTTATAATTTAATATTCCTACTACTAATAAGATGGCAGAAGCTCCCACTACAAAAATATTTTCTGTCCGGGTATTCCAGGTCAACTTAAAAAAAATATTAAAAGAAAAGACTGTAAAAACGCAGGCATAGGGAATGCAAATAAAAAACAATAGTTCCTCCATCGGAATACTTGCTATATAGGACCCCATCAGGTAATCCGGATTAAATCCCCAAACGCCTATTTTGGTGAAAATGATATCCCAGACGATAAAGATTGAGGCGGCCAAAAGATTAGCCGGCAAAAAATATCGAAGGGCTTTATTGAACTGAATCTTTGGATGAAATGAGAAAATAAAAGGGACCAGGATGGTAAAGAAGTCTATGAGTAGGTATAGTGCTTTCATAGAGGATATTTATCGGTTACCGGATCTGTTTCGATTATTATTCATTATTCTTAAGTTCATATATCCGCCTGACTGATTTCGATAAAATAAAACTCATAGGTTATGACAGGCAGCATCAATATTGTATTTGGCGGATCTAAACTAAAGCTAGAACGCAAATCTTTCGGAAAAGTTTGCAGGTAAACAGATTATGGCGAATTTGGGGACTTGCCAGCTGATCTGCCAGATGTACTTTTTTCCTCCTCAAAAATGAATTCAAAATATGCAAAATTGTTTTTAGCGTTATGATTAAAAGTCAAAAGATGTAGTCCTGTTTGATCAAAGGTAATAGAGCCTACCGATGCATTGTTCCAAATGTGATAACTCCCGGTATTGACCGGCAATGTGCAAGTACTGGCCTTTTTATGATCAATATCAAAGGTGATGATGTTATTATAATTACTGTACAGTGCTCTGATATTATAAGTCCCTGCCTTCTTAACATCGATTGAGTAATTGAGCCACTCATTGTCTTCGGTCCACCCGACATAAAACTGATTCAAAGCTGGTGTATAATAGTTGTCCAAATGATTGAAGTCTGCAAAATCTTTGGTATAAGAAAGATCTACGCCTTCCTGCATTCGAAATCCCCATTCATATGGTGTAGCCTGTGGCCTTTGGTGACGAGGATTGACATTGAGGCCACCGCTGCCGAGATTTTTTGGTTCTAAGTCATGATAGGCAACGCCTTCTCCTCCCAGGTCAAAATAAGCGCATTCAATTTTGCCGGGGATTACCTGAGGTCCTAATGTATAGACCGAATCTTTAAAAGGTAGTCCTGTATAATCCGGTGGAATATTGGACAGTCTTGATGACAATTTCTGCAGATAAATATTCCTAAATTTGGCAACCTGGCTAGAAAATTGAGCGTCCTTAGGAATTTGGAACCCAACTCTACCTTTTTTCGAGCCATTTACCCGTTCGTTTAAAATTTGTTCATGATTGAGATATACAATGATGCTATCACCTTTACAGATTATGGTCATTTGGTTCCATAAATCTGGATTATACTTGTTATTGCCAAATGATTCAGCATGATGTAGCAGACTCCCGGTGAGTTTTCTTTTTGGCAAATTGCATATCTGAACTTCGTAACCATACCGGTCAGGATCTCCAAAGGAGTCCCTCGGCATACGGATTGCGACCCCACTATTGCCATTTTGGGGCAGCATGAATTCAAGCTTTAAGGCAAAATCATCGTATTCATCATTCGATAACAACCAGGAATCTTTGGCACTAGAAGGATATGGTCGACCTATGATAGCCTCATTTTCCACTGACCAAAATCCGCTGTCCTGCATAGTCCAGCTGCCGAGATTGTGCCGATTAAACAAAGATGTAAATGGCGTGAATTTGTCAAATGGATAGTCATCGTCGACTGAAGGAAGCATATTTTCAGATGCAGGCAAATCCTTAGGTTTGGGTAGCGTATTTCGACAAGAAATATTGATTAATAGAATCAAAACTGTTACAGAAAGGATAACGGTCTTGTGATTAATTATTTTCATAAAAGTGTTTTGGACAAACCTAAATAGGTTGCAAAATAGCAAATCATCAGTATAGGCCGGAGCATTTTCTGATAAAGATGTATGGAGTAATTGGACTCCAGCAAGTACCATAACCTAAACAATAGCTATACATGTTATGGGCATTAAACCGATCGCACATTAAAATCATTTTACTTCAAACTGATGTCTGCCTGCAAGTTGGTTTTGGACCTCAAAAAAACCATCCACAGGTGTCAGGGGTTGGCGGATTCCATTCATGTACAGCTTGGATGTTGATTTCGTACTGGGTACGAAGATTTTAGCCATAGTGCCACCAGGGATAAACACCTCTAATAAATCCTTGCCAGGTCTTCTGTCAAAAAATACTGAGACAATACCACGTATGGTAGGTGTCGTTAAATGAGCAAAATCGAGGTGACCAATTTGAGGTTTTATTTGAAGGATTTCTCCACCCGGTGTAAGTGGCATAACTCCCATCAGATGCCTCACGATCAGATTGGCAGGAGCAGCGCCCCAGGCATGGTTCCAGTCGAGATTGGGCTTGTAGACTTTGTCCCAGGCTTCGAGGGATATTGTAGAACCTATTCGGATCATGTTATACCAGCTTCTTTGAGTAGTGGCTGTCAGGAGTTCCAGCGCATAGTCTGTCTGTCCTGCTTCAAATAATGCATCGAGTAAGAACTGTGACCCGTATACACTGCAAGCCATCTTACGACTCTCAATAAACTGTACGACCCGGGTTTTATCATCTGGAGGTACCAACCCAAATGCTAAAGCAAACATATTGCTATGCAAGGAGACATGATCGGTACTATCACCATCTTTGATCAAGCCAGAATTGGGGTGCCGGAATACCTCTTGAAAAGAATGATACACCTGGTTGGCTTTGTTTGCATAAAATGCCGCATCAGCTGTCTTGTGCAGCGCCGTGGATATTTGTTGCATCAATACCAGGTTGCGATAATAGAAAGCATTGACGACGGCATTGTACCGATTGAAAACAAAACCATCGGTCTCGCCACTATACGCTTTTTCATCCCCGATATAATCACCGCTCTGTGGCCAATCTACAATATCATGTAATCCTCTGCGTCTGTCAAAGTCTTTATTGATATGAATTGAAGTCAAAAAAGCATCAGTTTGTTTGTCTGTCCTCGTGCTGATCAAACCATCAGCTCCAGCCAGTGGTAGGAGCATTTTTTTTTGAAGTTGAGAATAATATTTTTTAATGAAGGCGTCGTCCCCGGTATAGAGGTAATCATTCCAGGCCATCAATACATTTTGCAGACTCCATTCTGTAGGCCAGGTGGGGTGAAATATCAGATATTCCAAAGTGCGTCTGGCCATACTGTACTCTGCATCTACTGCATAATGAGAGAGTTGATTGATCAAGGCGTCAGCTTCGTAGGGTATTCGTTCTCGATCTCCATCGACATAAAATCCTGTAAAACTGGTGGCTTTCATGGAATATTTGCATAGATCCCAGACCTGGTTGAGTACTGTATCACTGGATGTAAAACTAGAGGCCTGCTGGTCAAAAGGGTAATGAATCATTTTTCGTTTAATGTCTGAACTCGTTAGTTTGCCTTTGAAGTTTGTAATAGTCACGTACCTGAATGGATAGACTTCGCCGATATACTCCGGCATCAAAACTGGGTTGCGGCTATTTCTAAGTTCGTTATAAGGCCAGTCCAGGGTATAATCACCTGTTCCTTTCGAGATGGGTAAGGCGATTTTTAAATACCGGATATTGCGACCGGGATTTTTGTGGATATGGCCTGGTTTTTCCAAAGCTTCGCCCACCTCTATCATAAGGGTATCGTCCTCCAAACTGGTCAGATGCAGTTGCAATTGGCTCAATGCATCCTTTGCAAAATCAATAAAGTAGACTCCATCTTTTCTTTGCTCTATTGATACCGGTGATTGAAGTTCTGCCGCGAGTGGATAATGCGCAAAAGACCCAGCACTATCGGTGTCACTGAGGCTAAAAGATTGTGCTGATGAATAGGGGGATTTACCGTTTTTTTCATTCCATATCTGGACTTTCCAATAATAGATTTTGCCGGGTTTCAATGATTTTCCTTCGTAGGTGGCAGATTGTTGACTTGATCTGATTCTTTTTGAGTCCCATAGATCGCCTTTGTTCCGCTTTAAGGTCTCCGTGTCGGACGCTACCAGTATACGATAAGCTTTCACTTTTTTAATGGTAGTATCTACTTGCCAGAACAGTTTAGGTGTTTGGTTAAAAATCTTAGCGTATTCATATTTTTTTTGGACGCTCAGCGCTTCCGTAAGGGTCATTGCAGTTTCCAGTCCGTGCAGACTCACTTTCTCCGGATGCAATAACAGGTCGCAGCGTAAGTTTGTCGGTGCAGGTAATTGTTGACTCACAGCAATTACAGGATACCATAAGATAATCAGGAGAGCTTGAAGTAATCGCATTGATTTAAAAATATTTAAGTTCTTCAAAATCAAAAAAAAATTATTTTGGCCAATCCCAATGCTTCAAATCTGTACTCCAGGCCAGGCCAATCGAAGCATTTTTGTCAAAATCGCCTGCTTGTTCTGTTTTGGGGCCGGACCCATGAAAAAACATCAAATAGCGGTGGATATTATTTTTTTTCGAAAGGTCCAGTACGAAACCGGCGGTGATTCTTCCCCTGGCCCAAGACCATTCTTTTTGTCCAAGTATCTGAGTGGGGGCCCAGTCATTCCAATGGATCAAGTCAGTAGAATTTTTAATCCCGATGCCATTTTCAGGAGAATGAAACATAAGATACTGTCCTTCTACCTCTACGATGCAAGTATTTTCTCCGGCAGGGCTATGACCTTCATAGTGCCACTGCTTCAGATCATTGGTATAAGATCTACTGGCTCCATTTTGTTTGTAGAATACCCACCACTTATTTTTGTCTTTCTGGTCTTTTATCAAAAATGGGTCGATCATTCGGCCCATAGATTCCATGGATACGGTATCCCCTTTTACTTTCATGAGTTGTGGTGCAGTCCAGTGTGCCAGGTCTTTACTGGTCATGGTGTACAGGCGAGCGTTATTTGTACCATATCTCGGCATTTGATCCCTGGTATACTCAGGCCGGGGATAGGTCTGCAGACACATTACCCATTTATTTTTATATCGAATGACATTGCCTGGACTTGAAAAATTTAGGGTCTGGTCTCTTGGGGTTAATTTTTGTACTGCGGTCCAATGAATCAAATCCTTGCTCTTACTTAAAGCGGTATAGGAAAAGATTTTTCCATCAGGTTCGATCTCGATCAGTGTGAAATACAGATAAAACAATTTGTGATGATATACTGCCATAGGATCACGATAGGCTGTCATCGAATCTCCTCTGAATAGTATCGGTGATTCTAACTTATGAAAATCCAAACTTTGCCCTTTGGCCTTGAAATTAGTTGACCCAATAATAGAAATCACAATGATGGCAGTAATATACCTGAATGAGTGATTTTCAAAATTGAACTTCCTATAACTTGAACTAAAAAGCATTTTTTAAAGATATAAACTTTTACAGCTTGGTTTTTTTAGGCCTGATCTGCAGCATGGCTTTATCACTTTTCCAGATTGGAGGAACTTCAAATACAAGTTTGATTAAATAAGGAAACTGTTCTGAGAGGGCGTATTCACTTTGTAGCATTTGAGTTGGTACCTCTACAACTCTTGGTAAGGGAAGGCCGGTTTTAATTTTAAGTTGCATACCTGGCAAACTCCAAATACCCCTGGAGAATCTATCTGCATGAATATGTTTGGCATAAATACATAGTTCAAAACTGGTTAAATTTTGATCTGCCTTCAGGATGGTCATTTTGTTTTTATCGACGACTACATTTGTCTTGCCATCTCCCGGTACCAGCAACCAGGCGATATCACCTTCCTCTGAGAGCCAATGAATCGTACCAGCTTTTATTTGATTCCATATTCTGCGATTGCCCTGCAATCCGCCCATCATCCAATCCTCATGGATCGTAGCAGTGACTATTTTGAGACTATCGCCTTTATATTCATTAGGTATTATGCGCGTGATATACTTCGATTTTGTAAAGGTGGTTAGTTTGGTCATATCCTCCCGGGGGATGGATATTCCTAAATGGAAGATCGTGGCGAGGTTACTCATTTCACCATACTTGGGTCCGTCACCTGAAGGTAGAGGAGCTGACCGTTCATCGTCAAGCGCGAGCGCGATCCAGATACCGACAATGGCAAAATATTTTTTCATATCCATTCCATATCCTCTGAAATAAGGTCCGGCCATATTCTTTAATCGAGGGTTATAAAAGGTAGTGATCTCATGCCAAAACTCTTTTTCAAGGTACAGGCCCATGTCATGCATTTCTGAGGAAAAAGAAAGCTCACGCCATAAGGCCAGTCCGATCAAAGCTACGCCATAGTAAGTAGGTGAATTGTATTCGCTCCAGGTATGGTGCTTCTGATATAAGGTGTAGATATCACGTGCTTTGGTCAAGCCGGCGTTTTTTAGTTCATCTATTTTAAACTCTGTGCCAACATATTCCATTAAAAATGCACTCATAATGGAGATATTGGTATAACCTGCCGATACATTTCTTATCAATGCTCCTTTGGCGGCATGTATCAGCCCCTTTTCAATGGATCCAATAATTTCAGCAGGCAAAAGCGAGCGGTAGTGATGTCTAATGATAATCAGATCACAGCCTATAAATTCACGCCAGTTTTGATCAAGCAAATCATTGGATATAGAAGTCTTCCAGATGCCATAGTATTTGCTCTGCTCATCCTGGTTTTGATTGGCCAGGATCCATTGTAGGATGATGGCAGCTTGCCCTTTATCACCCTCATGGTTTCTAAACAATAATGCTTCAGCCAGCCGGGTTTTAGTTCGTATACTGGTGTGATCAGTTAGTATGGAGGTGATCGATGCACCTGCAGGAATCTCCTCTGTGAGGAATTCATCGAAGAGTTTTTTTTGATAAAAAGATAAGGTCTCGTAGGAGAATTTTTTTACAATAGGATCCTGGTTTATTCCATGATCAGATGCCCGCAGCAAGGGAAGAAATAAGCAGCTTGATATGACTATCATGATCAGCACAGAAAAATTAAACTTCATGGAATATAATTGGTTAAATAAATTTAGAAGGTAGTTAGTGGAGGTTATGATGCAGTCACCTTCCTTTCTTTGCTCCATTCATACACTATAGCCCCATGAATATCATGATGTCTCACAGAAATCTTACTTAAATCTGCGGATCGTGTAAGTTTTACCGAAATAAAACCGCCTTTGACCAGATGAAAGCGGTGATAGTTTTTGTCTTCACCGGGGGTGCCACCAGCATGTTCGTCACTGGCTGCTCCAATGCTGAATTCATGAAGGTCTGTCACCGGATGTACTGAATGATATTGCCAATGACGGTCGCCACAGATTACAAAAAAATTGTCAGGGACATTTTCCTGCATCCACCGGCGAAGCTCATCACCTTCATGTTTAAACCCTGCATTGCTATGGTTGTCATTTTTCTGTTTGCGATCCGGGCCCACGAATGGGGTAGGACTGATCAGGATCTTCCAGGTAGCAGTACTTTCTTTTACCGTTTTTTTGAACCATGCTTTTTGTGCTGAGCCCCAGATGGTTTTGTCAGGTCCGTCCGGCAGGTCGCTATCAGAACGATGGTCCCTGCCTTCTGATAACCAGATCTGCAGATCAGCACCCCAACGAAAGGTTCTGTATTCCGGTCCTGTATTGATCGGAGCTTGTTGCCTGAATATTTGCTGTCCCTGTGAAAAAGTAAAATCACCCATGGTGGCTCCTGGTTCGGAATCGTCATCCAGGGTATCGTGATCATCTTTTAACCAATAGGTGCCTACATTTCGATTAAAGTCAATCAATCGGGGCAAACTAAACATACGCTCCCAGTGGTATCTGGCTATACTTTCATTCAAGGCTCTGGGCATATCGTTGTCATAATATACGAGGTCGCCTGTGAGGCAGGCAAATTGTGGGTTGAGGGCAAGCATAGCCGGATAGATATGATGTCCATCCGGGTGACCCCGATCAGGATATCCCTGGCAAGTCATCAGGCAAAAAAGGAGGTCACTGGAAGTGCTTGCATGAGGAGCAGTCTGAAATCTACCCCGAAAGCTCGTGATTGGTTTTTTATTTATTACCAGGCAGGACTCACTTATATAATGATAGGTAGTAGCCGCACTCAATCCTGTCAAATGAAATTGATGAATAAAATCATTACCGGCTGATACTTCAATCCATTTTGTATGCTTTCCTCCTTTCAAATTTTCATTGGGACTATATTGAAGCCTGATATACCCTGCATGTCCAGGACAGGCACCCTCCAATGTTTCGATAGGCACAGTGACTTTTGGCAATTCCTTGCCGCGATAGTTCTGGGCTCTGCCGGGGATGACCAAACCTTCATTATTCCTCGTTGCATTGAGGGTGGTACGTGTCCAGACTATAGCAGTCGTATCAGTGACTTCGCCTACCCTGGTACCCATGGCCTGGTACACGCTTTGTTTTTTAATCAGATCATCCTGGAGGAGGTGCATATTGGTCAATGGAATACCGGGGATCAAGGCTTCTGCCCCCAAAGCCAGGGTCGCTGTATGTTTTACAAAGTCGCGGCGACTGATCTCGTTTTTATTTTTTATTTTCATTCCTTGTGGTTCTTGAGATATATGAATGGAGATTACTCCTTAAGTATTTTTTTATTCCTCAAAGTAAGGAATTGATAGGAGTCTTGTTAATACTTTGCCAAAGAGAAAGACTCAAAATGATTAGCCGGCTGTAATTATCAGAGATTAGGCGCTATGTAGGTTTATGATTTTTATGGTTTTAGTAGTATATACACCGGAATGAAAACTATCCTGGTCCAACTTTTAGGGTGAGGTAGAAAATAATCTTTTGTACTCAAAATTACTCTTGTGCTCTATGCTCTATATAAACTATTTTGAATAAATGAAGGTGGCGATATGCTTTTAGTATCTTTATAATTTATTTGTAATTCAAGATTAGGAAGACACGATAATGAATGATCATCGCAAAGCAATGAATGGGTCTTGGGCTAGTTTTTTCTTCTTTGTACTGATATCATGGGTAGACTTCGGAAGCTTGTCGGCGCAGGAAATGCCAAAAGGGGTCGTTTTTTCTAAACATCATTATTTACCAGGATACGCCTTTAAAAAAATGGCTCATCCCGACATCTTTTTGGGTAATAGAAAGCGAAGAAAATATTTTGAAGGTTGGTACTTTAAAATGGTTTCAGCCGATGGGGCCTCTATTCTTAGTGTCATTCCAGGGATCTCCTTGTCACGCAATGGAAAGGAGCAACATGCATTTATACAGATCATTGATGGTCGTACTGCTCAGACTGACTATTATTCATTTCCGATAGAAGAATTTGCGTTTTCGAAGAAAGAGTTTGCCATTCGAATTGGACAAAATTATTTTTCCAA
>OCTV010000305.1_pt1 | contig 19679 bp, 13 predicted proteins | sample 1539101 | NCBI WGS metagenome assembly OCTV01 (sample SAMEA3991422, study PRJEB22521) | metagenome | biome: anthropogenic terrestrial biome; feature: sewage plant; material: sludge | place: Sweden | collected 2012-09-26 | reverse complement strand
AACTCTGAGCGTGTAACGGGTTGGACGATGATGCCCGCCGATTTAATTTCCTCGGTGGTCAACCGGACCAGGCTCTTGTCGACGGATGGGGGCGGGTTGGCCCCAGTCGCGTTGGGTGGAGGTCCATCGCATCCGGACAAGGCGAACCACGCAAGCGTGCCGGCCAGCATCGTCAGGGCCAATGGCCGGTCACGTTTCCGTCGGAATGATCTCGATCGAGTCGTAGGTTGTGGAGTATGTTGCATCAGATGGCGCCTCCCACGGCGCGTTCCAGGAGCGCGAGTGACATGGAGAGATCGAACTGGGCCTGGGCATAGTCTAACAAAATCTGACGCTGCACCCGTTGGGCGTCGAGTACTTCGATGAGGCTCGATGCCCCTTGCTGGAAGCTGAACTTCGCGATTCGTAGCGCTTCATCGGCTTGTTTCAAGAGCCCCTTTTCATAGACCTCGATCATATCCGCAGTCGTTTTCGCATCCTGGAAATGCTGGCTGACGTTCCGGATCAGTTCATTTCGCGCACGAAGAAATTCAGCTTCGCCTTTCCGTTTACTTCCGAAGGCCGAGATGATTTCGCCCTGTCGCCGATCCCACACGGGAGTGGGGAATGTGACGCCGCCGGTGAAGGCTTCCCGACCGATTTCCCGCCAGTAGCTGCCTCCGATCGTGATATTGGGGACACGGGCCTGTCGTTCGAATTCCAGGCTATGGTCGGCCTGTTCGACCGACTTGCGCAGGCGCACGATCGTCGGATGTTGGGTGAGTGCGCGTTCGGTCAGAATGTCGATGCCGAATCCCGGGCCCACACGGTGCAGTTGCCCGTCGATGGCGTATGTGGGACCGAGTGAACCGGCCGTGAGGGTGTCGAGCATCACCCGATTGACCCGCACTCGATTGGCCGCTCTGGTCAGTGACTGATTGGCTTTCAATACTTCCACTCCGGAGCGGATCGCTTCGAACTGCGGACTTTCCCCAAGGCGTACCCTGGTCCGTACCGCCTTATCGACATCCTCCACGGTGGCCAGATTCTGCTGTGCGAGGACCAGCGCGCGTTGCGCCAGGAGAAGGTCGTAAAAGGCGACCTTGACGTCGGCGACCAAATTGAGCTGGGTTTCCGCCAGTCCGGCTGAGGCGGCGGCGACGCCGGCCTCACTGGCACGCTGGCGGGCCGCGCGCTTTGATGGCCACTCGATCGGTTGTCCGACGCTCAGATTGAATTCCGTCACCCGCTCGCGCACCGACGGATCGAAGAGCCCGAGGTCGCGCATTCTGCCGACGCCGCTGTTGGCGCTGACCGAAGGGTTAAGGTAGGTGTACGCGGCGACCTGCTGTCCACGGTTCTGGTCGATGGTGCCCTCCGCGCTGGCAACCGTCGGATTACGCGTCAACGCGAAATCCAGCACTGCCTCCAGCGAATAGACCGGATCGGACGATCCCGGGGGCGGCGCGCTCGCCCGGTCGCCGGCACGGCTGGCAGCCGGACTCAAGAGCATGACGAATAGACACGCAAGGAGCCCGAAGGCGTCGATTCTCGCGTTGAGTCCGAGCGCCGGCTCCGGTCGTCCGTCCCATGGCGTGGATCGTTGAGGAAGGGAGACCGCGCTGAGTGGTGGCCCACATACCCGACGGTCTCCGGCCTTTGATTGCTGCTGCGGCGCCTGAATCGGTCCGCGTCGATCTGCGTAGTTCATCGTCGCACGTCCTCCCTCCGCAGAACTGCCCCCGTCACTAAACGGTGCGTCACAACTTCGCGATGTCCGTTGTCCTGCTTCAGACAACGTAGCACCTTCCCGGAGCGAAGTCGATCAAACGCGCAGGAGCGTGGGTCGCGAGGTACAGTGGGGAGAAGGCAGGAATGGATGCCAGGCCGGTGGTTCCAGCGAGCGTACAGACTGTGTGGTGTAGGAGGGGTCTCCCAATGACTTGCGATGAAGCGAGTCCAGCCCTGTGCGGTTCGATGGAGTCGGCCTGGCGAGCAGGTCGAATATCTGGTCCGATGCATCTGGTTGAGAACATTCCTCTGTAACCGATCCACTGTCGCTTTCGGATCAGCAATGGACGGGGTCTTCGTAATGACCGGCCGACAACGCGGTTGCGGCTCACCTGCGCGAAGCAGCACCCGGTCGTATCAGGTATGGATCTGTTATGCGTCGTAGAGATGTTCTTGTGTGAGTCGACGATACAAGGTGGCGCACTGGGGGCAATACCCTTCGGACAAGCTCGGGCCATGCGATGTCACATCGTGGTTGTCCATGAACGTCTGCAGGTCTGACCATACCGCACAGGAGCTTCCTTCGGTCCCGTTATCCCGCACTCGCCAGCAAACCTGGCATTGTGTGGCTGCGGAGTCCATCGCCCAGACCTCCTTCGACCGTACCGAGCCAGCATGACGGACAGGCATGGGGAACGGCGAAACATATGCACGCAGGGTAACGAACGTGAAGAGGAGAGACAACTAGGCGATATCCTAGGTCGGAGGTGAAATGTCCCGAGGCCGATTTTAGCGATGAATCCGAGCCGGCTGGAATCGAGGCTGACCTCAGTTGAGCGACGAGCCCGGATTATTCATGAATGCCGTCGCGAGGCGCTGGAGACCGACGCAGGCGTACGTGCAGTCCGTCGAGGAGGTCGAACGAGAACGGCCCCGCCGGGCGGGAGGATCGGCCGACGGAGCAGGTATTCATAAATAGTCCTGGTTAGGCCGATGTCAGCCCGTGCGCAAGCGCGTACTTCGTCAGTTCTGCGGTGGTGCGAAGGTTGAGATGAAAGATGATCTGGGCTTTGTGAAACTCGACGGTTTTCGGTGAGATATTCAGCAGCGAGGCGATTTCCTTGATGGTGCGTCCCTCGGCAATGAGCTGCAGCACTTCCCGCTGGCGCGGCGTCAGTTCCTGTCGTTGTGCAAACAGGCCGGCCTGCCCTGCGGAGAGGGTCGTGACCAGATCCTTGGTCAGCAGGGAGGTGACGAAATACTGTCCCTTCATGACGGAGTCGATGGCTTGCTCCAGTTCTCTGGCCGCGGATCGTTTGAGCAGGTAGGCTGATGCCCCGGCCTTGAAGGCCTCGCTCACATAGGCCGGGTCCGCATGCATGGTGACGAAGATGAGTTTCACGTCGGGCAGCAGCTTCTTTAATTGGCGCGCGGCATCGACTCCATTTAATAACGGCATGGAGATATCCAGCAGAATCAAGTCGGGGCGCAGCCGCGTGGCCGCGTCGAGGAGCGCGCGGCCGTCTTCGACCGCCCCCACGACCTCACAACGTTGTTCCACGATTCGCCGGAATCCTTCCAGTACCAGTGTATGGTCGTCGGCCAGCAACACTCGAGGGGGCGTGGTCATACGGGAACCTCCGCGTGCGGTACTTTGATGTAGAGGCGTGTGCCCTGGTGAGGGATCGAATCGATGGTGACGGTGCCGCGGACCAGACGGAGGCGCTCTGCCATGCTGATCAGGCCGAGACCGCGATGGCTGTTCGCCAGTTGCTGCGTGTCAAAACCGACTCCGTCATCCTGCACGGTGAGCGTGATGGCATCGGCCGTCGAGGCGAGGGAAACGATCACCTTATTCGCCCTCGCATGTTTCATCACATTCGCCAGACTCTCCTGGGCGATGCGGTAGAGACAGGTAGCAACGGTTTGCGGCACGGCCGGTAGCGGGGGCGACGCTTCGAATGAGGCCTGAAGGTTCGCGCGTGCCGCGCATTCATCGACCAGGCGCTGTAAGGCGACGGTCAGGCCCAGGTCGTCCAGGATGGACGGATGAAACTGATAGGCCAGATGGCGCACGTCGTCCGAGAGCTCAGTGAGTCGATCCTGGATCGAGCGCAGCTCTTTGCTGCAGTCGCTCGCCGAATGGGGGAGGTTGCTCTCCAGGGACTCGGCTTGGACGATCAGCATGGCCAGCCGCTGGTTGATGTCGTCATGGAGATCCCGGGAGATACGGCGGCGTTCCTCCTCCTGGGCGGTGAGCAGTCGGGCAGCCAGGTCCCGCAATTCCTGCCGGCTGGTGGCGAGATCGTGTTCGCTGGCGCGCAGGGACTCCTCCGTCTCGACGTGTTCAGAGATTTCACGCAACAGGGTGTGGTTCACGTCGGCCAATTCCCTGGTGCGGGCGGCGACGCGCGCTTCAAGTTCGTCCTTCGCCTGACGGAGTCGAATCTCCGCATGATGCCGTTGTCGCAGCAGCACGGCCGAGATCCAGACGACGACGAGACCGAGGGAGGCATTGGTGACTCCCACCCACAGCGGAATGCTGTTCAGGCGAGGGCCTCCCACGGCTCCCATAATGAGCAGCCCGGTGGCGCCTGCGGCGGTGAGCAGCGGAAGTTGCGGATTCGGAGAGAATGAGGCAAGCAACACAATTCCGGCGTAGAGTGCGCCGATGGCGACCCCGAGCGGCATGAACAGATCGAGCGCAAAGAGGCCGCAGGTCAATCCGACGATGCCTGGAAGAATCCAGCTCTTATGCTTGCCGGCCATCGCCTGCCTGATTCATGTGTCCATTATCCGTTCCCGAGTGACGCGGTTCAACCCCGGAATGCACTCCCTGCCGCCTGCATGCTCAGTCCTGTTCCATTTGCTTCTTGAGGCGCCGATCCAGGGCGAACCGCGTCAATCCAAGATGTTTGGCGGCCAGGGTTTTGTTGTGATCCGAGAGGCGCACGACCTCCTCGATCAGGGCCGACTCGATATCGGCCAGCGTCTGTTGTCCCAGCACCATCTCAATGCGAAGGGAGGGGTGCTCGCCTTGCGCCATGGCCACGGCGATGTGCGGGGCCTGCTCGCGCAATTCGCGCGGGAGGCAGCCGGCGGTCAAGGTTTTGTCGTGGCAGAGAATCATGGCGCGTTCGATGATGTTCTGGAGTTCGCGAATATTGCCCGGATAGCTGTATCGCTGCAGGAGTTCTTGCGCCTCGGGTTCGATGTCGAGGACCTCCTTGCCGAACTCTTTGCCGAATCGCAGCATGGCCTGCATGGAAAGCGGGAGAATATCCTCCGTGCGGACGCGCAGGGGCGGGAGTTCGAAGGTCACCACGTTCAGGCGAAAGAAGAGATCTTCCCGGAAGCTGCCGCGCGCCGTGTCCTTCTTGAGGTCGCGATTGGTGGCGGTCATCAAGCGGAAGTCTACGGAGAGGTCTTCCGTGCCGCCCACGCGCCTGAAGGTGCGTTCCTGCAGCACGCGGAGCAGCTTCGCTTGCATGGCCGGGTCCAGGTCGCCGATTTCGTCCAGAAACAACGTCCCGCCTTCGGCCTTCTCCAGCAACCCGCGTTTGCGCTGATGGGCGCCGGTGAAGGCGCCCCGCTCGTGTCCGAACAGCTCGCTTTCAAAGAGCTCCCTCGGAATGGCCGTGCAATTCACCGCGACGAAGGGGCCGGACGCGCGCGGGCTATTGCAATGGATGACCCGCGCGAGGAACTCCTTGCCGGTGCCCGTTTCGCCTTGGAGCAGCACGGTGGATTTGGCGTTCTCCGCTACATCCCGAACCTGGCCGAGCAGGAGCTGCATCGCCGGACTGCGCGCATCGATATTGGAGAGCGCGTACGCGCTGTTTTGGTCTTCAAGCGAAAATTCGACCCGGTGGCGCAGGGTGAGGAATTCGATCGCGCGATCGACGACAGGGTCGACACCGGAGAGGTCGACCGACTTGATCAGGAAATCGTAGGCGCCCAGCCGCATCGCTTCGACCGCATCTTCCACTGTGCCATAGGCCGTCAGCATGATGATCAGCGTCTGGGGCGCGATCGGGCGGAGCTGCCGGAGCGTTTCGACGCCTCCCATGCCGGGCATCTTCAAGTCCAGCAGGATGAGGTCCGGCGCATGTTGGGTGACGGCCCGGATCACATCCTCGCCTGATTCGAAGCCGGTCACGGTATGGTGGCGTCGCGAAAGGCGTTTGACGATGGCGGATCGAATGGCTGGTTCGTCATCCGTGACGTAAATCGTGGCCTGCATGCTGTTCCTCTTCCTGCATTCGTGGTGGCTGTTGTCGTAAGGGGGCCCAGACGCGCACGGTGGTGCCGCGTCCCACTTCACTGTCCAGGGCAATGTCTCCGCCGTGTGCCTCGAGAATGTTACGGCAGATGGCAAGTCCTAATCCTGTCCCCCGCGGTTTGCCGCTGGTGAAAAACGGTTCGAATACATGCGGGAGGTGGGTGGGGCTGATCCCGGTTCCCCGGTCTGCGACGGTGACTTCCAGTCCCGGTTCCACCCCTCGGGCCTGCTGAACCAGAGTGACGGTAATCGTCTTGCCGGAGGGGCTGGCTTCGATCGCGTTCTGCAGGACGTTGAGCAGCACTTGTTTCAGCTGATCGCGATCGGCCTGAATGGTGTAGGGGGAGTCCGGCGACGCGAGACGGATCGTCACCTGTTTGCGCGTGAGCGGCTCATCCAAGACCTTCATGACCTCTTGCACCAGCTGTGCCATGTCGAAAGCGAACGCCACGATCTCACGGGGGCGGGCATAGTCGATGATCTGGTTCACGATCCGATCGAGGCGTTTGGTCTCCTGCAGAATGACGGCCAGATCGGGGCGGCGCGCATCGGTTGGATCGGTGTCGTCGAGTAGGAGAGACGTGGTCGAGCCGATGCCGACGAGCGGGTTTCTGATTTCGTGCGCGATGCCTGCGGCCACTTGCCCGAGTGTGGCCAGTCGCTCGGCCCGCCGCAGTCGCGATTGCATGAGGTCGAGCGCGGTGATGTCCACGTTGAACCCCTGGTACATGACGACCTCTCCGGAATGATCGCGAATCGGGATGCGCCGGCTCAAGACTTTCCTGATAGTGCCGTCCGGATGGAGAAACCGGAAGACCGTTTCATAGGGCTGTCCCTCCGCCACCGCCTGCGCGAATTCCTCGATAACCCGCTCCCGGTCCTCCGGGTGGATCGCGCGCCGGACCGCATCGGGGTCCTTCTCTTCGCGCGGGTCGAGTCCCGCGAGGAGGCTGTTGTATCGATTGCTGAACACGAGGGTCATTCCGCGGGTGGTAAAGATGCCGAAGGGGGCATGGTCGACGATACTGCGATACTTGGCCTCGGAACCGGCCAGGTCCTGGTTGAGCTGTCGCAGGTTGGCTTCCGACAGTTGTAGCGCTGCAATGTGAGAATGGATGGCCGAACTCATGGCGTGCATGACACGCGACAGATTTCCGATCTCATCCGTTCTTGTCATGACCGGAACCTGCGGAATCGGATTGCTGTCCGACGCCACCACCGCCCTGGCCAGGCGCTCCAGCGGCGTCGTGATGGAGTGGGCGATGAGGTGCAAGGCTGCCACCATGCAGATCAGCGCGAAGAGGCCGCCGCCGAGAATGGTCATGAGCATGGTGTCGCGATCCTGGGCGAGTTTCGCGAGTTTGGTATTCAGTGCCGTCTGGGCGAGATGTTCGAAGCGCCCCATGTCCTGGCGAATCTTCAACATCAACGTTCGCCCTTTGCCCTCCTCGATGTAGAGCCGCGCCTCGTCGGGATGCTCCGCCTTCACGGCATCGATCAAGGTTTCCTTTTCATCGATGAACTGCCGGACGAGTTGTTGGACGGAGGTGATCAACGCGCGTTGATCGTCATAGGCGGAGACCTGCGCTTCCAGCGTCCTGCCGATGTTCAGCACATGGTCCTGAGCGGTTCGATAGGGAAACAAGTAATGCTCCTGGCTCGTGAGCACGAAACCGCGAAACCCTGTTTCGAGGTCCACGACGAGCCGAAGGTACTCCGAGGCCAATCGCTGGGAGTAGTAAATGTCATTGAGTTGACCTTCGTCGTCGGAGAACGTCGTGACGGTGCGGTAGGTCAAGACGCTGAGAAGCAGCACGGTGAGTGCAGGGATCACCGACGCAAGAAAGAGCTTGCGGGCAATGGGCAGATTGCTGAGCAGGTCACTCAAGGGCGGTCTTCATCTCCGACAACATCGTAGTCTGTGCGCTTGTCTCTGTGCAACTTTGCCGCCTGATCCGCCCTGTCGGGACCAGCGCCTGTCGGGAGAAATCTCTGTGCCTTCAGCGGGTGCCGGTCCCCGCTCCGCATGCGGTTCTTATCGCGGGATGCGAAATGAGCGGTTTCGCACCGTGCGCCTGTGCGATCTCGCCCGTATTCATGAAGTTCCTCAAGGGGCGGATGATCCGGATCCGGTCCAGGCAGCGACGAACGATCTTCCCCATTTGTCTCAGAGCGGTACGGAGGGGTGAAAAACGCTAAGGCACGCGCCTTGCTCAACGTGTGACAGAAGGATCTCCGTGACCGTGCCACGCATCGCGCGACGAGTGATGGCCGGCGAACCGAAGAAGGAGGCTGCGATGGACTATGTGAAGCCATACGGCGTGGTGGACAGTATGCTGGCCGGCGGCGCGCTGAAGTTGAGTTTGCCGCCGCGTCAGTTGGTGCTTCGCGGCATGCTGGCCGGCGCCTACCTGGGAATCGGAACGAGCATGGCGGTGACGGTCGCAGTCGAAACCGGATACTGGATTCTCGGCAGTCTGCTCTTTCCCTTCGGATTGGCGCTGGCGATTCTGCTTGGTGCCGAGATCATCACGGGCAGTTTTGCACTGTTGCCCTGCGCTGCCGTCGCCGGCCAGAAGAATGCCGGTCTGCGGCAGGTCTGTGCGAACTGGGGCTGGGTCTTCCTGGGCAATCTGCTGGGCAGTACCCTGTACGCCGGCCTGTTTGCCATCGCTCTGACCACCGCCGGAGATGCGCAAATCAATGCGGTCGGGACCAAACTCATTGCGATCGCCGAAGCGAAAACCAACTATTACGCGTCACATGGCACGGCCGGGCTCCTCGCGGCGTTCACCAAAGGGATGCTCTGTAACTGGATGGTAAGCCTGGCGGTGGTGGCGGCGTTCATGTCGACGTCATTCTCCGGGAAAATCCTCGCGATCTGGGGGCCGACCTTGTTGTTCTTTTCGCAAGGATTCGAGCATGCGGTCGTGAACATGTTTCTCATGCCCGTCGGCATGTTGCTGGGGGCCAATGTCAGTGTGTCGACCTGGTGGCTCTGGAATCAGATCCCGGTGACCGTAGGGAATCTGGTCGGGGGCATGCTGTTTACGGGATTGGCGATCTATGGGGCGCACCATACGAGTGCGCCGGCCGCGACCCCATCCGTTCCCGCAACGATGCCGGCTCAACCGGGGACTGCCCGGGCCGATCAGCCGGGCTATTCTCCTTCGTATTAAGTCATGGAGTGCGGCGATGGCGGTTGTCTATCTCAGGCGATTGCATGGATGGCGCTTCGTGCTGTTCAACGCCGTGCTCGGCCTGTCGCACATCGTCGTGTTGTTCAACGCCGGTTCCTACATTGCCCTGCTGCCGCATGTGTCGGGCGATCTGGGTGGCGTGTTACCGAGTTTTCTCACCTGGGCGCAAACCGACTTCATGGTCGGGTTGGCCCTGGGCTTTCCCCTTGCGCGATACCTCTCGGGACGTATCGGCGATTACCGCCTGCTGATCGGGGCCTTTATGGTGTACAGCGTGGCGTCGTATTTGTGCGGTGATAGCCAGACGCTCGCGCAATTCGTTCCCGCTCGCATTGTGCAAGGGATTGCCGGTGGCATCACGCTGCCGATCGCCCAGTCCATGCTGCTCAACGAGTATCCCAAGCGATTGAAGGCGGTCGCCTTGACCGTCTGGGGCCTGTTCAGCATTACGCCCTTCACCATCGGGATGCCGGTGGGGGGGTATATCGCGTACATGCTCGGGTGGCGTTTTCTGTTCTACCTGGATTTCGTGCTGACACTCGTGATTGTCGGCACGCTGGCCGCCCTGTTGTACGGGCGAGGCTTTCGTCGCCGGTACGCGCGCTTCGACCTGGTCGGGTTTGTGCTGCTGGCGGTGTTGCTCCTGGGGCTTCAGACGTTGCTCAACATGGGCAACGATTTCGATTGGCTGGATTCGCCGTTCCTCCAGGCCATCGCGGTGGTGCTGCTCGTGGCGTTTCCCTGTTTCGTCATCTGGGAACTCGGGGAGCGACATCCGACCCTGGATCTTCGATTGTTCATGCACCGCAATTTTGTGATCGGCGTCATCAGCCTGACGCTCGGGTTCTTCTCGATCCAAGGGCTGCTGTCGCTGTTGATCGTGCAGATCCAACTCATTCTCGGTTATTCGTCCAAGCTGGCCGGGCTGGCCCTGTTGCCGCTGGTCTTGCTGGGGGCGCCTGCCATTGCGGTCATGCATATTCTCTGCAAGTACATCGATGCCCGCTGGTTGATCTGTCTGAACAGTCTGGGCTTTGCCTGGACCTTCTACTGGCTCGGCCTTTACGACGATCCCCATAGTTATGAGGAGCTCTTCTGGCCGATGCTGGTGGAGGGCATTTTTCTGGGATCGTTTTTTACGCCTGTGACAGTGTTGACCCTGCACGGCCTGTCCGGTCCGCTCATCATGCGCGCGGCCGAGGTCGCGAATCTCTTACGCGTGGCGGCGGGTGCCTTCGGGATCACGTTTCAAGGCATCGTGCTGTTCAGGCGTATCCATTTTCATCAACTGCATCTGGCCGATCACTTCGGCGGGCGCCAGTCGATCTCTTTCGATCCGATGGGGCAGTTGACGGCCAAACTCAGCGCGGCAGGATTGTCGCAGGCTCAGATCCAGGCCAAGCTTGGACTGCTGATCCGGCAGGAAGCGGCGATTCTTGGCCTGAACGACGCGTTTCTCGTTGCGAGTGTCTTGTTTGTGGGATTGGGCATTCTCGTGTGGTTCGCTCATCCGACCCACTTACCGGTGGCGCCGGCTCCGGCCGATGAGTTGCGGGAGATGCGCGCTGAGGAAATGATGGAGGAGGTGCCATGATTTTGCCTGTCACAATGAGGCGCCGATTGCAGATCGTCCTCGGGATCGGCTGCGCGCTTTTCTTCGGCGGTTGTGCCTGGATCCCGAAAGGGGATCAACCGGCGCAATATCTCGAGGCGCCTGAAATGACGGAGACGCTGGCGGAGGTCACGTCCCGGCTTCAGAATTGGCCGGAGGATCGCTGGTGGGAACAGTTCGGCAATCCGGAACTGAACGGGTTGATCGAGCAGTCGCTCAACGATAACCCCGGGTTAAAACATGCGGCGGCGCGGCTGCGGCAGGCCACTTCTCTCGTGAAGGTCGAAGGCGCCCGGCTCTTGCCGTTTCTCGAAGCGGACGCGTCGTTGACCTACGAGCGCATTTCACAACATGGCGTGTTTGCGGCCCTGAATCCGGAAGTAGCGGGCATCAAGATCATGTACGGGATTATCAATCCGTTGAGCTTCCGGTATGAGTTCGATTTTTGGGGAAAGAACCGGGCCATGCTGGAAGCCGCTCTGGGCCATGCTGCGGCCGAAGAAGCGGAAACGGCCGAAGTTCGGCTACGGCTGACCACCGGCATTGCCCGCGCCTATTTCCGCGGTCAGGCGCTTCAACAGCAGCTTACTATCGTCAAGACCATTGTCGGCATCCGCCGCGAGCTTAAGACGTTGGCGGAGACTCGGTTCCGGCTCGGGCTTGATAACGACCAGCCGGTCAAAATCGCGGTGGCCGACTATGAAGCCGCGTTCAAGCGCCAGGCGGCGATCCGCGATCAGTTGGATGTGCAGCGCCATTTACTGGCGCGATTAGTCGGCAAGGGGCCTGATGAGGGGGCCCATCTGTTCGCCAAGCCGAAAGTGATCGTTCCCAGTCAGATTGCGGCACCGGATCATCTGTCCCTGGGATTACTCGTCCATCGTCCCGATCTGGCGGCCGCCCTCTATCGCGCCCACGCCGCTTCGCGTTTGGTCAGGGTGGCGACGACGCAGTTCTATCCCACCATCGATCTGACGGGATTCGTGGGATTCAATGCACTGACATTGGCGAAGGGTACGGATAAGCTGGCCAATTTTCTTTTCAGCGGTCAAAGCTTCACCTATGGCTTGGCGCCAGGATTGCGCATGCCCTGGTTTGAAGGCGGCCGGCTCCGCGGTGAATTGGGTGCGCAACGGGCGGAATACGATGCGGCGGTGGAGCTCTACAACGACACCCTGCTGGAAGCGATGCGGGAAGTCGCCGACAGTTTGAGTGCCTGGCAAACCACGAACGAAATCATGGCCTCGCACAAACGGCTGGTGGCCTCGTTGGGTGATGACTGGCGTTTGGCGAAGGTGCGACTCGTGAATGGGCTCGATGATGATCGGGAGGTATTGAGACATCGTTATCCTGTCCTGGAGCAGGAGTATGCGCTCAGGGCGCTGGAGAGCGACCAACTGGTGGCGGCAGTCGATCTGATCGAATCCTTGGGCGGCGGGTATCACAATCCGGACATTGAAAAACGACCGAAACAGAATCCGAGCTAAATCCATGACAACCACAACTGCAGATATGTCTCAGCATCCGCAATCCGCTGGTGGCTCGCCGCCGGCCGGACCCTACCGCATCCATCCGAAGGCCATTCGTGCGCGACGGAATCGACGGCTACTAGTTGTGGCCGGTCTGGTCCTGGTCGCTACCGTCGCGTATCTGGTGCACTGGTATACGCACGACCGGTTTTGGGTACGAACAGATAACGCCTACGTCACAGGGAATCTAGTGCCGGTGGCGGCGCAGGCGTCCGGCATCGTGACGCAGGTGCTCGCCGAGGAAACGCAGTTCGTCAATCGGGGGGACTTGATGATCAAGTTGGATGAGCATCAAGCCTACGCTGCACTGGGGAGGGCCCGTGGCCGGTTGGGCGAGGAAGTCCGTCGTATCGCGTCGTTGTTTATCAATCGGAAGCAACTTGCGGAAAAACTGCGCTCGCGCCGGGCCCGGCTGGAGTTGGCCGAGCACGACATGGATCGGTATCAACGGGCCGCTCCGAGCGGCGCGATCTCCAAACAGATCCTGCAAAATACCGCGGACAAAATTGCGAGTTTGGACGCAGAGGTGCGGGAGACCCAGGCCGAGCTGGATTCTCTGGATGCGCAGATCGGGGGCACGACCGTCATGGCCCATCCGGCAGTAGATCTCGCCAAGCATCAGCTGATCGAAGCGCACCTGGAGTATACGCGCCAACAGATCCGGGCTCCCATTTCCGGATATGTTGCCAAGCGCAAAGCCCAGGTGGGAGATCGTGTTCAGCCCGGGGCGCTTCTCATGACCATCGTTCCGCTGGATCATCTGTGGGTCGAAGCGAATTTGCGTGAAACGGAACTGCAGCATGTCCGTCCCGGCCAGCCGGCCCTGGTGAACGTGAGCCTCTACGGATCGAAGCAAACGTTCCATGGCACGGTCGAGGGTCTGGTGCCGGGGAGCGGCAGCGCGTTCGCCCTGTTGCCTCCGGACAATTCGACCGGAAACTTCATTCACATCGTCGAGCGCGTCCCGGTGCGTATCGCCTTGCCCGCAGACGAACTGCGGGAACATCCGATTCGGCCGGGCCTGTCGACCGTGACCAGTATCAATATCACCGAGTCCGGGCAATCCGTGTGGACCTCCTTGGCGACCCCCTCCACGGCCGAATACGAGACCGATGTCTACGCGGACGAATTGCCTATGGCGGAGTCCCTGGCAAAAGAAGTGATCGCGACGAATTTGGTGGTCGGCGATCGTGGAGAGTCGATCGATTCCCTTCTCGACGAGGAGGAGGAGATTCAGCGGATAGTGCCACGAAAAGGCGATGCGCGCACGTCGCCTGAAGGACGGGTTCCGGTGGAGCGCGACCGGATGCGTACGCACCGTGATCCGGTGCCGAGTTCATTCATTCCGCGAAGAAGTCCCGATTTGGGCGCGACGACGGATCCTCTCACCCCCTCAATCGGTCCAGGCTCCGGGTCCTTGGGGCCCGAGGCAGGGCGCAGTCCCTCGCGACTCAGGTCAGGTTTTGAGATGGGTGAGGGCAGGCAGGTCTTGGGCACAGGACGTCATTAGTTTCCCTATCGGAACACCGGGAAGACAAGCCTTACCGAACCACGTGATCCGCTAGGTGGCCGCCGGCGCTACATTAAAGTTTGATGAAGATTCGACGAGCGACTGGAATCAGAAATGGGCCCAGCCTATGATGCCCATAGCGCACAAGCCACCACCGACCATCGAGGCCTGCTTGCAGTTCAGTGCTGTGCGTGCATGCGCCTTTCCTGACGACGTGTCGCTCCAGCGCACAGTGTCAGTGAGCCGTTCATAGAGGGTCTATGTTACGGGAAAAAGAAACGCGCCGTGCATAACGCGGCGCTCAACTATCGCACCCTGTTGTCCGTCACCAATGTGCTGAATTCTCAGCGCAACCGGCAGAGCCTGTTTCGCGCTGTCACGGATCAGTTGGCGAAAGTCGTCCGGTGGGAGCGAGCTGGAATCACGGTGTACGATTTGAAGTCGGATGCTTTTCGCTTTTATGCGGTGGAAACGAATCTGCCCAAGGTGGTGCTCAGAAGCGACGCGATGATCCCTCGCGCGCACAGCGCGGTGGGGTGGGTCTACGATCATCATCAGGTACACGTGCGGCCTCACCTTCAGCGAGAGCGACTGTTTATCGAGGATGAGAGTTATCTCCAGGAAGGACTTGGTCGCATGATCAACCTTCCTATGGTCGTCCAGGAAGCGTGTCTCGGTACTCTGAACATCGGCAGCGTCGAGGCGGGACATCCGGATCCGGCCGATGTGGATTTTCTCCAGCAGGTGGCCACGCAGATCGGCTTCGCCATCGCTCACGTCAACGCCTACGAAGAAATCAACCGTTTGAAAGAACAGTTGGCGCGGGAAAACGTGTACTTGGCGGAGGAGCTGAAGGCTAATCAGGATTTTGGCATCGTCGTAGGGCGAAGCCAGGCATTTGAGCAGGTGCTGACGCTCGCTCGGCAGGCGGCTCCGACGGGCGCCACGGTGATGGTGACAGGGGAGACCGGAACCGGCAAGGAGGTCCTGGCGCGCGCCATCCACGAGCGGAGCTTGCGGCGTGATCGGGCCTTTGTGCGGTTGAATTGTGCGGCGCTGCCATCGGGATTGATCGAAAGCGAGCTGTTCGGCCACGAGCGGGGCGCCTTTACGGGTGCCGAACATCAGCGGGTCGGCCGGTTCGAGCTTGCCGATGGCGGCACATTGTTTCTAGATGAGGTCGGCGAGATGCCGCTTGAGGCGCAGGCGAAGCTCTTGCGGGTACTCCAGGACGGTCTGGTCGATCGAGTCGGCGGTGCGAATGCCATTCCGGTGGATGTCCGGGTGATTGCCGCCACGAACGCCGATTTACACCGGGCGATTCAACAGGGGCGTTTCCGCAGCGATTTGTACTACCGCTTGAACGTGTTTCCCATCCATATGCCTCCGCTCAGAGAACGCCCGGAGGACATCCCTATCCTTGCCCGACATTTCCTGCGGGTTCATTCCCAGCGGCTGAAGCGACACTGTGAAGACTTCGATGGGCCGTCGATGGAGCGGTTGGTGCAATATGCCTGGCCGGGAAATGTGCGGGAGCTTGAGAACATCGTGGAACGTGCATTGATCCTGTGTCACGAGCGCCTGTTGCGTATCGATCCGGCGATGGTGAATGTACGTGTCCCGCCCGAAGCAGGTCCTCGCCGAACGCTGCATGACGAAGAGCGACACCATATTCTTCAAACGCTCACGCTGCTCGACTGGCGGATCGAAGGACCCGGCGGAGCTGCGGACCAGTTGGGGTTGGCCCCGAGCACGCTCCGCAGCCGGATGCAGAAATTGGCCATTCGCCGCCCCTCCCGCATGTAACCAGTTCCTCCGTGCCTCTCTCTCTGATCACGGTATGAATGTTCCAGCCCACGATTGATCGTGGTGGAATCGTGGTATCCCACCACGTGTCTTCGTGGCTGTTTTGTGCCGCCCGCGACCTTCATGAAATCTTCATTTCTGCCGTTCGATTTTTCAACGACATAGACATTCTGTCGGGATCCGTCCTCGTGGCATGTGAGGTGCACAAGGGGTCGTCGTGATTTTTTATTCTTTTCATCTTCTCACTGATGCGCGCGGTTCCTCGGGCAGAGAGCTGAGAATCGCTGCGCCGCCGCACGAGCGGCCGCTCGTGCGGCGGGAACACCACCGGCCTGGAAGGAGGGTTCATTTGCATTGGCCTGTTCCGGTCATGGGGGAAGTGTTGTGCGGACGCCATGAATCGTGGCGTCGGTAGCGTGTCCTGTCTTCTTATGAGGAGGTATTCATGATGCAGTTATCCCGCAGGCAGTTCTTGAAGGTCTCGGCGGGGACGGTCGCAGTGGCAGCTGTAGCCGACAAGGCTCTGGCGTTGACTGCGCTGCAACCGGTCGTCGAGGTCGACAATCCCTTGGGTGAGTATCCGGATCGATCGTGGGAGCGCGTCTACCACGATCAATATCGGTACGACTCATCCTTCACCTGGTGCTGCTCACCGAACGACACCCACGCCTGCCGCATTCGGGCGTTCGTCCGGAACGGTGTCGTGATGCGCGTGGAGCAGAACTATGACCACCAAACCTATGAAGATCTGTACGGCAACCGCGGCACGTTCGCGCATAACCCGCGCATGTGCTTGAAGGGCTTCACGTTCCACCGTCGTGTCTACGGTCCCTATCGTTTGAAGGGGCCGTTGATGCGGAAGGGCTGGAAACAGTGGATGGACGACGGCTCCCCTGAGCTGACGTCGGATGCGAAGCGGAAGTATAAGTTCGACAGCCGGTTCTTGGATGACATGGTCCGCGTGTCCTGGGATACGGCGTTTACCTATGTCGCCAAGGGGTTGATCGTCATCGGCACTCGCTACAGCGGTGAAGCCGGTGCCCGTCGCCTCCGCGAACAGGGCTATGCTCCGGAAATGATCGAGATGATGAAGGGGGCGGGCGTGCGGACGTTCAAGCACCGCGCCGGTATGCCGATCCTCGGCATGATGGGGAAACATGCCAATACCAGGTTCAACAACTGCGTGTTGCCCTTGTTGGATAGCTGGATCCGGAAGGTCAATCCCGATCAGGCGCAAGGCGGCCGCTACTGGAACAACTACACTTGGCACGGCGATCAAGACCCGTCTCAACCCTGGTGGAACGGCACGCAGAATTGCGACGTCGATTTGTCCGACATGCGCTTCACCAAGCTGAATACCAGTTGGGGGAAAAACTTCGTCGAAAACAAGATGCCGGAAGCGCATTGGAAATTGGAGAGCATGGAGCGGGGGGCTCGCCTCGTCGTCATCACTCCTGAGTATAACCCCACTGCGAGCCGCGCGGACTACTGGATTCCCGTGCGTCCTGAGACGGATGGCGCCTTGTTTCTCGGCGCCTCCAAAATCATTCTCGATGAAAACTACCAGGACATTGAGTTTATCAAGGGCTTTACGGACATGCCGTTGCTCGTGCGGACGGATACCCTCCAGTATTTGGATCCGCATGAAGTGCTGAGAGACTATCGGGTGCCGGATTTCACCAAGTCGTACTCCGGACGCGTGCAGGGATTGACCCAGGATCAGGTGCAGCGCCTCGGCGGCATGATGGTCTGGGACCTGGCCAAAGGGAAAGCCGTGCCGCTCCATCGTGAGCAAGTCGGCCTTCACCTGGCCCAGAGCGGCATCGACCCGGCCTTGACGGGCACCTACCGGATCAAGTTGCTCAATGGGCGAGAAGTCGACGTCATGCCCATCTATCAATTGTATACGATTCACCTTCAGGACTATGACCTGGATACGGTACATCAGGTCAATCGCTCGCCGAAGGATCTCATTGTGCGCTGGGCGCGAGATTGCGGCACGGTGAAGCCCGCGGCCATCCACAACGGTGAAGGCGTCTGCCACTATTTCCATATGACATCGATGGGACGAGCGGCGGCGTTGGTGATGATGCTGACGGGCAATATCGGAAAGTTCGGCACCGGTTGTCACACCTGGTCCGGTAACTACAAAGTCGGCATTTGGCAGGCGGCGCCCTGGTCCGGCGCAGGCGCGAGTGTCTATTTGGGCGAAGATCCCTGGAATTTAAATCTCAGGGACGATGTGCACGGCAAGGAAATCAAATATCGCAAATATTATTACGGTGAGGAGCCGGGGTATTGGAACCACGGCGACAATGCGCTGATCGTCAACACACCGAAGTACGGACGCAAGGTGTTTACCGGCAAGACCCACATGCCGAGCCCCAGCAAAGTCCGCTGGGTGGTGAACGTGAACATTCTCAACAACGCCAAGCACCACTATGACATGGTGAAAAACGTCGATCCGAACATCGAGATGCTGATCACGCAGGACATCGAGATGACCTCGGACGTGAACCATGCCGATGTGGCATTCGCCGTGAATTCCTGGATGGAGTTTACCTATCCCGAAATGACGGCCACCGTGTCGAATCCCTGGGTGCAGATCTGGAAGGGCGGCATCCGCCCCCTGTACGACACCAGGAACGATCTCGACTCCTTCGCGGGAGTCGCCGCGAAGCTGAAAGAGATCACCGGTGAACAGCGGATGGCGGATACGTATAAATTTGTGTATCACAATCGGGTGGATATTTATGTGCAGCGCATTCTTGATGCGTCGAGTACGTTCTTCGGGTACAGCGCCGATGTGATGTTGAAGTCGGAAAAGGGCTGGATGGTGATGTGTCGTACCTATCCGCGCCACCCGCTCTGGGAAGAGACCAACGAGTCCAAGCCGCACTGGACGCGATCGGGACGCTTGGAGACCTATCGTATCGAGCCGGAGGCGATCGAATACGGGGAAAACTTCATTTCACACCGGGAAGGCCCGGAGTGTACCCCATATATGCCGAACGCCATCATGACGACCAATCCCTATGTCCGGCCGGAGGATTATGGAATTCCCGTTACGGCGCAGCACCATGACGATAAGACGGTGCGGAATATCAAACTGCCGTGGTCGGAAATCAAGCAGCACGCGAACCCCTTGTGGGAGAAGGGGTACCAGTTCTACTGCGTCACGCCCAAGACCCGGCACCGGGTGCACAGCCAATGGTCGGTGAACGACTGGGTGCAGATTTACGAGTCGAACTTCGGCGATCCGTACCGCATGGATAAACGGACACCGGGTGTCGGCGAGCACCAGATCCACATCAACCCGCAGGCGGCGAAGGATCGCGGGATCAACGACGGTGACTATTGTTATGTGGACGGCAATCCCGTGGACCGCCCCTATCGCGGCTGGAAGCCGTCGGATCCGTTTTACAAGGTCGCGCGTTTGATGATCCGGGCGAAATACAATCCTTCATACCCGTATCATGTGACGATGGCGAAACACGCTCCCTATGTGTCCACGGCCAAGTCGGTGAAGGGGCATGAGACGCGGCCGGACGGACGCGCTATTGCGGTCGATACCGGGTATCAGTCCAACTTCCGGTACGGCGCGCAACAATCATTCACCAGGAGCTGGCTCATGCCGATGCACCAAACCGACTCCCTGCCGGGCAAGCAGGCGAATGCCTTGAAGTTCAAGTGGGGATTCGAAATCGATCACCACGCGGTCAACACGGTGCCGAAGGAGTGTTTGATCCGCATCACCAAGGCGGAAGACGGCGGTATCGGAGCCCGTGGTCCGTGGGAACCGGTCCGGACCGGCTTCACGCCGGGTCAGGAAAACGAGTTCATGATCAAGTGGCTCAAAGGCGAGCACATCAAGATCAAAGTGTAACCGCGTGAAACGTGAGAGGTGAGACGAGGGACGCGATCCCTCGGGCTCACCTCCCTTTTCCGTCTTTCGTTTACCGTTTCACGTCTAACGGAGGATTCACAATGCCAGAAGTCTATAACTGGCAACTGGGACGGAAGATGCTGT
>OCTV010000303.1_pt1 | contig 19700 bp, 20 predicted proteins | sample 1539101 | NCBI WGS metagenome assembly OCTV01 (sample SAMEA3991422, study PRJEB22521) | metagenome | biome: anthropogenic terrestrial biome; feature: sewage plant; material: sludge | place: Sweden | collected 2012-09-26 | reverse complement strand
TTTGACATTTCTGCACTCCGACGATGTTTTTGAGTGACGGTCGCTCAATCAACCAATAACAGTATGCTATTCTGATTTTTATTTGTTCGTGGTTGATTTCGTGCTCCGACCTTTTTATCATTTGATAAATGTAAGTTTTCATATGCGAAGTTGCTTAAGACAATTTGATACTGGTTTTAGTATTTATGTGCGAAGGGCTTTGCGATCGCCCCCAAACCCCTTCGCATGTCAATATTAATAGTAATAATAATATATGCACATAAAAAAGGCAGAGGAAAACCTCTGCCTTTTTGTTATATTTCGCAGTCTGTTACTACCCTGTCGGTGACAACCTTACCGATAAAATCCTTACACTCGACGTGGAGAGGATGATTCTGATAAAAATCAAGTGCACCCTTTGAAGATAATTCTGAATAAAGACAAACATCATAACCGTTCGGATTAAAGTTCTGATTTACTTCTGCTTTTAAAAGTCCCTCAATCTTGCCATTAAGAGCCTCAAGCTTTGTCTTAATAATTTCAGCATTGGTTACCTTATCGTTGCCTTCAGCCTCGTCCTTAAGCTTCCAGAACACAATATGTCTGATCATAAAAACACCCCTCAAATTATTATTCAATGCTATTTTTTAATATAGCTTTTAAAATTCTTACTGTATTTTATATCGCCGTTTTTGAACACCCACATTGCTTCGATGTTTTTGTGTGAGTTGATGAATTCAAGCCCTTTTTCGTAAGGCATATTGAATACTGCTGTTGATAATGCATCTGCATACCCTGAATCTTTACAAAGGATAGTCACAGCACGAAAGTATGTTGAAGGCATTAAGGTATCATCATTTATAATATGGTGATATTGCACTCCGTTAGCAGTATAATACCTCTGATAATCGCCACTTGTTACGAGCGACATATTTTCAATTTTTACTGTAACAAGGCTCTTTTTTTCGCTTTCCCTATCAGGATTTTCAACACCGACATTCCACATCTCATTGTCAATACCCTTATTGCCGATTGCTCTTACATTTCCGCCAACGCTGACAAGCCCGTGCTTAAAGCCTTTTTTCTCAACATCTCTACAAACCTGTTCTGTCGCATAGCCTTTTCCTACAGAACCAACATCAATACTCATATCCTTATCCGCAAGATAAACTGTTGAGTTTGCTTCGTCAATGATAATTTTATTTATATCAGTGTGATTTTTTGCAGCCTGTAATTTTTCCATTGGTGGAAGCTCTGCATTTTCAGGATCATCAATTCCTTCAGTCCGGTAATCGTGCCATATTTCAAGGACACTTCCCATTGCTATATTGAACGAAGCATTGGTTTCAGTATATTTCTGCTTTGCAAATACAAGAAGGTCAATAATTTTTTTATCAACCTTAACAGGTTCAATTCCAGCCTTGTCATTTATTGTTTTTATATTATTTATTCCATCATAATCATTATAGATATCATAAAGTTCGTGATAGACTTTCAGGTCGTCGTGAATGAACTGAACATACTCTTCAAAATCTTTTTTCGAATCTGTATAACCTATTATGTTGGTGACAGTATCAAAAAGATTCAGAAACTGTGCCTCATAGCGTTGAGGTTCTGACTTACCGCAGGCAGAAAAATTAAGTACGCATACTGTTGCTATAAAAAGTGAAATAATTTTCTTTTTCATTTTTTCTCCTTGAATTATATATCTCTAATAATATAACATATTTTTGTTTATTATAAAACAGCATACAACAAATTAATATTTATTATCTCCTGTCATATAAAAAATTCAAGAGGCAGAACTATCCGCCTCTTGAAAATTTCTGATAGCTTACTTAGCAGTACCTACAGCCTTACTGATTACAGCTATGTAATCAGCAATACCAACTGTTACTGAAGCCTTAAGATCTGTGTCAGTAGCCTTACCGTCTTCAACTTTGATACCCTTAACTTCGTCAAGAGTCTTACCTGTTACATACTTTGAGAATGCAGCAGCCTGCTCGTACCATTCTTTACCGATTGAAGAAGCTTTCTTCATGCCATATTCATCACCAAGCTCGTTCTTTGTCATATTCTGAGCTGTTAGATCTGAAGTGATTTTACCAGCCTTTGAGAAATTAACATTTGTCTGTGAAGCGTCGATTGTTGCTGAAGTAATTTTACCAGCATTATCAACTGTTACTACACCGTAGTTTGAGTAAGCCTGAGCAATACCGTCTTTTTCACCAGCATCAGTTGATTTTGCAATGTTTGTAACTACGCCAAGACCAAGCTTATCGCCAGCTTTAGCGCCGAGTTCCTTTGAATTCTTTACTGCCTTTTCGATACCCTCAATATAACCAGCAATTGAAACTGTTACAGATGTTGAAAGGTCAGCATCAGTAGCCTTACCATCATCTGAAAGCTTGATACCCTTAACTTCATCAACAGTTTTTCCTGTTACATACTTAGCAAAAGCAGCAGCCTGCTCATACCACTCTTTACCGATTTTTGAAGCCTTCTTCATACCGTAGTTATCACCAAGCTCGTTCTTAGTCTTGAACTCAGTCTTTAGGTCTGTCTTTAGCTTTCCTGTTGCGTCAAAATTAATTTTTGTCTGTGCAGCATCAATGATACATTCAACGATTTTGCCGTCTTTGTCAACTGTTACAGCAACAATTGTTGAGTCAATCTGTGCAAGACCGTCCTTGTCAGAAACGTCCTTTGAGCTGCCTGTTTTTGAGATTACAGCAAGTCCTGTTTTAAGTGAACCTGTTGTTGTCTTTGCACCAGCATCTGCTTTTGATGATGATGAGTCGTTGTCTGAACCACATCCTGCGAACATTACTGTTGCAAGTGAAAGGCTCAGGCCAAGAGCTAATACTTTCTTCATAGAATCCTCCAAATAAATGTTTTATTTATTTTAAACCAAGCTTTTTAAAAGCCGGTAAAATAAATCTTAGCAAGGTGGAGGTTGCAATTCCTGCAATTATTCCCGCTATTAATAATAAGGGCAGATACGCCCAGAGTCCCATGCTTGTATATATAAGTGAAATACCGATGAACTGACCGATATTGTGAAAAACCGAACCAGCTATACTGATGATAAGATAGGAAACCTTCTCTTTAAAAATAAATAAAATAATCAGCATAATAGCAACCGATAGTAACCCACCGAGAAGACTTAATAATGCCGCAACGCTACCCCTTGTGATAAGTACAAAACCAGCTTTTAATACTGCTATTGAAAAAGCCTGTCCTGCCCCAACAAAAAAAAGTGCATACATTACAGCTATGTTTGATAACCCAAGCTTTACTCCCGGAACAGGGATTGCAAGCTGTGGGGTAGAATTCTCAACAAGCGACAATATGAGTGCTAAGGCAAACAAAAGCCCTGTGAGAACCATTCTTTTTGTTTTGTCAAGATTTGAAACAGGCTTTTTTTGTGTTTTATTATTCATGCTACCACCTATTTCCCGACTATCATGTCAGCATCATCTTTGTTGTGTTTATCTTTTTTTACTATTTTTATTACGATCTTATTAGGAAGACAAGCCGCACTTTCGCCGGCTATGCTGAGCTTTCCCGAATGGATACAGACCTTGTCAGGACAATCAGATTCCACGAATGCTATTGAACCATCTTTATAAACGTGGATAAGAACGTGGTCATTCTCATCAAGCCTGAAGGAATAATCCTTCTTTTCTGAAAGGTCAACAGTCTTTACTAACTTTGATTCGTAATATATATGTGCAAGTACTTTAGTGTTTGAAAACATTATTCTGTAAGCTATATATCCACCGACAGACAGAATAAGAAGTATGGATATTATTATAATATCTGTTTTCTTGAAAAATTTCATACACCAAGCCTCTTTTAAAGTTATTTTATGATATTAATCCACAAATAAACATCATTATGACATTAAGGCTCATTATTACAATAAAATTCTTTACTGCGAGCACAAAAGTCTTTGACTTGATCTGTTCTTTCTTAAAAGCATTGATATTTTTCTGCACAACTACTATTGAAAGCAGTGATACAAGATACAACGGATGAACAATTCTGAAAATTACAATAAGAATTGCCGAAGCGTAAACTGCATAATAGAGAAAAGCAAAAAGTTTTAAGGCATTTGGAATCCCTATATAATAAGGGAGAGTATGCCTTTTTACTGCAATATCGTGCTCTAAGTCACAGGTATTGTTAGCAAGCATAATATTTGATGTCACTAATGCAGGTGCTACCGATAAAAGAAGAACATAAAACATATGAACTATGTTTATATCAAGGCTGATATTTTTTGAGGTGATATCAAGTGTGAGGAAGTAACCCTCTGGCATATTAATATACAGCAGAATGAAAGGAATTACAAGCCCATAGAAAAATCCTGAAAAGAATTCACCAAGTGGCTGTCTTGATATCGGCACAGGGCCAAAGGTATAGAATACTCCGAAAGCAAAGCATACTGCTCCGATAAGGAATACCACAATGTCTGTGAGATATGCAAGATAAATTCCCAGCGCTGCACTTAATGTAAACAACACTATTATTATACCAAAAGCAATTTTTCTGTCAAACTGCAAGGTCTGATGATTGTCCTTTGTATCAATATAGTTGTTGATTGCCGTTGTTGTCAGGTCAAAGAGAAACATTGATGCGCAAAATATTATCGTAAGCTTAAAATTAATTTTCTGATTAAGAACAAGCAGAAATGCTAAAGTATACAAAAGCGCATATACACTTGTTATCTTTGTCATTATTTCAACATAGCTTAAAAATTTTTTAACCAAGAATATCCCCTTACCTATTTAGTTTTGAGCCCTGTGTAAGCCTTATTGAATATCTGCACAAGCCTTTCCTTCTTTTCATCAGGTGCTTCAAGGCTGTTTATAATCTTTATTGATTTGTCAAAATATTTTTTTGAAACTGCCTTGGTATAAAGCGTACCACCGTTTCCTGATACTGACTTATTTATCTCAGTGCGGGAAAGCGAACCGTCAAGTGCCTTCTGCTTCAAAGATTTATCTTTTTTAAAAGCATATATAAGCGGAAGTGTTATGACTCCCTGTTCAAAATCGGATTGTACAGGCTTTTTTGCAATTTCACTCGATACTTCAAAATCAATGCAGTCATCTGTGAGCTGAAATATCATTCCAAGGTATCTGCCGAGATGTGTGTATTTACTAAGCTGTTTTTTATCATAACCATTAACTAATCCACCAGCGAAAAGCGAAGCCTCAAAAAGCGCAGCAGTTTTACCAGAAATGATTTTAAAATAACGAAGCTCGGAAAGATTAAAGTTATTGTTGTTGATGTGCTGATTAAGCTCACCAAGACAGATTTTACCCATATAGTCAGGAAGTCCAAAATCAATATATTTCTTCCTGTCAGAAACCTTGCCCGCCATATTAAGTGCAAGACAATAAATATAATCGCCTGTTATTACTGCAGTTTTCTTCCCAAATTTCTTTTGAAGAGTTGCAATACCACGCCTTGTCTTTGCATTATCTATAACATCATCGTGAACAAGTGTCCCGAGGTGCAATAGCTCAATTGCTGTCGCAAAACAAACTGCGTCAGGTTGAATTAATCCTTCATCATTCATAGCAACAGTCAATAGTGAAGCTGTTCTTATAAATTTTCCTCTTGCCTGCTTTAAATGCTCAGTATAATTCCTGATAATGAGTGGTGAGGACGACAAAGCTTTGTCAACCTCAACCCCAACGAGCTCAAAGGCTTTCTCAAAATCATATAGCTCTATATTTTTTTCAATGTTATTAATCATTGTATAAATATGACTTCCTTACCCAGCGTACTTTTTTCCAGTGTTTCTTAAGGTATGGCATAGCATAATAGTCAAGACCAAGAGTTCTGCCTGCGCCGAAGAGTAAAGCGATAGCTGCGAAAATCATCCAGAATGTTCCGAGGTAAAGACCAGTTGTCATAATGAACATTACCTGAAGAACAAGTGAGAATACACTTGCTGGTGTTGTGAACAATCCACCCATAAGTGCAAGTCCGATAAGGATTTCTGCAACAACAATGAATATCTGGAAGAACATTGTTACTCCATTGTTTGCAAGAATAACATGGTCAGTAAACCAGTTCATCAATGGCATATTAATTTTGAATGCATAGTCGTTAAGTGTTGAATGTGAAAGCTCTTTTCCGCTCACAAAGTAAACCTGGAACCAGCCGAAGATATCCCAGTTGATGAGTACCTTTCCGACCTTTTCAGCTACTGCCTTTGCGGTATCGCCTGTTGCTGCTGAAACTGTATCAACCATATTGGAAGCTTTTGCTGAAAGCCCCTGAATAAAGCTGACTGATGCTTCGGTAGCACCTGTTACAGTGTCTCCACCATCTGGACTTTTTGCTACTCCGTTTAGAATTTTGTCATACCAAGAATTCGCTCCACCGAAGAAGCCAGCAAGCTTCGGTGCCTTGAGCCAACCCTCAACAATCTTCATAATACCTTCAAAGAGCCATACTGCACCGAGCCATACCCGAAGTGCAACAAGCATAAATGAAGGAGTCTTGTTTGAGAAATGTCCGCCGACAAAGCTACGGTTATTTCTGATAGTGAAAAACTCATGCTTCAAATAGCTCAATATCTTGTTCCAGCCAAGAACCTGAATGAAATATATTATGTTTATAAAATGCTTTGCAAACATAGCAAAGAATGAGCAAAGGTTGAACATATGCTTTGATGTGCCAACACGTGCAACACCATATCGTCCGCCGATACATACCATTACTCCGTGGAATTTCGGATTGTATTCTTCCATCTCACCATTGCCTGTCAATGCAACTGCAATATTGACTGCTACTGTGTGAGCACTCTGCTCACAGTTCTCAACCATCTGAGGAACTGGCGTTTTCTCACCTGGCGCAGTATAAAGCATATTGTCGCCGACAACAAAAACATTTTCATTATCAATAGAGCGAAGGTATTTATCAAGCTTGATTCTTCCTCTGTTTGCTGATTCAAGTGTCTTTGCAGCCTCAGCTGTGATTTCAGCACTTTCAATACCAGCAGTCCAGATAACAGTATTAGTTGACTTGCGGACACAAGTATCGCCTTGTTTTAGTTCGATAAAATCTTTGCCGATTCCACAAACACTTGTTCCAAGAACAACATCAACGCCCATTTTTGCAAGCCGTCTTTCAACTTTTGCCGAAAGCTTTTCTGGAAGAATAGGAACTGTTCTTGTAAGTATATCAACGTTTGTGAGAGTTACATCACTTCTGTCAATTTCAAACTTATCGCATAAAACAGGTACATATTCAGCAAGCTCACCAATCATTTCAACACCGGTAAAGCCGGCACCTACTACATAGAAATTAAGTAATCTTCTTTTTTCTTCTTTGTCAGTTTCACACACTGCCTGTCTAAAGCAGTTATGAATATGATCCTTGAGCTTTACAGCATCATCGTATGACCATAGCTTATGCGTGAATTCTTCAGCACCAGGAACGCCAAAGAAGGTTGGCTTTGAACCTGCTGCGAGTACAAGATAGTCATAGTCATAAGTATCAGCTTTACCGAGAACCTTTTTACCTTCAAAGTCAATTGATTCAACAGTGTCAAGCTTTACATCAACCTTTCTTCCGGCAAAAACCTTGCTAAGGCTGATTTTTATACTGTCTTCATCAACTCTGTTTGCAGCAACCTCGTGAAGTTCGGTAAGCATTGTATGGAAAGGATTTTTGTCAATTATAGTTACTTTTATGTCGTCATTTTTTCTGAATTTTTTTGCAAGCTTTTTAGCAGTTAAAATACCAGCATAGCCTGCTCCAACAATTACTACGTTTTTCATTTTTATCCCCTTTAAGTAATAATGCTTTAATTATATCAAATTAAAATTTTTAAATCAACACTAAAATGGTATACTTTTCTTATTTTATTATTATATTACTGGTAATGTTTATGATAATATCTTTTATTAGTATAAATAAAATAAAAAAATATATGCCCATATCGACTATGAGCATATATTTACTTAATTAAAACCTTTTTTTACTTGTCTTTGTTCTGAATTTTTTTCTGCGCTTTTTCTTGTTTTTCAGAATAAAAATCGTAGTGTATAAAGCAATTATTCCTATACATATATAAATAGCAATTTTCATCATACTTGATGAAGGGAATTGTTTTGCTACACTGATTTTATACTTCGTGGTATTCCTTTCAACAGATGATGCTGCAATTAAATCTGTCGTGAATATTACATTACCATTATAAACAAGCTCAAGCTTGCCCAGCTTGTCACCCTGTTTCACAGGAGCAATAACCGAATCCTCCATTATGTACCTTTGCCTTACTGCTGTCGTAAAATCAACATCCTTAGGCCATAATGCTGTGAAATCATCCTTTGCTGTGAGGTTTACGTGAACTGCGTTTTTTCCGTATTCAACCTCAATATGAGTCAGTACTGTCTTTTTATCAAGAATTTTTGCATATGATAATTTCCCGAAAGCCCAGTTGTAGAGTGTTATATGGTCAAGACAGTTATAGAATTTATTATTACCGTCCTGATCCTTCATCGGCGCCTTCAATGAAACGATAAGATAATCAACACCGTCTTTGCTTGCTGTGGAAATAAGACATCTTCCAGCTTCATCAAGCGTTCCTGTCTTGATACCCTTAGCATATTTATAGCTGTACTGTCCTGGAAAAAGCATTGCATTTGTATGCTTGGCAAGCGTTCCTTTCGGATGAACAGATGTTGCAGCCATCGTATGTTGGGTTGTGTTTGCTATATCAGTAAACCTCGGCAATGACATTGCGTATTTTGTTATAATAGTCAGATCTCTTGCTGATGTGACCTGTGATGCGTCATAAAGACCGTGAGCATTTGCAAAATTAGTATTTGTGCAGCCAAGCTCCTTTGCTTTGTCATTCATCATTTTTACAAAATTGTTGATATTACCCTTGCCCACATTATAAGCAATAATGTTTGCAGCCTCACACGCTGACGGAAGAAGTAAAGCATACAACAAATCTTCGTAGCTTACCTTCTCACCTATTCTTATATCAGCTGTTGAAACCTTCTGCCCTACAAAATCATCAAAAGCAACTGACGGTGCAGAAACCAAAGTTTTCTTAAGTTGGTCTGGTTTATCCTTATACTGTTCTAAAAGGACTACCGCTGTCATAATTTTAGTTAAAGAGGCTGGATATAAAGACTTGTTTTCATTCTTTTTATAAACTACTTCACCAGAATTCAGATTAACCATATAAACTGCTTCAGAATATATATCGAGAGACGGACTGAAAGAAACACCTTCAGCCGTTGTAGGAACGAATAAACCAAGTATCATTAAAAGCGCAAGAAAAAAACTACATTTTCTCATATGGACAAAACCTCATTTATGTATTATTATAATTATAAGCTACAAATTAAATTATACCAAATAATTGACTGCTTTGCAAAGGTTATTAATAACTAAAAATATAAAAACAGACAATTCCGGCATATAATGTTTGCATTTTATATAAGGAGAAACACTATGATATACGTAACTGGCGACCTTCACGGCGATATCAACCGCTTTAAAGACAAGAAAATTAAAAAATTAAAAAAGAATGATTATCTTATTGTTTGCGGAGATTTCGGATTTATTTGGTCGGGTACAAAAAAGGAAAATAAAGTTCTTAAAAAACTTGGAAAAAAGAAATATAACATCCTCTTCGTTGAGGGCTGTCACGAAAACTATGATTTATTATACAACTATCCACAGGAAGATTGGAACGGCGGAAAGGTAAGAACAATTTCCGGCAATTTAAGACAGCTTGTCCGTGGAAGTATCTTTGATATTGAAGGTAAGAAGATATTTGCTTTTGGTGGTGGTCAGGGTGCCGACCGTCATATAAGAAAAGAACATAACACTTTCTGGGAGCAGGAGCTTCCAACTGATGAGGAGCTTATTGACGCTTTAAAGAATCTTAAAAACAATGACAGCAGTGTTGATTATATTATAACTCACGAGCCACCATCATTGCTCAAGGATTTTCTTGATGCCGATAATGAACTTATTCAGACTAATCAGCTCAATGCAGCATTTTCACAGATTGCTGACAGCTGTAAGTTTAAAATGTGGTACTTTGGGAAATGCCACAAGAATAAAATCGTATCAAAGCATTATCACGCTCTTTTTGATCAGTTTGCAAAACTTGATTAAACTATTCTGTTACAACACAGCCGAATGATTCAGCAATGCAGATTGACTGTGATATATCTACGATACATTTTTTCAGATTTATATTTCTGAAATCCACTCCATCAACCCTTGCATCACGCAGATCTGCTTCTGAAAGATCTGCATTAAGGAATATTGCGTGGTGTAAATCCGAATGACGGAATTTTGCTTTCTGAAGATTACACTCGCTGAATATTGCATTTGAAAATGTAATATTTGAAAGATACATACACTTGAGATTACAACCGTTAAAGGTTGTGTAAGAAAAGTTTCCGCCCTTTATTTCAAAGGAAAGGAACTTTGAATTTGAAAAGTTTGAACCTACTGCCTTGCAGTTTTCAAACACAGATGACAGAAAGCTTGAGTTCTCAAGATTGCAGTTTGAAATCTCACATTTCACAGCACTCACATCACTGAATCTTGAGCCGGAGAAATCGCAGTTCCTGAATGTACAGTCATTAAGCTTTGCATTGATAAAATTTGAAAATCTGAATTTGCAGTTCTCGAAGGTATGCTCATTGAGTATAAATCCGTCAAATTCTTCGCCGGTAAAATCATCGTCACGATATTCTGTTATTCCACTAATAAGCATTATTATCACCCCGCATTTTTTCATATTATACCACAAATGTAAATAGACAGCAATTATTTTTATTTTATGTTGAAATATGTCGTATATAGCTGCAAAAAATAAGCATTCACAAAACCTGTGAATGCTTTTTATTATTGTAATTATTAAGATGCATTGCCAAATTATTACTTTAATGTTATAATTCCTGTATACGCAGGGAGGACATAAATATGAAAAAACATCAATTTAGAATTGTTATTATATCAATGATATGCCTGTATTTAATTTTATTTATTGTAATTGCTCATTTTTTAGAAAGATATTGGCTCTGGGCTGAAGATTTATTTTATCTGACTGTATTTGTTTTCTTTTTCATTGGAATGTTTACTATTTCAGATAAGCTTCATTATTGGTTTGTGGGAAATTTACCATATGCTATATTAATTTTTATATATCATCCTAAAGGAGCTTATGGAATAGGTATGTGGGGTTTATTTGAGGCAACAAGTTATAGTCGTGAAATTGTTCCTTTACATATATTAATACATACAATAGGAATCATAATCATTCAGTTTGGTATATGGATAATAGTGATATCTATAAAGGGTATTTATAGATTATTAAAACGGAAAAAGAAACGCAATCAAAATAAATTATAAAAAAGCATTCACAAGAAATATTGTGAATGCTTTTTATATTATCTATCTGTATTCGGACCGAGAGATTCTTTCTTTGTATTATGAGGGGTATCCTTGCTGTTATTGCCTTTTTTATTTTCTTTCTTTTTATCTCTGCTTACCTTTGACATTATAAACCTCCTGAAATATTAATTATTATGGTAATGTCTAATGTAAGTATTGCACATTTTTATTCCTTTATTCCACAAAGGTAAATTATCCTCTTAAAAGCGGAGTCTTGTCATATTTCTTCTTAAGCATACAAAGTGCCTTTTTTTCTATTCTCGAAACATATGAGCGTGAAATATTAAGCTTGTCAGCAATTTCTCTTTGAGTAAGAGGGTGATAGCCATAAAGCCCATATCGGAGCTTTATAATCTTTGCTTCTCTTTCGTCAAGGCATTCATCAATGAATTTATATAACTGCTCGGACTTAATAATTAGGTCAACCTGTTCAACCATACAGCCTGTATCTGCTACAATATCCATTAAAGTGAGCTGATTGCCGTCCTTATCGGTGTCAATGGATTCTTCAAAATGAATTTCCCCCGCACTCTTTTTAAGACTTCTAAAGTACATAAGGATTTCATTTTCAATACACTTACTTGCATAGGTTGCAAAGCGTGTTCCTTTTGAATAATCGAAAGTGGAAACAGCCTTGATAAGCCCGATTGTTCCGATTGAAATAAGGTCATCCTGCTCCTTGGAATATGAATAATATTTTTTTATTATGTGTGCAACAAGCCGCAGATTATGTTCAATGAGCTTATTACGTGCATCTGAATCACCTGTTGCCATCTTTTCAAAATACTCAAGCTCATCCTTTGCTGGCAAAGGTTTCGGGAATACGCCGTTGCTTTCAAGATACAGTGCAAAATACAGAAGATTGTTCAGCGCAAAGGTTATAAGATTTGAAAACATATACACCCTCCTTTTTTTAGACGATATATATATTTATATGTATGTACAAGTTTTGAGTATAACTGAAAAGAATCGTATTGTTTCAACATATTACTTCAAGAATATGTTTTGCGTAAAAAAAGTCTGCTCATTTAGAGCAGACTTATTATTATGCTTTTATTTTTTCTTCAAGCTTATGGTGATTCACAACAATGACTCTGTCGTTTTCTTCAAGCAAGCTTGTATCGTGAGTTGCCATAATAAGCGTCGTAGTATCCTTCATTTCTCTTATCAAAGACATAACCTCAACAGCAGTATCATGGTCAAGTGAGGCTGTCGGCTCATCAGCAAACAGAACTCTTGGCTTTTTAACAAGTGCTCTTGCTATTGCAACTCTCTGACGCTGACCACCAGAAAGCTGGTGTGGCTTTTTATTGAGATGTTCTTCAAGTCCAAGCTTTTTAAGCATTTCCTTTGACTTTTCAATAGTGTCGCTGTCTTTTATTGCAATAAGCACATTTTCAAGAACACTAAGATATGGAATAAGAAAATGCTGTTGAAAGATAAATCCAAAGCTATCATATCTTTCACCTGAAGTATCCTTCTTTGAAGAAATAATATTATTATCAAAGATAATGTCGCCACTTGTCGGCTTTTTAAGAGCAGACAGAAGATATATCATTGAGCTTTTTCCTGAACCTGATGGTCCTACAAGTACAACAGATTCGCCATCATTTATTTTAAGACTTATATTATCGAGAACTACTTTTTCCTTGTCACCGTCCGGATAAACAAGATTGACGTTTTTAGCTTCCAGCATACTATCCTCTCCTTTCAATTATAGTAACAAGATCCTTCTTTGAAAGACTTCGCAGTATCGGGAATGCTGCACATATGAATACAAGAATTGGAACAATAAATGTATATATCAGTCCTGACCATGTGAAGAAGAGCATCTTCTGCCCAAGTGGTGCAAACAATAATTTATCAACAAGCAGGAAGCATAAGAATGAGAATATATAACCTATTGCCCAGCCGATTACTGAAATTATTATAAGCTCCTTAAAAATCATACGTTTTACATTCTTTTTATTATACCCTATTGCATAGAGTATTCCGAATTCATTGTTTCTTGCAGAATAAAAGTTATAAATCAAAGTTCCGACGCATACTGCCATACCAAATGTTACTACAAAAATTATAATTGACATTATGCTGTTTATACTTGCCAGCTGCTCATCGAGATGCTTAAGAACTGTTGATTTTGATGTTATAAAAGCTGTCTTCTTGTCAACAGAATCAAGGTCCTTGTTCATTGCTTCAATATCATTATTCTTAGGATATGCAAGAGCAGAAACAGTAGAGTTCTTTATGTCCACGCCCTGTTTTTCAAGTGATGCAAGATAATAGTTTTTTGTTCCGAGCGCTACAACAGAATCGCCGTCAAATTCGCCGACTATTGTGTATGTACCTGTTACCCATTCGGATGAATCAACCTCATCACCGAACTTATCGCCGACCTTAAGCTTCTTATTCTTCATCATTGAACTATGCATGATAATTTCATATGAATCAGTCTTCGGCATTCTTCCCTTTTTCATTTTAAGATTGCATCTATCAAATATTTCGTTAAGATCAGATTCGTTAGTTGAATATATAACAGGTGCTGATGTGTTGCCAAACACAGTTGTTATTGATGTATTATTTGTCATAACAGGATATACTTTATCAACTGTATCGTGTTCTTTAATTTTGGCTAGTGAATCTTTTGGCATAAATGTCTGTCCTCTTGGTGGGTCAACAAAAGTAAATTTAGACAGAGGCGCAATGTTTGAATCCTTTGCACTTGCAAAGATAGAGTTTATTATTGTTGTGATAAATGAAATGCAGAATACTGCAAAGAATAATGTTATAATGACTACCATAGCTTTTTTCTTGTTTTCTACAAAGTATTTCATTGCACTTAATGGTTTAACCATATCTTTTCTCCTTTATTTTTTATTACCTGCTCATTATAACAAATGTTATATAAAAAAGTCAAACAAATATGCTGATATTTTAACACGACCGTTGGTCGAGTCTTGATTTTTCAAGGCTTATCGGACTTTCAAACTAAGAAAAATATAGTAAATGTATATTATAATGTTTTCATACTTGCACTCTATCTTGGTCAATTCATAAAAAATATTCATTTTCCTTGAAAAAATAAATTGTGAGGAATATAATTAAAAACAGTTGTGTATTTTCACTATTTATAGAAGGGGTTTGTTTATCTTAATGTTTAAAAAATATTTCAAGGATTTGAAAAGAGAATTCGGTGGCTATAACAGGAAAAGGCTGACCAAGGACTTAATGGCTGGTATAACTGTTGCTGCGGTAGCTCTTCCACTCGCACTTGCATTCGGTATCTCAAGTGGAGCTGATGCTGCTGCAGGACTTGTAACTGCTATAATTTCAGGAATAATCATCAGCGTTTTTTCAGGGGCATCATTCCAGATTTCAGGGCCGACAGGTGCTATGGCAGCAATTCTTATTACACTTGTCGCAAAATATGGCATTCAGGGAATGTTCATTACAACACTTATCGCAGGATCTATACTTTTAATATGCGGAGTATTAAGACTCGGAAGACTGGTCGAATATATTCCTATACCTGTTATCACGGGATTTACCTCAGGCATTGCTCTTGTTATTGCACTCGGACAGATTGATAATCTTTTCGGAACAACCTCAAAGGGTGAAAATATTATTAAAAAATGTGCCTCATACTTTAAAAACGGCTTTGATATAAACATAACTGTTATGCTTATTGGGCTTGGTGCAATACTCTTAATGATAATATGGCCCAAGAAGTGGAATGAGAAATTCCCTTCATCGCTTCTTGCTATAATTCTTGCTACTTTTGTAACTTTCCTTTTGAAGCTTGATGTACCAACAGTAGGAGCTATCCCGAGAAAGCTTATCCTTGACAACAGAATTAACTTTGCAGGGCTTAATTTTGATAAGATTATTTCGTTCCTCTCACCTGCTTTTGCAATTGCTATTCTCGGAATGATTGAAAGCTTATTGTGCGGTTCAAGTGCTTCAAAGATGAAAAATGAACCTTTTGATTCTGACCGTGAGCTTGTATCGCAGGGTATCGGAAATATACTTATACCGTTATTTGGTGGTGTTCCGGCAACTGCTGCTATCGCGAGAACAAGTGTTGCAATAAAATCAGGTGGGCAGACAAGACTTACTGGTATCTTCCACGCAGTTTTCCTTATAATCTGTATGTTTGTACTTTCGCCTGTTATTGCTTTTCTTCCTCTTTCTGCTCTTGCTGGGGTGCTTATTATGACAGCATGGAGAATGAATGACTGGAAGGATATAAAATACTATTTCAGCAAAAAGCTTAAAGGTCCGATGTTGAAATATCTTGTAACTATGATTGCTACAGTTGTATTTGACCTAACAATCGCTATTGTATGCGGCGTTATCTTCTCATTCATTGTATTTATATATAATATCTCAAAGATATCTGTTGCAACCTCAGAAGTTGAGCCAAAGCGTCTTAATGACAGCACCGATAATGACCTTTCAGATTATAAGGACACTATTGTTGTTTATATAACAGGACCTATGTTCTTTGCAAATGCACACAAGCTTATACGTGAACTTAAAAAAATCAAAGGCTGTGACAAAATAATATTCTCAATGAGGGGTGTACCTCTTATTGATGCCACCGCTATCATGGGATTATATGATTTCTACATGAACAAGACAAGCAAGAACTGCAGAGTAGTTTTCTGTGGAGTGCAGAATGATGTAATTGAAAAGCTTAAGCATTATGAAATTTATGATAAAATAGGTGAAGAGAATTTCTACTGGAGTGTTGATAAGGTTCTTCTTGAAAATAACGATTAAAAAAATGCCACCTGAAAAGGTGGCATTAATTATTTTATTTTGCTTTTACTATTGCTCTGATGGATTTCTGCCCAGCTCCGTTAAATACTATTGTTGCTGTGTAGTTATCGCCTGTAATAACCGCCTGTGAAGTATCCTTTTCGGAATTCCCGTCAGCAGGCTGAATTTTTGCTCCGACTTTTTCTTTGATTTCAGCATATGTCAATCCGACTTTTATATCAGCAGTAACCATTCCGTCTTCTGTAACAACTATTGACTGAACTGTACCATCTTTTACATTTGCATTCCCGTCATCAGGAACTATAAAAAAGAAATATGGATATAGTCTTTCATTCCTGATTGCAAGACCACCATCATTGTAGCCTTCATTTTTATAAACCTTATCCCACTCAGCAATTAACTGCTGGGTAGTGTATTTGACATAATCAACTGCTGGCTTTCCTGTATAAGTATCAATAACAGATGAATCTTCCTCACTACTGCTGTCAGGAACAGAAGAATCCTGTTGTGAACTTTCAATCTGACTGTACTCAGGCACTGAAGCGTTCTGTGGGTTATCATCGCCTGTGAATTTATCATTTTTAATTGCTTTTGCTATAAAAAATGCTGTGACAATTATAATAATAAAAGCTACAACCAAGCCAACTATTAATATTGTAAATTGATGTCTGTCTTTTTTATTTGTTTTCATCTGTTCACCTCTTTATGATATCATTATACAGAAAACTTATATTAATGTCAAACAATGAGAATGTTTTCACAATCTTTATAAACAAAAAGCAACCCGAAGGTTGCCTTTATGTTTATTAATTAAAATTAAGAATTATGCATCTTTTTTTACTATCTGAGGAACCTTACCTATAATTAAAGCTACTATAGCAGTGATAATTATTTCAGGTATCATATACAATCCATTATAGAATACAGAGTATACAAGAGATAAGCTGTTACCACTGAATGTATCTAGTATAGTATTACCAATGCTGTAAAAGCCCTTTTGTGTAAAGAACCATTCAGCCCATGTTCCAAAGAAAATAAATCCTGATATAATGTGAGCAAGATATCTTAATGAAAGTGCTACAATCGAACCAATACAAAGTGCTGCTGATGGTGTTTTACATTTGTTTCTAAATATTCCACCAAAGCCAAGTGCTGTATAAGCAATTACATAGTCTATCAAGCATACAAGAATTGCTTTCCATACAACCATTTGCTCATCACCAGGCATAAAAAATGCAGATACAGTTTTAAAGCTGGTAAGCATCTGAAGGAAACTTCCTGCAAATGCAGAGAACAATCCCCATTTTGTTCCGTAACGATATGCGATAAGTACAATCGGCAGCATACTTACTATTGTTATTCCACCACCGAATGGAAGTTCAAATGGCTTGAATAATGATAGAATTGTTGCCATTGCAATTAGCAGTGCTGATACTACGAGTCTTTCTGTTTTTGTGTTTGACATTTTCTTTTTCTCCTTTTTAGGGGCACCTGATTATCTAAAACAAAAAAGCCACGAGATTTTTAAACCTCGTGGCATATCACTTCAGATATTATCCTACGCTGGCATTATCCAGATCAGGTTATGGGTCGAAGCGTCCAATCGCTCCCTCTCAGCCTAACTATAAGCTCCCCTGTTAAATTTTATTTATTATAGCACAGAAATAACAAAATGTCAAATTATAAAGTAATCTTAGGAAGTTCAGTGGTTTTTCTGAATTCCATATATTCTTCATAAGTGCCCGGTCTGTCGATAAGTCCGTCTTCTGTAATTTCAATAATTCTGTTTGCAACTGTCTGAACGATTTCATAGTCGTGAGATATGAATAAAACATTGCCCTTAAAGCTTTCCAAGCCGTTATTTACAGCAGTGATTGATTCAAGGTCAAGGTGGTCGGTTGGTCTGTCAAGAACAAGCACATTTGAGCCATAAAGCATCATTCTTGAGAACATACAGCGAACCTTTTCTCCACCTGAAAGAACATTTACTGGCTTGTAGATATCATCGCCTGAGAAAAGCATTCTTCCAAGGAAGCCTCTGAGGTAAGTTTCAGTTTCATCCTTTGTGTACTGTCTCATCCAGTCAAGAATTGAAAGATTAACGCCTTCAAAAAATGCTGAGTTATCATTCGGTAGGAATGAACGTGATGTGGTTTCTCCCCATTTAAAAGTTCCTTCATCAGGTTCAATTTCTTCCATAAGAATTTTAAATAAGGTTGTAATAGCCTGTTCACTTTGTCCGATGAATGCAACCTTATCACCGTTTCCGAGTGTAAATGAAATATTGTTGATGAGCTTTACTCCGTCAACAGTTTTTGAAAGTCCACGAACCTGGAGAATATCCTTGCCAGCTTCCCTATCCATATCAAAACCGATATAAGGATACTTTCTGCTTGAAGCAGGAAGTTCTTCAACTGTGAGCTTATCAATAAGCTTCTTCCTTGATGTTGCCTGTTTTGACTTTGATTTGTTGGCAGAGAAGCGCTCAATAAAGCTCTGAAGCTCTTTGATTTTATCTTCATTTTTCTTGTTCTGCTGTTTAATCATTCTCTGAATAAGCTGACTTGATTCATACCAGAACTCATAGTTTCCGACATACATTTTAATTTTTGTATAGTCAATATCAACGATATGTGTGCAGACATTATTCAAAAAGTGACGGTCATGCGATACAACGATAACTGTTCCGAAGTATTCAGAAAGGAAATCTTCAAGCCAGCCGATAGCATCAATGTCAAGGTGATTGGTAGGCTCGTCGAGAAGTATAATTTCAGGATTGCCGAACAGTGCCTGTGCAAGAAGAACCTTTACCTTTTCGTTACCTGCAAGTGAAGCCATCTGTGTGTAAAGTATATCTTCTGAAAGTCCAAGCCCCTGAATAAGCTTTGAAGCGTCAGATTCAGCTTCCCATCCATTCATTTCAGCAAATTCGCCTTCAAGCTCTGCTGCAAGTGTTCCATCTTCTTCAGAGAAATCTTCCTTAGCATACAGCTCTTCCTTATGCTTTATGATTTCGTAAAGACGTGAATTACCCATTATAACTGTATCAAGAACAGTGTATTCATCATAAGCAAAATGGTCCTGCTTCAAAACTGATAATCGAATATTTTTAGGAATAATAACCTCACCTGTTGAAGGTTCAATTTCGCCACAAAGGATATTCAGAAAAGTGGATTTTCCTGCTCCGTTTGCACCGATTATTCCATAGCAATTTCCTGGTGTGAATTTCAAGTCAACATCTTTAAAAAGTGTAGTGCCTCCAAAATTAAGGCTTACATTTGATACTGTAATCATCTTTCCTCCAAATAAAATAATAATAAACCTATTTATTATAACATATTAATAGAAAAAAGCAAACACAAGGGAATATTATATTGCAAATAAAAATAAAATATGTTAAAATAAATACACAATTTTTGTAATAAGGGAGTATCTTACATGGAAAATAATACTTAAGATCGGAAGAGCACACGTCTGAACTC
>OCTV010000300.1_pt1 | contig 19764 bp, 20 predicted proteins | sample 1539101 | NCBI WGS metagenome assembly OCTV01 (sample SAMEA3991422, study PRJEB22521) | metagenome | biome: anthropogenic terrestrial biome; feature: sewage plant; material: sludge | place: Sweden | collected 2012-09-26 | reverse complement strand
GATCTTAAATTATTTTATATGGTAAATATTTCAGCTTTACATTTATGACGTTATTGTATATTATGATATTAACACAGAAATTCACAACGTAAACATTTGTTATGATTTTGTATGGAGGTATTAAAATGACAGCAGAACGCAGGAATGCTCCAAACGAAACGATGATTTCAGTTAGAGAAATATATAAGTCTTTTGGAAGCAATGCCGTACTTAAAGGTATTGACCTTGATGTCAGACCAGGCGAATGTATTTCCTTAATAGGTGGAAACGGTGCAGGAAAAAGTACACTAATGAAAATCATCATGGGAATATATCAGCAGGATAAAGGCGACATTTATATAGCAGGTAAGAAGGTTAACCTTAATAAACCTTCAGCAGCACTTGCACAGGGCATATATCTTGTTCCACAGGAGCCAATGCTTTTCCCTAATATGACTGTTGAAGAGAACATCATAATAGGATTTAAGGAAAAGAAAGGTGCACTTAAGAAAAGACTTGCAACCCTGATAAAACAACTTGGCTGGACAATGGATGTTACAAGAAAGGCAGACAGTCTTTCAATCGCTGAACAGCAACTTGTTGAATTGCTTCGTGGTCTTATGAGAAATGCAAGAATACTTATTCTCGACGAACCAACAAGTTCACTTACCTTTAAAGAGGTTGAATCACTATTTAAAATAGTAGAAGACCTGAAGAAGAAAAACATAAGCATTATTTATATCACACACAGACTCAACGAAGTATTTGAAATCTCAACGCATGTCGCAATTATGCGTGACGGGCTGGTTTCAATGAGTGGCCCTGTTGAAGACTTTACAAGAGAAATTCTTGTTAAAGGTCTGCTTCCTCCAAATGCAAGTGAGAAAGCCGCTGAAGTTGAGAAAAAGAAGATGAATTACGAAAACCTAAAGCCTATTCTTGAAGTAAAAGGACTTTCAGGCTATGGATTCTCTGATGTAAGCTTTGAAGTTTATCCAGGAGAAATTCTCGGACTTGCAGGAGTTGTTGGTGCAGGACGTACAGAACTTGCCACAACAATATTTGGTAAGGATAAGGTTAAAAAGGGTAAAGTTATTCTTGATGGCAAGGATATTACAGGACTAAGCACAAAATCAGTTCTTAAAAGAGGACTCAATTATGTTCCTGAAGACAGATTTTTAAATGGTATCTTCAGAATCAGTGACGTTGCAACAAACACAACTGCAACTTGTCTTGACAGTATGAGTAAGGTTTTCGTTAACTTCAAGACAGAAAAGAAGATTACACAGAAGTATGTAGATGATTTCAGAACAAAGGTTACCGGACAGGATCAGATAATGGGTTCACTTTCAGGTGGTAATCAGCAGAAGGTTGTTATCGCCCGAGCATTATCCACAAGTCCGAAGATTGTAATTCTTGACGAGCCAACCCGTGGTATTGATGCTGCTGCACGTGGAGATGTGTATAAAATCATTCATCAGCTCCGTGAACATGGGCTTGCAATTCTTCTTATATCATCTGACATGGAAGAAATCATGTCGCTTTCAGACAGAGCAATCACAATGTACTTCGGAAAGCTTAATCACAGCTTTAAGAAGGAAGACATTAATCAGGACAACCTGATGGCTGCTTCATTCGGAGTTTATAAAGGAGGGGAAAACTAATGAGCAATCTAAAGACATTGTTAAAAGCGAAAGAGCTTAAAACAATATTTATTGTAGTAGCTTTGTTCCTGCTTGTTGGATTAAAGAACCCTGACTTTCTGACAATGGATAACATAATGATGTTACTTAATGGTAGTGTTATTTACATAATCGCTTCAATTGGTATTGCATTTGTTATCATATCAGGCGAAATCGATGTTTCAATTGGAGCAACGATAGGAATGTGTGCGGCGGTATCCGCAACACTTATTCGAGACGGCTCATCAGTAATTGTTGCATTACTTGTGGCTATTGCAATCGGAGCAGTAATCGGACTTGTTAACGGTTTTGGCGTAACAGTATTAAAAGTCCCGTCAATCATAATGACACTTGGTACATGCGGTATTATCCGAGGACTTATCTACGTTTATACAGATGGTAAGTGGGTCGAAAATATTCCTTATGAATTCAAACAGTATGCGCAAAAAAGTATTGCAAAGAATTTTACATATTTTCTTGTCGGAGTTGTTATCCTAATGGTAGTCATTCATCTGATTCTTACAAGGACCAAAAAGGGAAGATACTTTGCTGCTGTAGGTGACAACACAGGTGGAGCAACACTACTTGGTATTCCGGTACGAATAACAAAAATGTCAGCATTCGTAATATGCGGAATTCTCGCAGCAATCGGTGGAGTAATGTTTGTTTCAAGAGTTGGATTTGTAACACCAATGGCTGGAAACGGATATGAAATGAAAGCAATCGCTGCTTGCGTACTTGGTGGAATAAGTCTTACAGGTGGTGTAGGTTCATTAATAGGCGCAGCAATCGGTGCAACACTTATGGCATCAATCAGCCGTATGCTTGTATTCCTCGGAATTTCTTCAGACTATGATAATACTATAACAGGTATTATTCTAATAACAATCGTTGTTGTTGACGCTCTGATGCAGAGCTATGCTTCAGAAAAAGCAAGACGTACTCGTCTGTCAGCAAAAACAGCACTAGCAGATGTACAAGGAGGCGTAACTCATGAATAAATCAGCAATTATGAAAAAGGTGTTTCGTTGGGAATCGTCGCTCGTTGCATTACTTGCACTTGAAGTATTGATATTCGGTGGATTGAATCCAAAGTTTTTAGAACCAAGAGTTCTACTGGGAAGCATTAATGACTTTATGCCAATCTGTATTATTTCTTTAGCAGTAACATTTGTTCTTATCACTGGTGGTATCGATATTCAGGCAGGTTCGATAGTCGGCCTGACATCAATTTCAATCGGTCTTTTATGGCAGGATGCCGGTTTTAATATCTGGGTAGCCTGTATAATCGGTCTTTGCATCGGTGCAGTCTGTGGACTTGTCAGCGGATTCTTTGTTGCATACACTGGAGTTCAACCAATGGTAGTAACCCTAGGCGGACAGTTCCTTTATTCAGGACTTGCAATTGTAGTAACAAATCTTTCTACAACAGAAAGCTACAAGGGTATCAGCGGATTCCCTGAAGAGTTCACAAACATCGCAAAACGCAAGTACTTTGAAATCATCCCGAATCAGTTAGTGATCTTTCTCGTTCTTATAGTTTTAATGTTTGTAATCCTACACAAGACGAAATACGGACGTAAGGTATTCCTGACAGGTGTTAATAAAAACGCTGCCGAATACTGTGGTGTCAACTCAAGACTTATCACAATGAGCACATACGTGCTTTCAGGTATGGCAGCATCACTCGCTGGTATTATGCTTACAGCTTATCTCGGAACAGCTAAAACCGACCTTGGTAAGGAGCTAACTCTCCCTATCATCACAGCAGTAGTTCTCGGTGGTACATCAAACCTCGGCGGAAGCGGTGGAATCATAGGTACAGCACTTGCTGCAGTAGTTATTGGTATTATGAGATTTGGTATGTCAATGGCTGGTGTTAATACACAGTATCTTGATATTCCGGTTGGTATTCTTCTGGTTCTTGCAGTAGCAATCAGATTCATGATGTCTGACACAAAGGTAACAGGCGCTATCAAAGCACTATTTTCAAAACTTTTCGCAAGAAAAGCTAAAGCTTAATCAGATATTAATTCCTGAGTACGGAATTTAATATAATAAAAAACATTGGAGGTTTTTATGAAGAAAATTTTATCCGCTATTATGGCAGTTGCTCTTGCAGCTACAGCTTTCGCTGGCTGCGGCAAAAAAGATGACGCAAACGGAAACAATGGTGGCAAGACAGTAGTATTTATTCCAAAGCTAACAGGAAATGCTTTTTTTGAATCAGCTAACGTAGGTGCTCAGGAGCACGCTAAGAAGGTTGGCTACACTGTAAAATATGATGGTAACGCTGAAGCATCAGTTGCAAATCAGGTTACAATCATCAACAATGCAATTCAGCAGGGTGCTGACGCTATCTGCGTATCATCTGTTGACGCAACAGGTCTTGATTCAGCTCTTAAAGAAGCAAGAAAAGCTGGCATCAAGGTTGTTACTTGGGACTCAGACGTTTCAGGCGACGCTCGTTCATTAATGGTTTCACAGGGCACACCAGATCAGCTTGGTAAAATGCTCGTTGATATGTCTGTTGAGTCATTGAAAGAAAGAGGCAAGGATCCTGAAAAGGACGCTATCAATTACGCTTGGCATTACTCACAGGCAACAGTTGCTGACCAGAATTCATGGCAGGTAGCTGGCGAAAAGTATATCAAAGAAAAATATCCAAACTGGAAGAACGTTGCTCCTTCAAACTACTACAGTGAACAGGATGCTGAAAAAGCTATTTCAGTTGGTGAGTCAATCTTCTCAGCACACAAGGATATTGACCTTGTAATCTGTAATGACTCAACTGCACTTCCTGGAACACTTCAGGCTATGCAGAACATGAAAAAGACAGCTAAAGACGTTACTGTAACAGGTTTTGCTTCACCAAACTCAATCAAGGATTACTGCAAAGCAGGAATCATCACTCGTTGGGGACTATGGGATTGTAAGATTCAGGGAGCTCTTGGTTGCTACCTTGCAAACTACCTTGCACAGGGTAACAAAGTAAAAGTTGGCGACAAGATCGAAGTACCAGAAATCGGAACAGTTGAAGTTTTCCCAAATACAATTCTTGATCCAAAAACTTATACAGCAGATGATTCAGGCGTAGTTCTACTTCCTGAAAGAGCTGTATTCACAAAGGATAACGTAGATAACTACAATTTCTAATTTCTCATATATCATTCTTTCAGATAAATACGGAGGGGTAACCCTCCGTCATATCTGACTTATGTATATTTCTTGATTATATATAAGTGAGGTATGACATACTCATATCAAAAGGTAAACTAAAATGGAGGTATTAAATTATGGCAGATTTACAAGGACTAAAAGTAGCAAAAGATTATCATCTTGATGTTCCTTTCGCAAACCAGGGCAGCTTTTATGTAAAGGGTGCTAATAATCTTGATTGGGGTATGAAAAAACACCTTTCAAACATTTTTGACCCTGTCAGTGGAAACACAGTTATGTTTGCTTTCGATCACGGCTACTTTATGGGATCAACAGCAGGTCTTGAGCGTCTTGATATTGTTATTCCAAAGCTTCTTGATAATATTGATGTTTTGATGGGAACACGTGGTGCTCTCCGTTCATGCATAGCACCTGATAATAAGAAGGGTATTGCTTTGAGAACAACTTCAGGTTCATCAATGATACAGGATGACCTTTCATACGAAATCAACTCTGTTGACATTGAAGATGCAATAAGAATGAATGCTGACTGTATGGCTGTTCAGACTTTCATCGGTGCTGAAGGACAGCTTTCAAGCATTGACAACCTTTCAAAGACTATCAATGCTGGGCTAAGATACAGCATCCCAACAATGGGCGTTGTTGCAGTAGGAAAAGATATGGAAAGAACAGATCGTTTCTTCAAGCTTGCAACAAGAATCGTAGCAGAAATGGGAGCTAACATTATTAAGACTTACTACTGCGATAACTTTGAAGAAGTTGTAGCAGCTTGCCCAGTGCCAATTGTTGTTGCTGGTGGTAAGAAGCTACCTGAGCAAGAAGCTCTGACACTTGCATATAAGTCAATTTCAGGCGGAGCTCGTGGCCTTGATATGGGAAGAAACATTTTTCAGAGTGAGCATCCTGTTGAAATGGCTGCAGCTATCAATAAGATTGTTCACCACAAGTTTAATGATAAAGAAGCATACGGGTTCTATCTTGATGCAATCAATAAGTAAGAATACTTATAAAAGGGTGGGCTTATACAGTCCGCCCTTTATTTTGTGTTTAAGGAGGATAATACACTTGACTTCAATGATAATAAAAATGGTTCTGCCTGTTATCGTTATGCTTGGTATCGGTTATATGTGCAATCGAAAACAGCTTTTCGGTACAGAAGGACTTAACGCGCTGAAGAATATTATCGGTAAGATAACTCTTCCTGTTGTTCTCTTCAATGCTTTTTATACTGCTGAATATAATATGAGAATGCTAATTGTTTTTGTTGTTGTATTTATAAGCTGTGGAATTGCACTCGGAGCAGGCTTCCTGCTTCGAAGATTCGTTAAACCTTATGGTAAGTTCTTCCCGTTTTTAATGTCAAGCTTTGAGGCGGGAATGCTCGGCTATTCTTTGTTCGGGCTTATCGCAGGGGCCTCAGCATTGAAAACCTTTGCAATAGTTGACATTGGGCAGACGATTTCTGCTTATACAGTTTTTCTTATTGCTCTTAATGTTGCTAACGGTCAGAAGGCTACCCCAAAAAGCATAGTAATGAATATGGCAAGGTCGGCCCCTTGTATGGGAATGTTGCTCGGTGTCGCACTCGGGCTTCTTGGTGTTCACAATGCACTTGCTCATACTGCTGTCAGTGGAGTAATCACCCAGCTTATCAGTTTTATCTGCGCCCCAACTGCAGGAATTATCCTTATAATAGTCGGCTATGAGTTTTCTGTTAAAAAGGAACTTATCAAGCCGGTTCTGTTAACAGTACTGTTCAGATTTACTGTTATGGCTGTTCTCTGTACATTAGCAAGCCTAATAATATTTGCATTCACACCTTTTGATAAGGAACTTCAGATAGCAATGGTGCTTATGTTTTCATTGCCTGCGCCGTTTATTATTCCTCTTTTTGCGGATGTTGACGGCCACGCCGAATACATATCGACATCCTTGTCGGTCTGTACATTAATGACGATAATAATATTTATAGGAATTGCTGCTTTTAGTATGGCATAAAAAGAGAGTATCATCACTTTTTGATGATACTCTTTTTTCTACTTGTTTATAAAAGCCTTGATTTCTTTTTCAAGTAATAGAAATACCTTTGCAACTAAATATCCGTCAGCCGCAGCATGATTGAGTCTTACTGTTACCGGCATAAGAAGCTTTCCGCTATCTTCTTTATATCTTCCCCAGTTGATAACAGGTGGGAAGTATAAATATCCGTCAGGTAGTTCAATATTAAGTGAATCATATGATATCCATGAGATATACGAAGCGTCAAAATAGTTCGGATGATTCTGTAAGTCAAGCTGATATTCACGCGTCTGCTTGGCTTTTTCAATATCCTCACTACAGTTTTTATAGAACATTTCATAATTTTCAAGGTATTCAGTATAAACAGGTGTGCAGGTTTCAGTATCCTCATGGAATATATAATGCGCAGGGTTTATCTTGTCAAAAGCCACTAGCTTATTTTCCTGCCACATATAAAACAAGCGGTAATCCTCCCTTGAATTAAGAACCTTTGAAAGTATGTAAAGGAAGTTTATATAAAACTTTGTGTTTTGCTCCTTTGAATGCTTTACAAGCTCGGTTACATCAATTCTGCTTGTTATTGAGGTTGAACATTTGCAGTCTTCAGTGAAATGACGGAAAACGTCTTTTCTGTAATAATCGCTCATATTAATTTCTTTGTAGTCCATAAGTTTATCCTCCATATAAGATGTATTGAATTTAAAAATAACAAATAACGAATAAGAAAAATTAATGATAATAAATATAGAATATAACACAACAATTAATCTGTCAAATATTTGTTAAAAATTCTGCATAAAAGTGATAATAACTTGACTTTATAAGGCAAATTGTAATATAATGTTTTTAAAAGAAACAATGGGATTTATGATTGGCGGTGTAATTTCTTGAACTGGATACCACTAATAATAGTAGCAGTATTAATTGGCGGTGGCGCAATAGGCGTTGCAGCAATTAAATCTAAAATGAGAGATTTTTCAAGATCAGTTTTCGGGACAGACACATTAACTCAAGGCATCAGAAATCAGCAGGAAGAAGCCTCAATCACACCAAAGTCGGTTTCTTCAATGACAAGAATTTTTCTCCCACAGATACAGAGGGACTTTCCGGAATTTAACTATGAGGAATTCAAGGCAAAGGTTGAAAATATGCTTAAATCTGCTTTTGTTGCAATAACAAGTGAAAATGCAGATTTACTCACTGATGCTTCTGACGACCTTCACAAGTCGGTTGAGCTTACTATTGAAAGCAATAAATCACAGGGCAAAACAGAAGTTTTTGACAGCATTGCAATATATCAGACGGAAATTACAAAGTATACAAAAAGCTCTGGTACCTGTGTTATTACATTGCAGAGCGCTGTGGGATATCTTCATTACATAGAACAGAACGGTAAGGTAATCGCAGGTTCAAAAGAACTTCGTGAGCAGACAAAATACAACACCGATATAATGTATATCCAGGATGTAGATAAGCTTACATCTGAAGTAGCTACGTCTTTAGGTACTAACTGCCCTAACTGTGGAGCACCGATTAAAAATCTGGGCTCAAAGTTCTGCGAATACTGCGGAACAGGTGTAAGGGTTGTTAATATAAATGTGTGGACAATAAATAAATTCCAAAAAATTTAATACGGAGGGTCTCAAATGGGTATTATTAAAGCAGTTGCAGGCGCTATTGGCGGAGGACTTGCTGACCAGTGGTTGGAAGTCATCGAACCTAATGACATGGGCGGAAACACTGTATTCACCAACGGTGTTATGGTAAGACAGAATGACAAGAGAAACAGTAACTATAAGGGTACTGGACAGACAATTTCAAACGGTTCTATTGTACACGTTTATGATAATCAGTTTATGATGCTCGTTGACGGTGGCAAGATTGTTGACTATACTGCTGAGCCAGGTTATTACAAGGTAAGCAATTCTTCGATGCCTTCATTGTTTAACGGACAGTTTGGTGATACCTTGAAGGAATCATTCAGCCGTATAAAATTCAGCGGTACAACACCTACAAAACAGCAGGTTTTCTATCTTAACCTTCAGGAAATCAAGGGAAATCCTTTTGGTACAGCAAACCCTGTTATGTACTATGATGCAAAGCTCGATGCTGACCTTTACATCAGAGCTCGTGGTATGTACTCCATAAAATTGACAGACCCTATCAAGTTCTATCAGGAAGTTATTCCTCGTAATGCTGAAAAAGTAAATTATTCAGAAGTCAACGATCAGTATCGTGCTGAATTCCTGTCAGCATTCCAATCAACAATCAACCAGATGTCAGCTGACGGTATTTCAATCAGAACAATGGCTTCAAGAGGAACTGAACTCAGCAAGTATATGAAGGATGTTCTTGACGAAGACTGGAACGCAACACGTGGTTTCGAAGTATGCAATGTCGGCGTAGATGGTATTACATATGACGAGCAGTCACAGAAGATTCTTGCTATGCGTTCTCAGGCAGCAGTTATGTCAGATCCAAAGCTTCTTAATGCTCAGGTACAGCTTAATGTTTCTGAGGGTATTAAGGCAGCAGGCTCAAATTCAGCTGGTTCAATGGCTGGATTTATGGGCGTTGGTATGGGTATGCAGGCAAGCGGTGGATTTATGGGTGCAGCAGGTGCAGCAAATCAGCAGTTTATGCAGCAGCAACAGGCTCAGCAGGCAGCTCCAGCACCAACAGCAACTCCAGCAGCAGCTCCAGCAGGTGTTGCAACAGCAGCAGGTTGGACTTGCGAATGTGGAACAACAAACACAGGTAAGTTCTGTGCAGAGTGCGGTAAGCCTCAGCCACAGGCTCCAGCAGGCTGGACTTGCGAATGTGGAACTGTTAATACAGGTAAGTTCTGTGCAGAGTGTGGTAAACCTCAGCCACCAAAGAAAATCAAGTGTAATAAGTGTGGATTTGAGCCAGATATCAGTAATGGCATTCCTAAGTTCTGTCCAGAATGTGGCGATATTATAGATAACAACGATAAGGCTTAAGTTATATTTACGATAGAGTGGTGAGTTTTCACCACTCTATTTAACTGAATAAAACAACATTATTGCGAAAGCGAGTGATAACGGGGTATGCCAGTATTAACTTATGTATGTAATAACTGTGGCGGTGATCTTACCTTTGATCCTGTAAGTCAGAAGTTTACCTGCAAATTCTGTGCCAGCAGTTTTACACAAGAAGAGCTTGAAACTAAAGAGCCAGAAACAACAAAAGAAAATGTTGAAGAAGAAAATGTAGTAAAAAACGAAGAAGAGCTAAAAGATGAATGTGACGCTGCACTTTTCACTTGTCCAAGCTGTGGAGCAGAAATCGTCACTGACAATACAACAGCAGCAACATTCTGCTATTATTGTCAGAATCCTGTTGTTCTTACAGGACGTCTTGATGGTAAATTTATGCCAAACAGACTTATTCCTTTCAAATTCAACAGAGATACAGCTATTCAGAAGTTCTTGGCGTGGACAAAGAAAAAATTCTTCCTGCCTAAGGATTTCTTTTCAAAAACATCTATTGATAAGCTTACAGGTGTTTACTTCCCATACTGGATTGTTGATGCAGATACAAAATCAAATTTGACAGCTGAAGGACACGTAGTACGTACTTGGACTTCAGGGGATACAAGATATACAGAAACCAAAGTATACAATCTTGAAAGAGGCGGTGATATCCATCTTGAGGATATCATCAAGACAGGATTGAAAAAAGCCAACAAGCGACTTGTTGAGAGCGTTCAGCCATTCAATGAGCAGGAGCTTACTCCTTTTTCAATGACATATCTTTCTGGCTTCCAGGCTGAAAAGAGAGATATTGAACGTGGAGAGCTTGAGCAGGAAGTTTCAAATGATATCCAGAAATTCAGCCAGGCTTTGCTTCTTGAAACAACAAAAGAATTTTCAAATGTAAGTACTACATATTTCAATGCTGATGTTACAAACGCTGCATGGGAATATGGACTTCTCCCTGTATGGACAATGACATATAAGTATAAAGGTGAAATGTATTATTATGCAATGAACGGACAAACAGGAAAAACCTGTGGTAAGCTTCCGGTCGATATGCCAAAGCTACTCAAAGTAGCAGGATTAGTTTCTGCTGGCTTATGTGCAATTCTTGCGTTGGGAGGTTACTTTATAGTATGAGAAAGATAATTAAACCATTTATCTGCACATTTTTTATGCTGATGATTTTAATTTCTACAAGCATTGTAGTTTCTGCAAAGGATCAGCGTGTGTTTGATGACGCAGGATTGCTTAAAGATAATGAAATAAATGAGCTTGAAGACAAAATCAGTGACCTAAGGGATAAATATAAGGATTATGATTTTGTAATTCTTACAACAAATGAGTACATCAGTGGTGATCCAGTTGATTATGCTGAAAAATTCTATTTTGATCAGGGACACAGCTTCAAAGATAAGGGATTTATGCTCTTGATTAATATGAAATCAAGAATTGTCACAATATCTGCAATGGGTGATGCTCAGAAGGTAATGAACGCCGATGATAACCAGGCAGCGCGTAATAATATTACCAGTAATTTGACATCAAAATATTATTATGATGCTTGTGACACATTCCTTAGTGATATGGGTAATGTCATTGATAGTCATAAGAAGAAACTCACACCAATTGAGCTTTGTGTCGTGATAGTTATTCCTGCCCTTGTATTTGTTATTTTTGTGGCAGCAGTAAAAAGTAAGTACGGCAAAGAGGGCGAAAGCCAGCCATATCCATTTAAGGAGAGAGGCAAAGTCCAGCTTACACATAAGGACGATGTTTTTGTCAGAGAGTACACAACTCATGTTAAAATTCAGAGTTCTTCCGGCGGTGGTGGCGGTGGTTCATATCATAGTTCAAGTAGCGGAAGAAGTAGTGGTGGTAGCAGTAGCTTCTAGAAATCAATACATAAAAATAAGGGTTGCTTTAAAAGCAACCCTTTATTTATTGTGTTATTAGCAAACAGGATAAATCCAACCGAATTTGTCATCGATTTTACCATACTGCATGCTTGTCATTGTGTCATAAAGCTTCTGTGAAATCTCGCCGATCTTATTGTCGTTGATTTCCATAACTTTATCGCCCCACTTAAGATGTCCAACAGGTGAAATAACAGCAGCGGTACCTGTGCCAAATACTTCTTTAAGTTCTCCATTGTCGTAAGCGTCGGCAATTTCCTGAATTGAAATTCTCTTTTCAGAAACTTTGTAGCCCCATGATTTGCAGATTTCAATAGCTGATTTTCTTGTGATACCAGGAAGAATTGAACCCTGAAGTTCAGGTGTAACAATTTCATCACCGATTACAAAGAAGATGTTCATAGCGCCAACTTCTTCAATATATTTTCTTTCTACGCCGTCGAGCCAGAGAACCTGAGCATAGTTTTCCTTGTGAGCTTCATCCTGTCCGATAAGAGAAGCAGCGTAGTTACCGCCGGTTTTAGCAAATCCCATACCGCCACGAACAGCACGAACATATTTCTGCTCAACATAGATGTTTACTGGATTCAGGCCACTTGCATAGTATGCGCCGGAAGGTGAAAGAATTATCATAAACATATACTTGTCACCAGGACGAACACCGAGGAATGGGTCAGCAGCAATGATAAATGGTCTGATGTATAATGAAGCACCATCAGAATGTGGAACCCAGTCAGCTTCAACTTTAATAAGCTTCTTCAAAGCTTCAAGACAGAAGTCAACGTCAAGCTGTGGGATAACAAGTCTTTCATTTGAAAGGTTAAGTCTCTTGAAGTTTTCTTCAGGTCTGAACAACTGAATTTTTCCGTCAGCTGTACGATAAGCCTTCATACCTTCAAAAACTTCCTGTCCGTAGTGGAGACACATAGCAGCAGGGCTGATTTCAATTGTGCCGTAAGGAACAATTCTTGCATCGTGCCAGCCCATTCCTGTATCATAATCCATTATAAACATATGATCAGAAAAGATTTTTCCGAAGCCAAGCTTTGATTCGTCAGTCGGTTTGGCTTTAGGATTTTTTGTAAGTTCAATTTTGATATTTGCCATAATATTTCCCTCTTTCGATAAAATAGATTACTTTTATTATAACATACTTATAAAATAATGCAATGAATTTTGGTGAATTTGTCATTTCACCAGATGATAATTTCTTTATTACTACATATCCTTAATCATTGTAAGAACAACATCTGCATTTCGTTTTGCAGCAATTATGCCGAATTCCTCAAAAGAAATATCGCCATCATGATCCGCATTGTCAGAAATACAACGTATTGTAGCAAAAGGAGTTCCATTCCTGTAACAGCAATGTCCAATCGAAGCACTTTCCATATCAACAGCATATGGGGAGAATTCTGTAACAATTGAAGCCTTGACAGTATCATCGGAAATAAACTGTTCACCTGAAACAATACGTCCTTTAAAATGCTTATAACCGTTTTTATCACAGGCTTTTTCAGCCATTTCAATCAGTTTTTCATCTGCGTGATAATGTCCGCAGAAAGGCGGATAATTTTCAAGAAAGCGTGTTGTCACATCGTGGTGCATTACTTCATTGGCAATAACAATATCGCAGACCTTTATGTCTGTGTTCATTCCACCAGCTATTCCTGTGTTGATTACACAGTCAACATTATACTTTGTAATAAGAATCTGTGTAGCAATAGCAGAATTCACTTTTGCGACACCACAACAAACATTAATGATTTTCTTACCGTCAAATTCATTGATATAGAATTCATAGGAAGCATATTTTTCAATTTGAGCCTCACCAAGGTCATTTCTTAAGTCAGCAAGTTCTGATGGCATTGCGCCGATTATTCCAATAGTTTTCATTTTTAAACCTCTTTAGTTTTCATATTAATATTATGTCTGATTGTAAGCCTCAACAACACCAAACTGCTTCATTTTCTGCTGATGTTCTTCATAGGTTGAAGAAAAATATATCTTGCCGTTTATATCAGAGAAGAAATACAGATATGTTGAACCAGATGTCGGATTAAGTGCAGCCTGAATTGATTTTATACCAGGTGAGCATATCGGTGATGACGGGAGCCCTGCTACCTTGTATGTGTTGATAAGTGAGTTATATCGGTTTACATCACCAGAAATATATGGCTTTACCGCACCTTCAACATATTTTATAGTGGCACAGCTCTGGAGCTGTTTGCCTTGTTTTAATCTGTTACGGAATACTGCAGATACATTATATCTGTCAGAATCAGTCTTGCTTTCCTTTTCAATCATTGAGGCAAGTATAATAATCTGATCCATAGTGAAGCCCTGATTTTTAGCCTGTGCTCTTATACTGCTGTTAATAACCTTTTCGTTCTGATTGACAAGCTTTCTGAGGACACTTTCTGCACCTTCGCCCTTAGTAAGGTCATATGTTGCAGGGCTTAAATACCCCTCAAGCCTGAAAGGTCTTTTTGAAGTATCACCTATTTGTGAAACAAGCGAATAATCGTTGAACTTACTTGAATTCACAATAGCAAGGAGATCTGCTTTTTTGCAGATTCCTTTTGTTTCAAGTGTCTCAGCAATTCTCGCAAAGGTATATCCTTCAGGAATAGATACTTTAATCTTATCTGAATCTGAAGTGGATTTCGAAGTACTGGTCTGTTTAGGTTTTGTGACAGCGACAGTAGTATTATCTGTTGAAGAAGTATTCTGTGTAACCTGTGGAGCTTCCGAGCTGTCAGCACTATTTATTGAAGAACTATTATCTTTATCATGCGAGCTACTACAGCCTGCAAGTAAAAAAACCAATAATGTCATAATAACAAGCTTTTTCATATAAATACATCCTTTCAGATAGTTATTTTACTATAAAAAGATATTTTTGTAAAGTAAGCCATAAATTATTCATTGACATTTATAAGCTAATTCGCTATTATTATATATGCGAGTAAGCTATGCGGTAGCATGCACGTTATGTGTATGAGGAAAGTCCGAGCATCACAGAGCAGAATAGCAGTTAACGGCTGCCGAGGGCGACCTTAGGGCTAGTGCAACAGAGATATACCGCCATATTTATATGGTAAGGATGGAAAGGTGAGGTAAGAGCTCACCAGAGTATTGGAGACAATACTGCTATGTAAACCCTATTTGATGCAACACCGATTGGAACAATCAAGTCAATGTCTGCTCGGCAGGCTTGTTGTTTAAGGTGGCTTGAGGGTTACGGCGACGTAACTCGTAGATAGATTATCGCACACGACAAAACTCGGCTTATCGGCTTAGTCGCATTTTATTAAGAGAATTATTGAATAAACCGCTTCATCTTTTATAGGTGAAGCGGTTTGTTGCTTTTGTGTAATCAAAAATGCATTACACTCACCAAAAATTCTACTTTTTATCATTAAACTATCACAAAAGAGGGTATAATTATAGATAACGAAACAATAAAGGAGAAATTGATTATGGACAACGAAAACAATAACATTAATTCAAATAACAATAATGAAAATAATTTTGCCCAGCAGCAGTTTACCGAATATCAGACTGCGCAGCAAAATAACATACAACAGCAAAACTTAGAAAATGAAGTGGTATATTATCCACCACAGAATGATATACAGCCTGTCCGAAAAAAGAAGAAAAGAATTCTTCTTAAGTCAATATTAGCATTAGTATTGGTTATTTCTATTTCGATAGGTTCAGTTGTTGGCTATGTTGCATTGACTGATAATGGATATGATATACCTTTCATCAGCTCCGGCGATAAAGATGAAGACGATGATAATGACAGTAATGTTGAAGCTAACAACACAGAAGATAAGAATGTCAATAAGGATATTCCTTCACTTAATCAGCTTGCATCAAAAGAAGATGCACTTTCTGTCCCTCAGATAGTCAAGAAGGTTGCTCCTTCCGTTGTTGGAATTTCAACCAAAACATCAGAGGGTGTTGCTACAGGCTCTGGAATTATAATGTCTAAGGATGGTTATATAATTACTAATGCCCACGTTATTCAAGATTCTCTTTCAATAACAGTTGTCTTGAAAAAAGATAACAAAGATGAGGAAGAAACCGCAAAGGTTATAGGAATCGATACAAAAACAGACCTTGCTGTTATAAAAATCAACAGGGCAGATCTTACACCTGCTGAATTTGGTAAATCATCTGATCTTCAGGTCGGTGAACTTGCAATAGCAGTAGGAAACCCTTTAGGGCTTGAACTTTCAGGTTCTGTTACCGGTGGTATTATTTCAGCTTTGAATCGTCAGCTTAGTGTCGAAGAAAAGAATATGACTCTTATACAGACTGATGCCGCTATAAATCCTGGTAATTCAGGCGGACCTCTTGTAAACTGTTATGGTCAGGTAATCGGAATTAATTCAATTAAAGTATCTTCAGAATATGCTGAAGGACTTGGATTTGCAATTCCAATAGATGATGCAAAGCCAATCATAGATTCACTTATTAAGTATGGTTATATAAAAGGCAGACCGATGATAGGTATTACCTGTCAGACAGTATCAGCCGCTCAGGCAAGATATAACGATGTTCCACAGGGTATATATGTTGTTTCAGTAACAAAGGATACTGGTGCATATGATGCTGGTATCAAGGCTGGTGATATCATTACCGCAGTAAACGGAAAGGCTATTACAACTCTTGCTGAGTTTAACAAGGCAAAGGACTCCTTCAAAGCTGGCGACAAAATAAAATTAAGCGTCTATCGTGACGGCAAGAACTTTGATGTTCAGGTAACACTTACTGAAAATAAACAATAATCGCAGCATTAGTTGCGTTTATGCTAAGGTTAGTGGGGCACCATGCATGAACTGAAGACCCCAACAAATAATTATCTTTTATTATACTTCTTCATTCTAATTAATCCCTAAGCAAAATACCGGTTGCTGAAAACAGCAACCGGTATTTTGTGCTTAAGGGCGGAGATTACATCCTGAACCGTAGGGATGTGGCACGACAGCCCTTATATTTTGCCGGGCCTATGTATTTTATAGTTGGCCCAGACCGAAACTGATTGATAAAGCATTATTGACCTGCGACATTGAACTTATATCAATTTCGCCCATTTTTTCCTTAAGACGTCTTTTGTCTATGGTTCGTATCTGTTCAAGAAGTACTACAGAATCCTTTGCAAGTCCACAAGCGCTATTGAGTTCTATATGAGTAGGAAGTTTTGCTTTTTCCTTCTGACTTGTTATTGCGGCAGCAATTACAGTCGGACTGTGCTTGTTCCCAACATCATTTTGCACTATCAGAACCGGGCGGATACCACCTTGTTCTGACCCGATGACCGGGCTTAAATCAGCGTAATAGATTTCTCCTCTCTTTATTGACACATAAATGCACTCCAATTCGAATTTACTTTTGTTTGTAGATAGTATTTACAATAATAAACAGTTTTAAACATCAAACCAAAAAACTGAGGAGCAAATTCTTTCGGTTAATATATATTATGTCGAAAAGTGAGTAGTGTTACAAAAAGACAAGTCAGCAATCAACCAACTTGTCTTTTTATTAATATATTATGATTTATCTCCAGGCTTGAAAATCAATGCCATAATGAACCCGAAGAGTAATGCTGCCGTTATGCCACCGGCGGATGCTTCAAGTCCACCGGTAAGTGCACCTAAAATTCCGTTTTCCTTAACAGCTGTTTTAACTCCGTCAGCAAGAAGATACCCAAATCCCGTTAGTGGGACGGAAGCTCCTGCACCAGCCCAGTCGATAATTGGCTTATAAATTCCGATAGCACCAAGAACAACACCTGAAACTACATAAGCCACAAGAATTCTTGCTGGTGTAAGCTTTGTGTAGTCAATTAATATCTGACCAATAATGCAGAAAGCGCCGCCAATAAGAAACGCCTTTATAAAATTAATAAATATATCCATATCAAATCTCCCAAAAGAATATTTTATGCTTTTGCATTTGAAATCCATACCCCGTGGGAAATTCCCGGTATAGTTTCACCCTGTTGTGCTGAAGTCGGTGACATCAGCGCGCCTGTTGCACAAAAAAGAATATTTTTAATCTGTCCTTCCTTAATACCCTTGAGGAAGTGCCCACATAGAATACTTGCAGAACAGCCACATCCCGAACCGCCAGCGTGAACATCCTGATCCTCAAAAGAATACATCATCATACCACAATCCTTGTGAACAGCAGTAATATCAATGTTTTCCTTCTGTAGTAGTTCATATAGAAGGTTACTTCCGACTTTCCCAAGGTCACCTGTTATGATATAGTCAAAATCGCCTGGCTTTTTATTTGTATCTGTCAGGAATTGCTTAATAGTATTTGCAGTTGCAGGAGCCATTGCTGCTCCCATATTATTAGCGTCAGTAATACCAAGGTCGATTATTGTGCCGATTGAAGCTGCTCTTACAAAAGGCGCTCCGCCAGTAGGGGAGAGCACTACTGAGCCACTTGCTGTAGCTGTCCATTGTGCAGTAGGCGTTCTTTGACCGCCATATTCAAGAGGAAGTCTGAACTGTCTTTCTGCTGTGCAGAAATGTGATGAGGTAGCAACAAGAATATTGCTTCCTACACTGTTATCAGCAAGAATTGAACCGAGGCACAAGCCCTCTGCCATTGTTGAGCAGGCACCATATATCCCGAAGAATGGGATATTAAGTTCTCTTATTCCAAAGGTTGTTCCTATACACTGATTCAGCAAATCACCCGCAAACATTAAATTTATATCTGAAGGCTTGAGATTGCATTTTTGAAGTGCAAGATTAATAGTATTCTTCTGAAGCTCACTTTCCCCCTTTTCAAAGGTTTCCTGCCCGAAATAAGGGTCCTCATTAATCTGGTCAAAGCAGGCCGACATTGGACCTTCGCCCTCTTTTTTTCCAACAACACTTGCAAAAGATTTTATAGAAGGACAGTTCGACATCTGTATAGTACATCTGTTTAAAATACTTGACATAATAATTCTCCTAAATTTTAATGCTTGAGAGTATTTTCACCATTAAAATTGCAATTATTCACTCATAAAATTATTGCATTATTGCATTAATAAGGTTATAATAAAAATAATTTGAAACTGGAGGAATTTTTTAATGGTAACAATAGAAATGGAAAACGGAAAACTGATTAAATTAGAATTATATCCTGACAAAGCACCAATAACATGCGAAAATTTTATAAAATTAGTTAAAGATGGTTTTTATGATGGACTTATTTTTCATAGAGTAATAGACGGCTTTATGATTCAGGGCGGTTGTCCTGACGGAACAGGAATGGGCGGCCCGGGGCACCAGATTAAAGGCGAATTTGCTGCAAACGGTATTCCAAATGATATAAAGCACATGCGTGGCGTTATTTCAATGGCACGTTCAATGATGAAAGATTCAGCAGGCTCACAGTTCTTCATTATGCATCAGGACGCTTCACACCTTGACGGACAGTACGCTGCTTTCGGTAAGGTTATTGAAGGAATGGATGTTGTTGATGAAATCGCAACAGTTGATGTTGACTATAACGACAGACCAGTAGCTCAGCAGAAAATGGCTAAAGTAATATACAGTGAATAAAATAAAAGCTCTCCTTTTCAGGAGAGCTTTTTATATTAATTAATCATGCTCATCTTTATTGTCTGTTTGTTTATTTGATTTTATTGCTCTGATAATACGAGATGTGCATACCCAGATAACTGTACAAATCAGAACGGGGGCAGCAACAATCGCATCATATTCATAATCATTCGCACTTGATTTCCGTAGAAGAAATTCAAAATAAAAATGACAAATTAAAAAGAAAGCTAAGAAAGCAATAACTAATTCAATGATAAACAATACTATTTTTTTAAAATAACTATTTGTTTTCATTTCTACCTCCATTATTAAATAATATTTACATTATATAGTTTATTCTCCCAATTGTCAATGGACTATTCCCAGTTTTTCCACACAAGATCGGAAGAGCACACGTCTGAACTCCAGTCAC
>OCTV010000297.1_pt1 | contig 19872 bp, 17 predicted proteins | sample 1539101 | NCBI WGS metagenome assembly OCTV01 (sample SAMEA3991422, study PRJEB22521) | metagenome | biome: anthropogenic terrestrial biome; feature: sewage plant; material: sludge | place: Sweden | collected 2012-09-26 | reverse complement strand
GCAACGCACGCCGCGACATCGACATCCACTTGTCCAGCTTCCGCAGGGCTGCAATGTCCTTCTGCTCCGCACAAAACCCCACGATCTGCTGACCATAAGTGAGGTATGAATCCGTCCACAAGCAATGTGGAAGGTCCATCTGCTCGCGAACAAGGAGCATAGGTGGGGTGTAGCGGCCACTTGTATAGGCAGTCTTAAAGAGAGTGCCTTTGGCACTCGTAATCCGCTGCCGGTCCAACCCATCCACAGTCAAGGCGTCCGACGGAAGGTATTTCTTCCCAGAAATGTGCTTCGCCGGCTCACGCTTCCCACTTAGGCCTTCGATGAATCCTTCGCCGTAGTCCCAATTTTTCTTTTTCGCGTACTCACCCAGAGTCCGATAGTTCTTCAGGCGATCAACAAAGCCCAGAGTACGGCCACCACCAAACAAGTTAGCTCGCCACACAGCATCGTTTTCCAGAGCGAGATCTCTCGACAGCCAATGCAGGTCGTAATAGTCGATGTCGAATCCCTGCTCGGCATCCGAGCGCCCGCTGCGACGGAACGTTGCGTGCAAGATCCGCCTTTCATCCGGCGCCGTCCTGGCTTCAGCGACGATGACAACGACCTTTGTGTCGGCCTTGCCCCTCTGAAACAGTCCACGCACTGAAATGAAGTCGAGAATCTCACGCACATCCCATTTTCTGATGAAGCTCCGACGCAGGGAAATCGACTGCTGGTTATAGAGAAAGTTGTATTGCTGCAGCATGCTCAGCACACCACCCTCGGCAACCATCTCCATCGCTTCATGCAGGAACAAGTAAGCAAGCTGCTTGTCGGGAAGTGTGCTGTGTGTGGCGTTGTATCGCTCGTAGCTTCGTACAGCGCCAGGCGTCGTCAGTTTCGACGCAAACGGCGGATTGCCTACAACGACCCCTATCGGTGCCGTAATCAGGCCCTGTTCCTTCGCCTCGAAGAAACAAGACAAGTGCAATGTCTCGCCAGCCAGTGGTGGAAATAACTTGATGGTGGCTCGGATGGTCTCCGGCTCTAGCGCATCACAAAGAGCCAAGCACAAGCTGAATGCGGCTAGCTCGATCGCACCCTCTTCGTGATCAATTCCATGCACATATTTAAGCAGTCCCTTGAGGACAGCGACATCAGGCTTCTGCCATTGGTTGCGGCTGCGCCAGTGCAGAACCAACCGCTTGTAGGCTTCGACGAGGAAGACACCCGAACCACACGACGGGTCCAGGATGATCTCTCCGCGTTCTTGCAGCCGATCAAGCCGCTCCCAATTCAGCGACTCCTCCAACATCAGGCGCACGAGGAATGGCGGCGTATAGACAGAACTATCGGCGTCCTTGACAAACAACTGATAGATGTGACTGATCAGTTCAACAGGAAGGTCCTTGAACGAATAGAGCTGCCACAACGTCAACTGACCACCGGACTCCTCGCGCCCTTCAATGAGCCGGGAAAAGCGGATCAGTTGTTGGCTACCTCTCAATCGTTCGCGGTCAACGTCATTGAAGGAAAATACATGGCCGTTAAAGCGCTTTTCCAGATCTTCAAGCAGCGCCACGAGTGATGGGCCACTGGCAAGCACCTGAAAGAACTTCTCTGCGCCCGGCAGGAAGCGCGCCAGATAGCCATCTTTAAAGACCTCACGCTGCTCCAAGTACGCGATCAGCAAGGAGAGGATCAACAGCTTGCGGCGCAGATGTTTTGGCAGGATGCCTTCGGTATTCAAACCGTCGCTGATCTCCTTGACTGCTTTGATGAGACCCTTATGGGCGGATTTGTTGGATGACAACAATACCTTGCAAGCATCCGTGTCATCCCATAACGTCCCATTGTGCAATTGTTCCGCATTCCACCATGGGTCGCTGGCAACTGCGGTTGCCAATGCCAAAGTGCGGACAGGATTGCACACCAGTTCTCCGGATGAAGACACGAAGTCGGGGCCGTGAGCGCACCTGAAGAGCTGCAGTTGCCCCGGCAGCTTTCGGTAGATCAGTGGTACGCCTCCCCAGCTCCAGAGCTTTTTGTGCATCTCCGCAAACTCACGATCTCGCTCGGGGCCATCGGCGACAAACACGAAGGCCTGCGGCACCGAGCGTTTTCCATTGCGGCCAGCCTCGAAGAACACCGCCTGCGCTCCGTACTCGCGCGCCTTTTCCATCAGAACCACCTCTTCCGGCGGACGACCATCGCGTCGATAAGCCTGAACGAGGACAAGCCCCTCCACGGCGATGCCCGGCACGGCATCGCCCAAATAGTTCCACCAAGGCTGCTGGCCGCCCGTCAGCATGCGGCGATCATCCATACACTCATGGCTGCTGCAGGGATCATGCCGCCACAGTGATGCCAGCAGCATGCGCACGCCGCGCCGGCCGGACCACGATCTGTACTTGCTGGTCGAGCGACACCAGTGCCTGCATCAGCCGTTCAAGCGAAATGTTCTGCAACTTGTAGCGCCGCACCTGGGACACCTTGGGCTGCGTCATGCCGGTGATGTGCGCAGCTTCGGTCTGACTGAGACTGCGCTTGTCGATCAATTCATTGAGCTTGACCGCCAGGACGGCCTTTGCCGACAGCTCTTCCGCATCCTCGAACCCGAGGTCGGCCAGCACGTTGTCGGTGCCTTGAGGATGGTCTTTGCGCGTCATCACGATCTCCCGCTCGCGCCGTAACGCGCAAGCACAGCCTTCCACCGCTTCTCGATCAACTCCACGTCCGGCTGGGGTGTGGCAATGCCGGATTTGGACTTCTTCTGAAACGCATGCAACACATGCACCGCATCGCCGATGCGCACGGTGTAGATCGCGCGAAAGGTATCGCCACGATGATCTTCCACCAGTTCGTAGACGCCCGAACCCAACCCCTTCCAGGGTTTGGCCGAATCAGGCGTCCGACCCAACTGCACAACGAACAGCGCGACGCCCATGTCCTTCTGAACGGGAATGGGAAACTCCTTGAAATCCTTCTTCGAGGAACCTTCCCAGAACAAGAGCTTGCGTTTCTCAGTCATGGATTATATACGTTCGGATATAGAGCATAAAACCCCTCATGCGACAGCCCCTACCACCTCTGTTGCGGCAGCGTTGCAAGCCTCCGGACGCACACGCTCCAGCAGATGCTGCTCCAGCCTGATCAGCGCCTCCAGCAACTGCTCCTGCGTCGGCGGCGCGTATGACAGCGTCATCGAGCTGTTCATCGAATGCTTCATCAAGTGCGCGATCGTGAAAGCATGCACGTTGAGCAGCGTCATCGCTGTCGTAAAGGTACGTCGCAGATCGTGCATCGACCAGTGTTCGCCGCATTCGACGCGCACCAGCTTGATGTGGTACTGCGGAGGGCAGACGACATGACACTTTTCCGAATCGGCGTAGCCGAAGACGAAGTCGTTGATCTTGGCCTTGAGCCGACGCTCCAGGATAGACCGCGCCACTGGCGCGATCGGGAACGTGTAGTCCTGGCCGTTCTTGGTATTGCGAAACACCATGCGGCCTTTTTTCAGGTCCACGTCAGACCAGCGCAACGTCGCCGATTCGATCGAACGGCTGGCGGTGACCAGTGAAAACAGGATGTAGTCGCCAATCACGGGTTCGAGCGACTCGCAGGCCCGCCACCAAGTCACGAAGTACGGCTTGTTCGTATCGAGGAAACCACTGCGGCGATTGATTCGGCTCCAGCGGCGCGTCGTCTTGAGGATGGCCACAGGGTTCATGAACCCCGCGCGCGACAACTGGTACTTGCTGATAGCGTAGTTGTAGGCCGCCTGCAGGTACTTGAAATGCTGGTTGGACGTGCGCGTGATCGGCTGCGGCGACTTCGACAGCTTGCGCTTAGGGATCATGCGCGAGACAACATCGAAACGCTCCAGCACATCGTCCTGCGTGATCTCCCGGTAAGGGCGTTTGAGCCAATTGGGAAGCTTGACCTTTGCCAGCTCGATTTTCTCGGCAGAACGGCCGTTAGGCTTGGTCTTGAACGCCATGCCTTCGAGTTCACCGAAATGCCGCTTGGCCGACTCGATGCTCTTCTTGGTGTTCGCCCGATGCTCGACCTCGTTCGTGTACTCGTCGAACAATTCGTCCAGCGTCGCGTCGCTTGCGCCGCGACGCCGCTCTTCGTAGGGGTCGCGGCCATCGAGCAACTGGGCCTTCATCTGCAGTGCGTTCTTGCGCGCCTGATCCACGGTCATCGGACCGTATTCGCCGAGCTTGCGTTTGAGCACCTTGCGGCCCACACGCATCTGCAGGTAGAACACCTTCTTCGTTGGTGAGACGCGCAAACCGAATCCGGTCAGCTCATCGTCCATGTAGAACGTCTGCGACTCACCGGGTGACACGGCGATGCTTTTGACGAACGACTGCGTGAGTTTCGACATCTTGGGCTCCTTCTAGGCTACACGCAGCCCGTTCTAGGCTACACATAGGCTACAGCTAGGCTACAAATCAGTCGCAGCCCTTCCAAGTTCAGCAAACTACAGCGTGCTGAAAAGTATTTTTAAATCAAATACTTACGCGAATAATAAGGAAAATCCTGAGTCTTCACAAGGGCTTGCGAAAACCCACTTTATGATTTTATGAGTCCTCTGCTCTAACCAACTGAGCTAACGCCCCTTGCGCCTACGATGAATCAAACGGGGCACCGCAAGTATTGTAGGGCGTTTACTTGCGGTAACTCAGCGCGTTGGACACCAACTTGGAGGTGATGTCCACGATCTGGATCATCTTGTCGTAGGGCATGCGGGTGGGGCCGATCACCCCCAATGTCCCAACCACTCGGCCATCTACCTCGTACGGTGCGCTGACGATCGAAAGTTCTTCGAACGGCACCACTTGGCTTTCGCCGCCGATGTAAATACGAACTCCCTCGGCCTGGCTGGATATGTCCAGAAGACGCAGTATCTGGGTCTTCTGTTCAAACAGATCAAAGGCTCTGCGAAGGTTGCCCATATCGCTGGAGAAGTCGCTCACGGCCAACAGGTTTCTCTCGCCAGAAATGACAACCTCATCCTGGGATTCAGAAAGCGCCTCCGAGCTGACATTGACTGCAGCCTGCATCAGTGAAGCGACTTCCCCGCGCAGCATGTCGACCTCCGACTTGAGCTTTTCGCGCACCTGCTCTATGGCCAAGCCGGCATAATGGGCATTCAGAAAGTTGGCGGCCTCGATCAGCTGCGACTGGGAGTAGTCCACGTCAGTGAAGATGACGCGGTTTTGCACGTCTCCTTCGGGCGAAACGATGATCACCAGGAATCGGCGCTCTGAAAGCCGAAGGAATTCGATGTGGCGAAACACGGAGGTGCGCCGCGGCGCCATCACGACACCCACAAACTGAGAGAGGTTAGACAAAAGATGTGCCGCATTGGCAATCACTTTTTGCGGCTGCTCTGGTACCAGTTGCGGTGTTGTCAGGGGATCCCGCTGCACCGTCAGCATGGTGTCTACAAACAGGCGGTAGCCACGCGCCGTGGGGATCCTTCCAGCGGAGGTATGTGGGCTGGCAATCAGCCCCAACTCCTCGAGGTCCGCCATGACGTTTCGTATCGTCGCAGGAGATAGTTCCAGACCGGACGCACGCGAAAGGGTGCGCGAACCCACAGGTTGCCCATCGGCGATGTAGCGCTCGACCAGCGCTTTAAGCAACAACTTGGCACGGTCATCGAGCATGGGGGGATTTTAGTGATGTAATTTCGCGATGACGTCCAATTTCCGCCATGTTGCGCTTATCGGCAAGTATCAGGCAACTGCTGCAGGCGCCATGACCGACAGTTCTCGCCGCGCCCTCGAAGAAATAGCGCAGTTTCTTGTCCGCCAGGGATGCCAGGTGGTGCTTGAACAAGAAACAGCGATCAACACCAACCTGACCGCCTATCCCTCAATGGACGTAGACACCATTGGCACTCATTGCGACCTGGGCTTGGTAGTTGGAGGAGACGGCACCATGCTGGGCATCGGACGTCGGTTGGCGCGCTATGGCACCCCACTGATCGGGATCAACCAAGGGCGCCTGGGTTTCATTACTGACATCCCCTTCGACAGCTACCAGGCGGCGCTCACTCCCATGCTTTGCGGAGAGTATGAAGAGGACTTGCGCCCCTTGATGCGAGCCCGCGTGGTTCGTGAGCAGACCACGGTTTTCGAGGCCCTGGCCATGAACGATGTCGTGGTGAATCGCGGAGCCACATCCGGCATGGTGGAGCTGCGCGTGGAAGTGGGGGGGCGATTCGTGGCCAACCAGAGGGCTGACGGGCTCATCATCGCCTCACCCACCGGGTCTACGGCCTACGCCCTTTCTGCCGGCGGTCCCATGCTCCATCCTTCTATCCCGGGGTGGGTGCTGGTTCCTATTGCACCCCATACCCTGTCAAACCGTCCGATCGTTTTGTCCGATGCCACCGAGGTGGCCGTCGAGATCGTGAGCGGCAGGGATGTGAGCGCGAATTTCGATATGCAGTCGCTGGCATCACTGCTGCATGGCGATCGAATACTCGTTCAGCGCTCCGAGCATAGCGTTCGGTTTTTGCACCCGCTCGGCTGGAACTACTTTGCCACCCTGCGCAAAAAGCTGCGCTGGAACGAGGGGGGCTCCTGACCATGGCGCTCAAGCGGATCACACTGCGAGACTTCGTGATCGTTCAAGAGCTGACGCTCGATCTGCAAACTGGCTTCACCGTGCTGACAGGGGAGACGGGAGCCGGCAAATCGATTCTGGTCGATGCACTGCAGCTGGCTCTGGGCTCCCGCGCGGATGCTGGATACGTGCGCGAAGGAGCTTCCCACGCAGATGTATGCGCAGAATTCGACTACCCCTGCCAACTGCAACCATGGTTTGACGATGCAGGAATTGAAGCCAACGAAACCCTGCTTCTTCGCCGAACCATCGACACCCAAGGGAAAAGCCGTGGGTGGATCAATGGAACCCCTGCCACCGCGACACAACTGCGTTTCCTCGGAGATCAGCTATTGGATATTCATGGTCAGCATGCCTGGCAAAGTCTGACCCGCCCCGACTCCGTGCGGGGGTTGCTCGACGCCTATGCAGGTATCTCGGTTCAAGAACTTGCCGCGTTGTGGACTAAATGGCGTGCCGACCAGAAGATTCTGGAGGAAGCACGTGCGGCACAGTCATCACTCCAGCAGGAGCGCGAGAGGCTTCAGTGGCAAATTGCGGAAGTCAGCAAGCTAGCACCCGCAGAGGATGAATGGGCACACCTTGAGGCACAGCACAAGCGCCTTTCGCACGCCCAAACGTTGCTGGAGGTCGCCCAAGGCGCGCTTGCAACCCTCGAGGAAGAGGCATCCGGCGCTCAGTCCAGTCTGGCGCGAGCGACGTCGCTTTTGCAGAGCCAGGAACTGCTTGAGCCCGCATTCAGCGAGATGGCCGATATCCTCTCGTCCAGCCTGGCGCAGACCAACGACGTCATTCGCTCGTTGCAAGCCTATCTACGACACACCGACCTGGACCCCGACCGCCTCGCAGATCTCGATCTGCGACTTTCACAGTGGATGACTCTGGCGAGGCGTTACAAACGGCAACCAACTGAACTGCCCGCCTTGCTGCAAGCGTGGAAAAGAGAGCTGCAGCAACTGGACGCCGCAGCCGACCTCGTCGGCCTGGAAACCGCGCAAGCGAGCAGTGCCAAAGCCTACCAAACGGTTGCACGAGCCATTTCTCTCAGGCGGACAAGGGCAGCGCCCAAACTGTCAGCGGCCATCACACAGGCCATGCAGGGACTGGGCATGACGGGGGGGGTGTTTGAGGTGTCAGTAACAAAAACCGCTGAGCCTGCTCTTCATGGATTGGACGAGATTGCGTTTCTCGTGGCAGGTCACCCCGGCATGACCCCCCGCCCCATCGGCAAGGTCGCCTCTGGTGGAGAATTGTCACGAATTTCCCTGGCCATTTCCGTGACTACCAGCCAACTCGGCACGGCGCCCACCTTGGTTTTTGACGAAGTAGATTCGGGCGTCGGCGGGGCCGTGGCAGAAACAGTGGGTCGATTGATGCGGCAACTCGGGCGCGACCGCCAAGTGCTGGCAGTCACCCATTTGCCGCAGGTGGCTGCTTACGCCGATCACCACCTCATGGTGTCCAAGCGCCGAAATGCAGCTGGAACCACCAGCACAGTGACGCCCGTTCTGGGCGACCTCCGGGTTGCAGAAGTGGCCCGCATGCTGGGCGGCGAACGCCCAACTGGCACCAGCCTTGCCCATGCCAGCGAAATGCTGAGCTTGGCCAACACCCCGCAGAAAGGCTGACATCCATGCCCCTGGAAATTGTGCTGATCACCGGGATGTCTGGTTCCGGAAAATCCGTGGCACTGCACGCCATGGAAGATGCAGGCTATTACTGCGTAGACAACCTCCCCCCCGAACTGCTCCCGGCCTTTGTTGCACTCGAACACAAACACCACGGAAACCGCGTGGCAATCGCCATGGATGTGCGCAGCGCCACGTCACTGCCGCAAGTGCCGCAGGAACTGGAACGCCTGCGCAACCAGGGCGTGATCATTCAGTCCATTTTTCTGGATGCCACTACGGAAACATTGGTCCGACGTTTTTCCGAAACACGTCGACGCCACCCCTTGTCGCATGACGACATTACAGACGGACGGCGGGCACTCACGCAGGTGATTGAGCTGGAGCGCGAGTTACTGGCCGACCTGCGTGAGCAAGCGCATGTCATAGACACCAGCACGATAAGGGCGTCCCAGCTTCAAAGCTATGTCAAGGACCTGATGCCAGCAGCGCCGGGGCAGCTCACGCTGGTTTTCCAGTCGTTCGCCTTCAAGCGCGGAATTCCAGTGGACGCCGACTATGTGTTTGACGTCCGAATGCTGCCCAACCCGCATTACGAGCCGGCTCTGCGCGACCTGACGGGCCTGGACGCTCCCGTTGCCGACTTTCTACGCCAGCAGCCAGAAGTGGCGCTGATGGGCCAGCACATTGAGCAGTTTCTCTCCCATTGGCTGGATATGCTGGACCGAAACCACCGAAGTTATGTGACGGTTGCCATCGGGTGCACAGGCGGGCAGCACCGATCGGTTTATCTTGTAGAGCAAATGGCCCAAGTATTCAGCGCCCGCTGGACCGTGCTACGACGCCACCGAGAGATGGATGGCCGCTAGATGCCCGCATCAAGACGGCTTTGCAATAGCTATAGCCCTGCCAACAACTTGCGAACGGGCGCAGGAAGACCCAGCGCCGCGATCTGTTCAGCAGTAAACCAGCCTCCCCCATCATCCGGCTTTAACTCAACAGCTTGCCCAACGACCACGGGGTGCAAATGAAGATCCCGGTGGGTCAGCACATGCAGGAAAGGGGTGCACTCCTCCATGGACTGCACACAAGCAGGTCCTAGCTCATGCAGTAACGCCAACAAATCCGGGCGCGACGAAAAAACCGGTACGCAATACAGCCCGGCCCAGATCCCAGCCGCAGGACGTCGAGACAACCAAAACCGCCCCACGGAATCTTTCAGCACCAAGAGCCACCACGATTCCGCACGGCGTTTGAGTTTGCGAGTTCTGACGGGATAGTGCTCAGGGGCTCCCTCGCGGTGCGCAACGCACAAGGTCTGCAAAGGGCATTGGGAGCAGGCTGGATTGCGCGGCGTGCACAAGCTTGCCCCCAGATCCATCAGCCCCTGGGTGTAGCGCGGCATGGCAAAGTCGATGTCTACCGAGGGCAACAAAGCTTGCGCGTGCGTCCACAACATCCGCTCGTTGCGGGCCACTGCCAAGTCCGCATCAAACCCCAGAACCCGTGTCAGCACCCTGCGCACGTTGGCGTCCAGAATGGGTGTGCGTTCTGCAAAACAGAACGCTGCAATCGCTCCAGCTGTCGAGCGCCCGATACCGGGCAGGGTAGCCAATGCCTGCGCTGTGCGGGGAAAACTTCCGCCATGGTCGCTCACGACGGCTTGGGCACAGCGATGAAGGTTGCGTGCACGGCTGTAGTAGCCAAGCCCGCTCCATAACGCCATCACGTCATCTGAAGGCGCATGGGCCAAAGCAATCACATCGGGAAACCGCTCTAGAAATCGCGCGTAATAACCCAGCACCGTGCTGACCTGTGTCTGTTGCAGCATGATTTCAGACAACCAGACCCGATACGGATCCCGCGTCTGCTGCCAAGGCAGGTGATGGCGCCCATGGATTTCTTGCCAGCGAACCACGCGCGTGGCGACATCCGCTTCCGAAAGAATCATGCAGGCGTAAGCCCGGTTTTTTCTGCAGCTTCCGCCAGAACAGGCAATGCTATCAACTGGGCAGTCAGTTCCGCCAATCGTCGTTCCAGCTGAACAAGCTCTTCTTCACCCGCCTCGATCTCGGAGATTCGCTCCACCAAGCCAGTGGCAGCATGTTGAATGCGGTCGACGGCTTCAATCCGCCGGGCAAAACTGCGGCGGCGTTCCCGCAACTGAGCATCCAGTTGCGCCGTTGCAGACTTGCTCCACAGCTCCAGGTCATTCGCCGCCGACTCGTACACAGTGCGCAAGCGCATGGCCAGCGCACGAACCAGCCGCTCGGCGAACTCCGGTTGCACCAGCTTCAGGGCATTGCCGACACCCAGGTACTGCAGATGGCTTTGTTCAATTTGTGACAGCTCTTGGGCGAAGTGTTCAAGTTGCGGCGGGGGCGGCACCTGAAGGGAGAAACCAAACTCCGAATTCAGCTGACGAAAGGTGCCACCCAGCATCGCCTGGATTTCAATACCAGAGGCCTGCGCCTTGTCCAGTGTGCCCCTTAGCTTGTCGAAGGTCTTAGCATAGGTTTTGCGCACGCCCAGCTTCAAGCCCCTTTGCTGGAGCATCTGCGCCAACTCGGTCAACTCCATCTTGAGCGACTTCGCACCCAGCTGATGAAAAACGTCTCGCAGCAACTTGAGATGCACCGCGCGAACCGCCTGAATCTTGGCAGTGCTCAAATCGAACTCACGCTGCTCCTGTTCCACGCGGTGCCGCATTGACTCGATCACCGAAGCGTTTTTGCCGCGAAGACTCCGCAACTCCGCCATCTGGTCGTCAAGATCTCTTCGTCGAATATTGATGACACGCGAAGTTTCTGCACGCAGACTCCCCACCCCCGTTGCCACGGCAGCCCGCAAGATAGCCTGGCGACGGCCCATGATTCCCTTGGCCAGCGCCTCTTCCAACACGGGCAGGCCACTGGATTCGAGCAACAGGTCGTCGCATGTAATTTTTGCAACCAGGCCCTTTTGCGCAGATACAGGCACCACCTGCTGCAACGGCACGCCCAGCATGTCCGCGGAGGTCATGCATTGCCGGTTCATCTGCGCGAGGATTTCATCCGGCGAATTGAGGGTGTCCCACAGGGTGTCAATCTTGTTCAGCACAACCAGGCGTGCATCGAGGCTGTCCACAGAGGTTGCCAGGTGTTCTCGCCAAATGGACAAATCCGAACGGGTAACTCCCGTGTCCGCACTCAGAATGAAAACCACTGCATGCGCCTGCGGAATGAGATTGACCGTCAACTCGGGCTCGGCGCCCACCGCATTCAATCCAGGGGTGTCCAAAATCACCAGGCCCTGCTTGAGCAAGGGATGGGGAATATTAATGATGGCGTGGCGCCACATGGGTACTTCGACCAAGCCCTCGGAATCAGGAACCGGATTTTCGTCCGCCAACTCATCGTGCCAGAACCCCAGCGCCCGGGCGTTGTCCAGCGTGACCTTCCGAACCTCCGCAACCTTCTCAAGTGCTTTGGCGATTTGATCGGCGTTGTTGACATCCAGGGGGATTTCGATCCAGCGCTCGGGCTTCACGCGCCATTCAGCAAGACCTTGCAGTTGCAACCGGGTTTCGATCGGAAGCAGCCGAAGACTGGGCGCCAGCGAGGCGTCGTAGCCCAACTCCGTTGGGCACATCGTTGTGCGGCCAGCACTGGCAGGCATGATGCGACGGCCATAGTCAGCAAAGAAAATGGCATTGATCAGTTCTGACTTCCCCCGCGAAAACTCCGCGACGAAAGCCACCATCACCTTGTCACTGCGGACCTGGGCTTCGAGGCGATTCAGCCGCTCCTGAACTGCAGCGTCCATGAGTTCGTGGTCAGACATCCACTCGGACAGACGGTGAATCTGGTGGGCGAACTCACGCCGCCACACGCCGTGCTGGTCGAACTGCTCGTTGAATGATGGTCCCACTTTGCTCCCGGAATGCGATGAACGGTCTACATGTAGACATGCTCAAAATATAGCATTGACCGCCCCTTGGGAGCGATATCCATGCCGATGGCCATCCGCGCCACGTCATGCGCGTTGGCATCGGGGACAAAAATAGCTGCTGCGTTGACCCTGACGAACCAATTTGATGGCCGTGCCGCAGTGATGGCACGGGGCACCGACACGCCCGTAGACATTGGCCTCATGCTGGAAATGCCCATCCTTTCCGTCGGCGCTGGAAAAGTCCTTCAATGTGCTGCCGCCCAATTCCACTGCACGCTCAAGCACCGTCGTGATCGCTGAATAAAGTCTGCGCACTCTCAAGGGACCGATGCGATGCGCTGCAACGGTGGGTCGAATGCCTGCAAGAAACAGCACCTCACAAGCGTAGATATTGCCTACCCCCACGACCAGACGCCCCGCCAGCAGCACCTGCTTGATGGGCGCGCGACTCGCCTTGAGCCCCGCTTCGAAGGCAGGATAGGTAAAGTCCTCGGACAGCGGCTCTACTCCCAGCCCGCCCAGCAGCTTTTGCGCCACGGCATCCTGCTCGCTGGCCGCATAGACCACGGCGCCGAAACGCCTGGGATCATGCAGACGCAATGTTCCTTCTGACGTGAGGATGTCGAAATGATCATGCCCACCCGGTGGGGGCAGATCACGACTGAAACGCAGGCTGCCCGACATTCCAAGATGCAGCAACAGAAGGCCCGAGTCCAGATCGAGCAGCAAATACTTGCCCCGGCGGCGCAGCGCGACCACCTTTTTGCCAACCAGCGATTGTGGGTCACACCCCAAAGGCCACCGCAATGGTTTACCCACACATACCGACTCGATCCTGGCCCCAGCAATAGCCTGCGCAAAGCTGCGACGGGTGACTTCCACTTCGGGCAACTCAGGCATGCAATAGCCTTTGAAACAGGTTTGGGAGCATGGATTATTATGGCCCGATGGTGCAATCTCATCGCTTTCGAACAGCCCTTCTCACTGCCGCTCTGGCGGCAACAGCAACTACGGGATGGACACAGTCCGGCGATGAGAAACGCCCCGACACCTCAGAAGCCACAACGCTACCAACGCCCAGCGCGCAGTTGGATGCAGAACTTTTCTATGAGATATTTTTGGGCGAGCTGACCACACAGTCAGGAGACCCAGGCGCAGGCTATGCACTGATGTTGGAAGCGGCGCGGCGCAGTGGAGAAAGCGCGTTGTACCGACGTGCCGCAGACATTGCCTTGCAGGCCCGATCAGGTGACTACGCCCTGGCAGCAGCACGTGCGTGGAAAGAGGCGCAACCCCAATCGCGGGAAGCCAACCGCTACACATTGCAGATACTGATTGCACTCAATCGAATAGGCGAGACCGCGGACCTGCTGCGCCAGGAGTTGACTCAGATGCCGACTGCAGCCAAAGCTGCGGCCCTGTCGGCCCTTCCTCAGGTGTATGGCCGTGCCAGCAACAAGCAATTGGCCGCCAATGTGGTAGAGCAAGCGCTAATCGATGAACTGCGCCATCCCGCCACAGGCCCCGCTGCGTGGACCGCATTGGGGCGCATGCGCCTGGCGGCTGGGGATAAGGCTGGAGCGCTTGAGGCGGCTCGTCGGGCCTTGGCACTGGACGGCTCGAGCGAAGTGGCCTTGCCATTGGCCCTTGAATTGATGCAGGAGGACGTTACGGAAGCGGAATCGCTGGTGACAACCCGCCTTGCCAATCAGCCCGATCCCGAATTGCGCACGGCATATGCCCGCGTCCTGCTGAGCCAGCAGCGTTACCCCGCTGCGCGCCAGCAGCTGGAGATCGTGACACGCGACAAGCCGGATCTGAGGGAAGCGTGGCTTGCTCTTGCGACACTGCAATTCCAGGATAACCGCCTGCCCGATGCTGAAAAATCACTGCAGCGCTACATCGAACTGACAAATGCGATCACGGCAGATCCCGACATACAGCAGCGCGGTCTGACTCAGGCCTATCTTCTTTATGCGCAGCTTGCTGAAAAGAAAAAAGACTATGCAGCAGCCGAATCCTGGCTCGGACGCATAGACAAGTCGGAAGAATTGCTCAGCGCACAGCGGCGTCGTGCGTCCATACTCGCCCAACAGGGAAAGATATCGCAAGCACGTGCCCTGCTTCGCGGTCTGCCCGGCAATACCTCAGAGCAGATCCGCTTGAAACTGCAGGCTGAGGTGCAGTTGTTGCAGGAGATGCGTTTATACAAAGACGCCCTGGCCGTTCAGACCGAACTGGTGGACCTGGACCCGCAAGACAACGAACTGATTTACGACCAGGCCATGCTGGCCGAAAAGTCGGGTGATCTGGGCATGATGGAGCAGCTGCTGCGGCAGCTGATAGCACGGCAGCCCGACTACCACCACGCCTACAACGCCTTGGGATACTCGCTGGCTGAACGTGGCCTGCGCCTGGAGGAGGCCAAAGGGTTGATCGCCAAGGCGCTGGAATATGCTCCTGGCGACCCCTTCATTACGGACAGCCTTGGTTGGGTCGAATTCCGCCTCGGCAACAACGCGCAGGCATTGCAACTCCTATCAGCCGCCTTCGAGAAGCGGCCCGACGCGGAAATTGCCGCACACCTCGGTGAAGTCCTCTGGAGCACCGGAGACCGCACACGCGCCTTGAGCATCTGGCGCGAGGGGCTGCGCCTGAATCCAGACAACGAAACGCTCAAAGGCACACTGAAAAGGCTGGGGGCCAGGCCCTGATGTTGCGCGCCATTTTTCCGGGCCAGCAACCCCAAGGCCCCTCCCGGACGCTGCCCTACGGGGTAGCTTGCCTGCTGGCGTTTTTTGTTCTGTTGCTGGCCGGCTGTGCGCAGCCTCAACTGCGGCCTGCACATTCACACGACACGCTATGGGCAGGTCGCCTTGCGTTGCAGGTGGAAGATCAGGCGTCACAGTCCTTTTCAGCGTCGTTCGAACTCTCAGGGTCGGCACAACAAGGCCAATTCGTCTTGCTCAATCCTCTGGGCAACACCATCGCACGAATCCAGTGGAATGCCGGCCACGCAGAGATTACTACGGGCCAGGACACCCGGAAGTCTGAGTCACTGGAGGCCTTGCTGCAGGATGTCCTGGGAACCGGTATTCCCGTCGCAGCACTGTTCAGCTGGCTAGAAGGCACCCAGGTTGAAGCCGTTGGCTGGCATGTCGATTTATCGGCCATTGCATCTGGGCGACTGGTCGCACAGCGCCATACACCTGCGCCGCAAGCCACCCTGCGAATTGTTCTGACCCGCTGACACCGTTTCATGCAAAACCTGTACGACGTGCCGGCACCGGCCAAGCTCAATCTTTTCTTGCACATCACTGGCCGCCGACCCGATGGCTACCACCTGATGCAGTCTGTCTTCATGCTGATCGACTGGTGCGATACGCTGCATTTCGAACTGCGCCACGATGGCCGCATCACCCGCGAAGACCTGGGACCCACACTGCCCGCTCTCGACCTCACGCTGCGCGCGGCGCAGGCCCTGCAAAAGGCCACCGGCTGCGGACTGGGAGCTCACATTGGCGTGCTGAAAAAGATTCCTGCCCAGGCAGGCATGGGTGGCGGCTCGTCCGACGCGGCCACAACGCTGCTGGCGCTCAATCGCCTGTGGAAGCTGAACCTGCCCCGCCCCGCGCTGGAAGCCATCGGGCTGACACTGGGCGCCGACGTGCCGTTTTTTTTGCGCGGCCACAACGCCTGGGTGGAGGGAATTGGTGAGATAATCACGCCGCTTGAGAATGCACATCAGCTACCGCGAGCGAGCTTTGCAGTAGTGAAACCCGAGGCGGGTCTGGATACGAAATCAATTTTTTCTGCTCCAGATCTGAAACGTGATTCAGATCGTGCTACAATCTTAGGCTTTGCTGCAGCACACTACAATTTCGGTTGTAATGACTTGCAACCAGTTGCCCAGGCCTTATGCCCCGAAGTGACGCAGGCCCTTCAGTGGCTTGAATCGCACGGTTTGCAGGGTCGAATGACCGGTTCGGGTAGTGCAGTGTTTGCGCAAATTTCGCATGCCGTTGATCTTCAAAACGCCCCCGGCGATTGGCAGGTCAAAACATGTGAGAATCTGATGATTCATCCTCTGGCAGGATGGGCAGCAGACAAGAATTTCGGTTGATTGTTTTTGCAATCAACCCGTGTAGGGGAGTCGCCAAGCTGGTTAAGGCACCGGATTTTGATTCCGGCATGCAAAGGTTCGAATCCTTTCTCCCCTGCCAAATTTCTTTTCGCGTACGGGCTTTTTTTTCAGACTGCTGGGACGCTCATGCAAGCCAACCAACCCGACTTCATGGTTTTCACCGGCAATGCCAACCCTGGCATGGCAGCTGAAATTGCCCAACACCTTGGCACCACCTTGGGTGCTGCCGATGTGGGCCGCTTCTCCGACGGGGAAGTCACCGTCGAAATCAAACAAAACGTGCGAGCCCGTGACGTTTTCGTGGTGCAGTCTACCTGCGCACCCACCAACGAAAACCTCATGGAACTGCTGATCATGGTGGACGCGCTCAAGCGTGCTTCAGCCGAACGCATCAGCGCCGTGATTCCCTATTTTGGCTACGCCCGCCAGGATCGCCGCCCCCGCTCCAGCCGGGTTCCGATCTCCGCCAAGGTGGTGGCCAACATGTTGCAGGCGGTGGGCGTGGCCCGCGTGCTGACCATGGATCTGCACGCCGACCAGATCCAGGGGTTCTTTGACATCCCGGTAGACAACATCTATGCGTCGCCTGTTCTGCTGGGCGATCTGCGCCAGAAGAATTACGAAGACCTGATCGTCGTGTCGCCTGACGTCGGCGGCGTGGTTCGCGCCCGGGCCCTGGCCAAGCAGCTCGGCTGTGATCTGGCCATCATCGACAAGCGCCGTCCCAAGGCCAATGTGTCCGAGGTGATGCACGTGATCGGTGAAATCGATGGCCGCAACTGCGTGATCATGGACGACATGATCGACACCGCCGGCACGCTGGTGAAGGCTGCCGAAGTGCTCAAGGAGCGCGGTGCCAAGAAGGTGTACGCCTACTGCACCCACCCCATTTTTTCTGGCCCCGCCATTGAACGCATCGCCCAGGGCTCGGCCCTCGACGAAGTGGTGGTGACCAACACCATCCCTTTGAGCGACAACGCCAAAGGTTGCGCAAAAATCCGCCAGCTCTCCGTGGCTCCGCTGATCGCCGAAACGATCCAGCGCATTGCCAAGGGAGAGTCGGTGATGAGTTTGTTCTCGGACCAAGAGAATCTTTTCTGAGCGCCGGTCGCGCCTGTGTGGCGTGGCTTTGCTGAGTCAGATGCTTGCAGGCCTCCTTCGGGAGGCTTGCCTGTTCGGGAGCATTGTTGTGGGCTTGCCGCTATCTGGGCGCAACAAGCCTTTTTTAAACAGGGAATGACTGGTCGCGGTCGTCCCTTTTCAGGAGCTAATTATGAACATCGTCGCTTTTGAGCGCGCCAAGCAAGGTACGGGTGCGAGCCGCCGTCTGCGCAATTCGGGCAAGACGCCTGGCATCGTGTATGGCGGTTCTGCTGAACCCCAGCTTATCGAGGTCGACCACAACGCACTGTGGCACGCCCTGAAGAAGGAAGCTTTCCACTCCAGCGTGCTGGACATGGAAGTGGCCGGCACAACCGCCAAGGTTCTGCTGCGCGACGTGCAATACCACCCCTATAAGCAACTGGTGCTGCACATTGACTTCCAGCGCGTGGACGAAAAGACCAAGCTGCACATGAAGGTGCCACTGCACTTCAGCGGCGCGGATGAGTCCGACGCTGTCAAGGTGGACAAGTGCCTGGTGAACCCCGTCGTGAACGAACTCGACGTGACCTGCATGCCTTCCGACCTGCCTGAGTTCATTGCCGTGGACCTGAGCACGCTGAAGAAGGGTGTTTCCCTGCACCTCAAGGACATCAAACTGCCCAAGGGTGTGAGCGCTGTGATCCGTGGCGGTCAGAACAACAACCCCGTGCTGGTTTCCGTGACTAACCCCGTGGTGGAAGTGGTGGCGCCTGTCGCCGATGCAGCTCCTGCCGCCGATGCCAAGGGCAAGGGCAAGGGCAAGAAATAAGACCGGCGCACCGGTCTTCGCGGCCTGCTCCGGCAGAGCTGCATCCAACGGCCCACCTGTGTGGGCCGTTTTCATTGGTAGCTACCGATAATTGCGCACATGATCAAACTGTTTGTGGGCCTGGGCAACCCAGGGCCCGACTACGAGGCCACCCGCCACAACGCGGGCTTCTGGTGGATAGACGCGCTGGCGCGCGAACTCAAGGCCACGCTGGTGCCCGAGCGCAGCTACCACGGGCTGGTGGCCCGCACCAGCGTACATGGCCAGAGTGTGTGGCTGCTGCAGCCCCAGACCTTCATGAACCTGTCGGGAAAATCGGTGGCGTCACTGGCGCGGTTCTTCAAGATCCAGCCCGAGGAAATCCTGGTGGCGCACGATGAACTGGACATCGCCCCCGGCCAGGTGAAACTCAAGCGCGGGGGCAGCCATGCCGGGCACAACGGCCTGCGGGATATTCATGCCCAGCTCGGTTCGCCCGATTACTGGCGCCTGCGCATTGGCATCGGGCATCCGGGCGTCAAGGCCGAAGTGGCCAACTGGGTGCTGAAAAAACCTTCACCCGACCAGCGCACCCTGATCGAGGACAGCATCCAGCATTCACTCAAGGCGCATCCGGCCTTGCTGGCGGGGGACATGGAGAAAGCCACGTTGCTGATCCACACCACCAAGCCACCGCGTCCCAAGCCACCAAGACCTGAAGACAACTAGAAGCTATTGTTTTTATAGCTATTAGCGCTTGATGGATAAGCTCTAGAGGCAAAAAACACTTATATTTTGGTGACAGCCTGCAGCCGGTGAAACTTCTGCCACAGCGTTTCCCGGCTCTCCACATGCTGGGGGTCTACCGGGATGCAGGCCACCGGGCACAGCTGCACGCACTGGGGCTCGTCAAAATGGCCCACGCATTCGGTGCATTTGTCGGGGTCGATCTCGTAGATTTCCTGTCCCAGGGTGATGGCCTGGTTCGGGCACTCGGGCTCACACACATCGCAGTTGATGCACTCGTCAGTGATTCTCAGTGCCATGCGGTCCTCCCCGTAGATGGCGGGAGCGCCAGGCGCGATTGCAGCGATTTCAGGGAGACGGTCTTCATGCGGCGTATTATCCCGCGCCCCTGCCCTGCACTGCTTTGACGCCAGGCACAACACACCACCGCCGCCATGGGTGCTTTGTCGGTATGCTGCGCAGGCACCTGACCTTTTTCAATCGACTGAAGCACCCACGCTCCGCCAGCATCCGATCCATGGGTTTCTTTCTTCTCAAACGATTTTTCACCCTTGTTGCCACGCTGCTCGGTGCGTCGGTGGTCGTGTTTGTGGTGCTGGACATTCTGCCGGGCAACGCCGCCCAGGTGCTGATGGGGCCAGACGCCTCACCCGACGCCGTGGCCGAGCTTGCCACCCAGCTGGGGCTGGACCGGCCCGCAGTGCAACGCTATGGGCAATGGATGCGTGGCCTGGTGGTGGGCGACCTGGGTGACAGCTACACCTACGGCAGCCCGGTGCTGGAGCTGGTGCTGGAACGCCTTGCGCTCACGGTGCCGCTGGCGCTGATGGCCATGGTGTTCAGCGCGGTGCTGGCCCTCGCGGCGGGCCTTTTTGCCGCTGCGCGCCACAACCGGTGGGGCGACC
>OCTV010000294.1_pt1 | contig 19996 bp, 19 predicted proteins | sample 1539101 | NCBI WGS metagenome assembly OCTV01 (sample SAMEA3991422, study PRJEB22521) | metagenome | biome: anthropogenic terrestrial biome; feature: sewage plant; material: sludge | place: Sweden | collected 2012-09-26 | reverse complement strand
TAAGTAAGTCCAATCCTAGTAGGATTGGACTTACTTATGAAAGCCGCTAAAGTGAAACGTGGATATATTGGTATTGAGGAAAACAAACCCGATGCAATAAAGTTGTTTACACAGCTAACTGCTGATGACTCTCGCATAGAAATAGTACCATTGGCACAAAAATATCCACAAGGTGGTGAAAAGCAACTCGTGGATGCCGTTATAAATAGACAAGTTCCTGCGCCGCCTGCAATACCTGTGAATGTTGGAGCAATTGTTCAAAATATATGTACTGCTTATGCTGTATATCAGGCAGTTATGAAACATAAGCCTTTGTTTGAGAGATACACTACTGTAACAGGAAAGCAAGTAAAGAATCCTGGTAATTACTTAGTGAGAATTGGAACTACTTTCGGTGAACTTATATGCGCATGCGGCGGAATGCCACAAGGCGACAATAAGGTACTTGCCGGTGGTCCAATGATGGGAAAATCAGTTATGTCTTTGGATGTGCCTGTTACAAAGGGTACAAATTCAATAACAATTCTTAGTGGTGATGATGCTCGCCGCAAGGCTGTTCAACCCTGTATCCGTTGTGGAAAATGCGTTGATGCATGCCCTATGGGATTGGAACCATATCTTTTGGCTACACTCTCAGCAAACAATTTGTATGATCGTCTTGAGAATGAAGGCGTTACATCTTGTATGTCATGTGGCTCATGTCAGTTTACATGTCCTTCTCATCGCCCTATATTGGATAATATCCTACAAGGTAAGGGTGTTGTTATGGGAATGATTAAGGCTAGAAATGTTAAGAAGTAGTATTTTAAAATGAATTATCAAAAATGGGGAAATTAATAGTATCTCTTTCACCGCATGCCCATGGAAATGACAGTGTTGAGAAAAACATGTTTGGAGTTGTCATAGCACTTATTCCAGCAATACTTGTATCTTTTATTTATTTTGGACTTGGTTCTGTTGTCGTATTGCTCAGCAGTGTTGCTGCCTGCATGTTTTTTGAATGGGCTATAACAAAATATATGTTGAAGCGCGAACCTACATTGACAGACGGTTCGGCAATTGTTACAGGATTGCTTCTTGGTATGAATCTTCCTAGTAATCTGCCAGTGTGGATTGTTATCATTGGGGCGCTTATGGCAATTGGTGTTGCAAAAATGACCTTTGGAGGACTTGGTAACAACCCTTTCAATCCTGCACTAGTAGGGCGTTGTATATTGCTTGTCAGCTTTCCTGCTCAGATGACGTCATGGCCAATGGCTGGTCAATTAACAAGTTATATTGATGCACAGACAGGAGCAACTCCGCTTGCAATAATGAAACAAGCTATAAAGACCGGTGATGCGTCTATTTTGGATAAGTTGCCGTCTGCCACACAGCTTCTTTTAGGTTCAAATCCTACAATGGGACTAGGTTCTATCGGTGAAGTTTGTGCTTTGGCTCTATTGCTTGGTTTGGCTTACCTGTTGTGGAAAAAGGTAATTACATGGCATATCCCGGTATCAATAATAGCAACTGTATTTATATTTAGTGGTCTGCTGCATTTGGCAAATCCTGTTTATTCCAATCCGTTGAGTGAAATCCTTAGTGGCGGGTTGATGCTCGGTGCTATATTCATGGCAACTGATTATGTAACTTCTCCAATGACCCATAAAGGTCAGTTGATTTATGGTGTAGCAATAGGATTTCTTACAGTAGTAATACGCAACTGGGGAAGTTATCCTGAAGGAATGAGCTTTGCTATACTTATAATGAACGCTTTCACACCGATAATCAATTTATCAACGAAACCAAAGCGTTTTGGAGAGGTCGTAAAGAAGTAAATAAACAAAGGTAATTAAAGTAAAAATATAAGAAGATGGAAAAATTAAAATCATCTTTACCAAATATGGTTGGCGTTCTTGTTGGCTTCTCTATTATAATAGGAGGTTTGCTTGCTTATGTAAATCATGTAACGGAGGGACCGATAAAGCATAAGCAAGAACAGACTCTTGCTGCAGGCATAAAAACTGTTATGAAGAATAATAATGTTAAGGTCGCTGATCCTGAAACTGTAAATGAGACAATAGATGGCAAAGCGGCATCTTTCATAATACATCCATGTGCTGATAATGCTGGAAATAAAATTGGTTCTGCTGTTGAAAGTACTACGAATGGATTTGGTGGTGACCTTCAGGTTCTTGTAGGTTTTGACAACGATGGAAATATTCTTGGATATACAATTCTAAAGAGCTCCGAGACTCCTGGACTAGGAGCTAAGGCTGGAGTATGGTTTCAGAAGGACGGAAAGGGTAACATAATTGGTATGAATCCTAAAGAGAAACCTTTGGCTGTAAGCAAGGATGGAGGAGATGTTGACGCCATTACAGCTTCAACAATAACTAGTCGTGCTTTCTTGAAAGCCATTAATCAGGCCTATGCTGTATATGCAAAGAAAAAATGATGTATATTTAATAATTTGAATAATGAGCAATTTTAAAATATTACTAAACGGACTAATCAAGGAAAATCCTACATTCATGTTGTTTCTTGGTATGTGTCCTACGTTGGCAACGACAACCAGCGCTATAAATGGACTATCCATGGGATTAGCAACAATGGCAGTGTTGATATGTACAAACTTCGTTATATCTTGTATAAAGAGCGTTACTCCAGATATGGTTAGAATACCAGTATTCATTGTTGTTATAGCTGCTTTCGTGACCATTCTTCAGATGTTTATGAGTGCCTATGCACCAGATTCAATAAACAAGGCTTTAGGTATCTATATACCGCTTATCGTAGTAAACTGTATCATCCTTGGTCGTGCAGAGAGTTTTGCCTGCAAGAATACTCCTATAGCAAGTATCTTTGACGGCATCGGTATCGGTCTTGGATTTACTTGTGGCCTTACATTGCTTGGTTGTGTAAGAGAGCTTCTTGGAGCGGGAAGTCTTTTTGGAGTGGTAGTATTGCCTGAGACTACAAACATACTCTTGTTTGTGCTTCCTCCAGGAGCATTTCTTACACTAGGTTATTTGGTTGCTATCTTCAATAAGTTGAAGAGTGAGTAAATGGATGTAACAGTTAATATTAAACACATATAAAATATAATATATGGAATACTTATTGATATTTATATCAGCGATATTCGTTAATAATATCGTGTTGTCCCAGTTCTTGGGAATATGTCCTTTTCTTGGAGTATCAAAAAAGATTGATACAGCTATTGGTATGGGCGCTGCGTTGGCTTTCGTTCTTACTCTTGCCACTATAATAACATGGCTCGTACAGAAATACGTTCTTGATGCACTCGGAATTAGTTATCTTCAGACATTAGCATTTATTCTTATCATCGCCGCACTAGTACAGATGGTGGAGATAATCTTGAAAAAAGTGTCTCCGGCATTGTATCAAGCTCTGGGAATTTTCTTACCTCTGATTACAACAAACTGCTGTGTGCTTGGTGTTGCAATCCTTGTAATTCAGAAGGATTATAATCTTATGGAGAGTATAGTTTATGCCTTCTCAACAGCCTTAGGATTCGCATTAGCTTTGGTTCTGTTTGCAGGAATACGTGAACAGCAGGAGCTTGTGAAAATTCCAAAGGGAATGCAGGGGATGAGTATAGTTTTGATAACAGCTTCATTATTGGCCCTTTCTTTTATGGGTTTCAGTGGATTGGAAAGTGGACTTCGTACATTGTTTGGATTGGGATAAAGTCAATAAATGAAAAAAAAGATTCAAAGGTATTCTGTTTTAAATAAATTGTGTGTACCTTTGTGCTTCATAAACATTTAAATTCATATGAAACAGACAATACTTGTTACAGGTGGTACAGGCTTTATTGGCTCTCATACCACAGTGGAATTGATTGAAGCTGGCTATAAAGTAGTTATTGTAGACAATCTGAGTAATTCAAAGGTAGAGGTTCTTGACGGTATCGAAAAAATTACTGGTGTGCGTCCAGCATTTGAAAATGTAGATCTTCGTGATAAGGAAGCTGCAGAAAATGTATTCAAAAAACATCCTGATATTGAGGGTATTATTCATTTCGCAGCTTCAAAGGCAGTGGGTGAGAGTGTAAAGATACCTTTGGTTTATTATCGCAATAACATTGTTTCACTGGTTAATCTTTTGGAACTTATGCCGGAGTATAATGTAAAGGGAATTATTTTCTCTTCAAGTTGTACTGTTTATGGTCAGCCAAAACCAGAGAACCTTCCTGTAACTGAGGATGCGCCTCATCAGAAGGCTACTTCTCCTTATGGTAACACAAAGGAAATCAATGAGCAGATTATTTATGACTACATACATAGTGGAGCAAATATAAAAAGTATTGTACTGAGATATTTTAATCCAATCGGAGCGCATCCTACTGCGCTTATCGGTGAATTGCCAAACGGTGTTCCTGCTAACCTTATTCCTTATGTAACACAGACTGCTATAGGAATCCGCAAGGAGCTAACAATATTTGGTAATGACTATGATACAGAGGATGGAACATGTATCCGTGATTATATTTACGTAGTAGATTTGGCAAAGGCACACGTAGCAGCAATGAGTCGTGTGTTGGATAAGGAAACAGATAAAATAGAATATTTCAATATCGGCACAGGTCGTGGCAATTCAACAAAGGAATTAGTTGATACTTTCGAAAAAGCAACTGGTGTAAAGGTTAATTGGAAGTTTGGACCACGCCGTGAGGGAGATATTGAAAAGATATGGGGTGACTGCAGTAAAGCCAACAAGGTGTTGGGCTGGAAAGCTGAAGCCTCACTCGCAGATGTCATGGCCAGTGCATGGAAATGGCAGCTTAAACTTCGTGAAGATGGAATAATGTAATTTAAATTTATAAATTCTGTTATCGACAATTCGAACATAAATTTTGTGTTTGTGTTGTTTGAGTCCACGATTGATATATCGTGGACTTGTTTGTTTTGTTAAAGATAATTAAATTTGCAGCTAATCACTTTGTCAGTTCTATCGATTCCAACTATTCTTGTTACCTTTGCAGTCGCTGTCACGTGATGGCAGCATTAATTCAAACCTAATTAAATATTAAATTAAAATGGCAACAAAAATCAGATTGCAGCGTGGCGGTCGTAAAGGCTATGCTTTTTATGGTATCGTAATCGCTGATGTTAGAGCACCACGTGATGGTAAATTTACTGAGAAGATTGGTACATTCAATCCAAACACCAATCCAGCTACTGTAGATTTGAATTTCGAACGCGCCCTTTATTGGGTAGAGAATGGCGCACAGCCAACAGACACAGTTCGTAACATTCTTAAAGGCGAAGGCGTTTATATGATGAAACATCTTCGTGGTGGTGTTAAGAAGGGTGCTTTTGATGAGGCTACCGCTGTGAAGAAGTTTGACGCTTGGAAAGAAAACAAGCTGAAGGGCTTTGAAACTATCAGTGAAGAGGATGCAAAGGCTAAAAAGGATGCTATTGCTGCAGCCTTAGAAGCTGAAAAGAAGGTTAATGAAGCTATCGCTAAGAAGGTGGCTGACAAGAAAGCAGCAAAAGCTCAGGCTGATGCTCCTGCAACAGAAGAGGCAACAGAGGCTCCTGCAGAGGAAGCTACTGAAGCTCCAGCTGAGGCTTAATCTTCTTAGATTAAAATTTATAATAAGGATGATTTCTTTTGAAGTCATCCTTATTTTTTTTGATTTTATCTATATCAATTGACGCTAAAAAGTAAGTGTTATTATCATTATTATGTAAACGTATTGATGTTAAAACATAAACTTATTAATCTTTTATGTAAATATCTTCGTTTAGAAGCGATAATATGGCATAGACAATGATAAAGCTATTATATTATTTTGTGTTGTTCATTTTATCACATATTTAGGCGTTTACGATTGAAAGTTTCTTAAAATATATGTTTTTGGGAGCTTTTTTAATATTATTTAGTTGCTGATGTTAGTTACTCTAAGCGATTTATTGTAATTTTGTGGTCACTAATTTATAATCGGTTAAATATAAAATAATTATGGCTGAGACGATTGATATTCGTGAACTAAATATTATGATAGAGCAGCAGAGCGGCTTTATTACCAATCTTGTTGCTGGTATGGATAAGGTTATCGTGGGTCAGAAACATCTTGTAGACTCACTTCTTATCTCGCTTCTTAGTGATGGACATATTTTATTGGAAGGTGTTCCTGGTTTGGCAAAGACTCTTGCTATAAAGACTTTAGCCCAGCTTATTGATGCCGATTTCAGTAGAATTCAGTTTACTCCTGATCTTCTTCCTGCTGATGTCATTGGCACGCAAATATATTCGCAAAAAGATGAAACTTTTCATGTAAAGAAAGGACCTGTATTTGCTAATTTCATCCTTGCTGATGAGATTAACCGTGCTCCGGCTAAGGTTCAGAGTGCTCTTCTAGAGGCTATGCAGGAACATCAGGTTACTATTGGTGACAATACATTTGCTTTACCAAAACCTTTCTTGGTAATGGCTACTCAGAATCCAATTGAACAAGAAGGCACATATCAGTTGCCTGAGGCTCAGATTGACCGATTCATGCTAAAGGTAGTTATTGATTATCCTACAATAGAAGAGGAAAAACTTATCATTCGTGAGAATATCAATGGAAGTCTACCTACAGTTACATCTGTAACTTCTGCACAGGAAATAATGAAAGCCCGTGAAGTCGTTAACAAGGTGTATCTTGACGAGAAGATTGCTCAATATATTGCTGATATCGTCTTTGCGAGTCGTTACCCTGAACGTTATGGACTTTCAGAGTTGAAGGGACTGATTACTTACGGTGGTTCTCCACGTGCAAGTATCAACTTAGCGAAGGCAAGTAGGGCTTATGCTTTTATTAAGCACCGTGGTTATGTTGTTCCTGAGGATGTACGTGCCGTAGTTCATGATGTAATGCGTCATCGTATTGGTCTTTCATACGAAGCTGAGGCTAGTAATGTTTCTTCAGAGGAAATTGTATCAAAGATTGTCAACAAGGTTGAAGTTCCGTAATTTAGACTTTGCAATCTAAAAAATAAGTACAAAGGATTTAGTTAATGGAAACATCTGAAATCATAAAGAAAGTAAGGAAGGTAGAGATAAAAACTCGCGGACTGAGTCAAAATATTTTTGCCGGTCAGTATCATTCTGCCTTCAAGGGTAGGGGTATGGCTTTCAGTGAAGTACGTGAGTATCAGTATGGCGATGATGTTCGTGATATTGATTGGAATGTAACTGCCCGTTTTCATCATCCTTACATTAAAGTGTTTGAGGAAGAAAGAGAGCTTACAGTAATGTTGCTTGTTGACGTGAGTGGTTCACTTGACTTTGGTACAGTTCACCAGACAAAACGTGATATGGTTACAGAGATTGCTGCAACGTTGGCTTTCAGTGCGATTCAGAATAATGATAAAATAGGCGTCATTTTCTTTTCAGACAAGATAGAGAAATACATTTTGCCAAAGAAAGGCCGAAAGCATATTCTTTATATCATCAGAGAATTGTTGGATTTTAAACCTCAAAGTCGTCGTACCGATATTGGTATGGCTGTTTCATATTTTACTAGAATGATGAAGAGACGCTGTACTGCATTCTTGCTAAGCGACTTCTATACACGTGATGATTTCTATAAAGAGATGCAGATAGCCAATTCCAAGCATGATATGATAGCCATACAGGTATATGACCAACGTGCAAAGATGTTGCCAGATATAGGACTGATGAAAGTTCGTGATGCAGAAACAGGACATGAAATGATTATTGATACGAGTTCGGCTAAATTCCGTCATGCGCATACCGCTTATTGGTTGGAGCGTGAGGATGATTTGCGTAGACTCTTTGCTATGAGTAATGTTGATTGGACTTCAATTGCTACAAATGAAGACTTTGCTAAAGCCCTCATGCTATTATTTAAGAAAAGAGCGTAAATGAGATATCTGAAAACCATAATATGTGTGATGTGTCTGTTGGGAATAAGTTTCTGCGGACATGCACAAACTGTCCAAGTAGAACAGAAAATAGATTCTGTTTCTATACTTATCGGACAGCAGGCTCACATGATCGTTACTGTTACTGCTCAGCATGGTGCGAAGATTGTTTGGCAGAAATTCAAACCGTCACAGTTTATCACTCCTGGTGTTGAAGTTGTAAATTCTGATAACGGAGAAACTTCTGATGTAGACGGAATGACAAAGGTGAGCAAGATTTATACGCTCACAAGTTTTGATGAAAGATTATATGCTATACCTCCAGTTAAGGTTAGCGTAAATGGTAAGTCTTATCAAGGAACTCAGTTGGCTCTTAAGGTACTTACTGTTGATGTAGACACTGTTCATCCAAATCAATTTTTCCCACCTAAAGATGTTCAGAATAATCCTTTTAGATGGGCTGATTTTAGTTTCGCTTTTTGGTTGAGCGTTGTTCTTGTAATTCTTTGCTGTATAGCGTATTATCTGTATAGTAGACTAAAGAGTAATAAGCCTGTTATAACCAGAATACGTATAGTAAAACATATACCTGCACACAAGAAAGCTTTGAATGAAATTGATAAGATTAAATCAGAACATATGCAGGTGTCTGAAAATCAAAAAGAGTATTATACAAAACTTACCGATACGGTGAGACAGTATATTCAGGACAGATTTGGATTCAATGCAATGGAAATGACTAGTAACGAAATCATTTACCTACTTCGTGAAAGTGGTGACCAAAAGAGTATTGATGAACTCCATGAGCTGTTTGAAACTGCCGACTTGGTAAAATTCGCAAAGCATAGTGCGTTGATTAATGAGAATGATCTTAATCTAGTTAATGCTATTAAGTTTATTGATGATACGAAGACGGCAACCGAAGAAACCGAAGAAAAAATTATACCACAACTAAGTGATGATGAAGAAAAATCACGAAAGAGTAGGATGACTATAAAGTCGCTTATTTCTGTTATTGCTGTAGTTGTTGTTGTACTATTGGTATATATATTATATAGTGTATATCAGCTGTTAGGATAAAATTATGGAATTTGCAAGTAAAGAATACTTCATATTATTGATATTGCTGATACCGTATATATTATGGTATTTTCTATATCGAAAGAAAAGTGAACCCACAATGCAGATGAGTGACACTTTTGCATATCGTTATGCACCAAAAAGTTGGCGCATGCGACTTGTAAATCTGCCCATGATCTTGCGTTGCATTGCTTTCACTCTTATAGTCATTGTTATGGCGCGTCCACAGACACATAACTCGTGGGACAATAAGCAAGTTGATGGCATTGATATTATGATGGCCCTGGATGTTTCAACATCAATGCTTGCCGAGGACTTAAAGCCAAACCGTATTGAGGCTGCCAAAAACGTTGCGTCTGAATTTATCGCCGATCGTCCAAACGACAATATAGGACTAACGATATTTGCTGGTGAAGCATTCACTCAATGCCCAATGACTACAGATCATTCGTCGCTCATTAATCTGCTGCAAAGTGTGAGGACAGATATTGCCGCACGTGGACTAATCTCTGACGGTACGGCTGTTGGTATGGGCTTGGCAAATGCCGTTAGCAGACTTAAAAACTCGAAGTCAAAGAGTAAGGTTGTGATTTTACTTACTGACGGTAGTAATAACATGGGTGATATATCTCCTATGACAAGTGCACAGATAGCGCGTAGTCTTGGTATTAGAGTTTATACAATCGGTTTGGGAACGAACAAAGTGGCTCCTTATCCAATGCCTGTTGCCGGTGGCGTTCAATATGTGAATATTCCTGTAGAAATAGACACTAAAACGTTGAGTGATATCGCCGCTGTAACGGAAGGTAACTTTTATAGAGCAACAAATAATAGGGAATTAAAGCAAATATATAAGGATATTGACAAATTGGAAAAGACAAAGATGGACGTTAAAACATATTCAAAGCGCTATGAGGCTTATCAGCCTTTTGCTATAGCTGCATTGCTCGTCTTGCTTTTTGAATTGATATTGCGTACAACGGTATTGCGTCGTATCCCATAAATATATATAACTATGTTAAGATTTCAAGATTCAATATATCTGTGGTTGCTGCTCATCTTGCCAATAATGGCTATGGTGAGATTTGTAGTTTGGCGACAGCGTCGCAGCAAACTGCGTAAGTTTGGCGATCCAGAATTGCTTAAGCAACTCATGCCTGATGTTTCTAAATATCGTCCAACAGTAAAGTTTTGGCTTATGATGTCGGCAATAGCGATTCTTATTTTAATGACAGCTCGTCCACAAATGGGTACTAAAGTGTCTCATGAGAAACGAAATGGTATACAGGCTATAATAGCTCTTGATATAAGTAATTCTATGATGGCAGAAGATGTTATGCCATCAAGATTGGCAAAGAGCAAGTTACTAGTTGAGAACATGGTCGACCACTTTAATAATGATAAGGTGGGACTTGTTGTCTTTGCTGGTGATGCTTTTGTTCAGTTGCCTATTACAAGTGATTATGTTTCGGCAAAGATGTTTTTGCAGAATGTCGAACCGTCACTCATCGCTACTCAAGGTACTGATATCGCGAAAGCCATTACATTGTCGGAAAACAGTTTCACTCAGCAGGATAAAGTTGGCAAGGCTATAATTGTAATCACTGATGGTGAAGATCATGAAGGTGGTGCGTTGGAAGCAGCTAAAGATGCTCGTAAAAGAGGTATTAACGTATTTATTCTTGGAATAGGGGATCCTAAGGGCGCGCCTATTCCTGACGGAAGTGGAGGATATTTGAAAGACAATACCGGACAAACTGTTATGTCTGCTTTAAATGAACAGATGTGCCAACAGGTAGCAGAAGCTGGAAGTGGTACGTATATTCATGTAGACAATACCAACGATGCTCAAGAAAAGCTTAATGACGAATTGACAAAGTTGCAGAGCGGTGAAACTAATAGTGTAATTTTTAGTGAGTATAATGAGCAGTTCCAGGCATTTGGACTGATACTTATATTCCTGCTTATTGCCGAAATTTGTGTGTTGGAATCTAAGAACCCACTGATGAAGAATGTCAGATTGTTTAAAAAGAAAAAATAATGAGAGGTCTTAAATATATATTCATTCTTATGGCTGTATTTGTTTGTACAGGTGCATTCGCACAAGTAGACAGGCAATATATTAGAAATGGCAATAAACTATTTCATCAGCAAAATTATGCAAAGGCTGAAGTGGAGTATAGAAAGGCTATTTCGAAGAATCCGAATAATGCTCAAGCTATATATAATCTAGGTAATGCCTTGCTCATGCAGCAGAAGGACTCTGCTGCTACATCTTTCTTTCAGAAATCTGGACGAATTGAAACTAGTAAGATGAGGAAGGCTATGAGTTATCATAATATCGGTGTAATTTGTCAGAAACACCAAATGTATGGTGACGCAATTAATGCCTATAAGGAGGCTCTGAGAAACAATCCAAAAGATAATGAGACAAGATATAATCTTGCACTATGTAAAAAGTTGTTGAAAAATCAACCTAAGGACAAGAATAAGCAGAATAATAAACAGAAAGATAAAAAAAATAAGGATAAGAACAAGAAGGACAAGAATAAAGACAAGCAAAATAACAAAAACAAGGACCAGAACAAACAGGACCAAAAACAGCAGCAGCCTAAAGACAAAATGAGCAAAGACAATGCAGAACAGTTGCTTAATGCTGCAATGCAACAAGAAAAGGCTACACAGCAGCGCATCAGTAAAGCTATGCAGCAAGCTGGAAGCAAAAAATTGCAGAAAAATTGGTAAAATGATTATTTTATATTAACTTATATGTATAGATATATTCGTTATATAGTATTGATATTGACTATAACTCTTTGTGGTATAGAATGTTCGTATGCACAAAATGTTTCAGTACAGGCACCTTCTAAAGTGCCTGCTGGTGACAATTTTCGACTTTCTTATACTGTAAATGCTCAAGACGTAGATGATTTCCGTGCTGGTAACATTCCTTCTGGAATTGAAGTTATCGCTGGACCTTATACATCTCAACAGTCCAGTTATCAAATGGTAAATGGACATACTAGTTCTTCGTCTTCTATTACGTTTACATATACATTATACGCCGCAAAGCATGGTACTTATAAAATTCCTGGTGCTCATGTTGTTGTGAATGGTAGGAGAATGGTTTCACGTCCTGTAACGATAACTGTTGTTGGCAATGCTGGTAGCGGAAGAAGTTCGCAGGGGGCTAACAACTATGATGACGATGGTGGTCCTGCTATGAAAGCTTCTGGTTCTCGTATTTCAGGTAATGATTTGTTTATTCGTGTCAGTGCAAATAAACGCAGTGTGCATGAACAAGAGCCCGTATTGCTTACATATAAGGTATATACCTTGGTTGAGTTGACTCAGTTGGAAGGTAAAATGCCTGATTTAACAGGTTTCCATACTCAAGAAGTACAGTTGCCTCAGCAAAAAAGTTTTCATGTAGAGCGTATTAATGGTAGAGCTTACAGATGTGTCACATGGAGTCAATATGTCATGTATCCGCAGATGACTGGCAAACTCACGATTCCAAGTATAACGTTCAAGGGAATTGTTGTTCAGCAGAATAGAAATGTTGATCCTTTTGAGGCTTTCTTTAATGGTGGATCTGGATATGTTGAGGTTAAACGAGACATCAAAGCGCCTAGTCTCAGCATAATGGTTGATCCTTTGCCTAAACGTCCGACTGGCTTCTCTGGAGGTGTTGGTAAGTTTAATATTTCAGCACAACTTAATACCAAGAATATTAAGGCTGGCGAACCGTTTAAACTCAGAATTGTTGTTGGTGGAACTGGTAACTTGAAACTAATCAAGCAGCCTGTTGTAAACTTCCCTAATGACTTTGATAAGTATGATGCCAAGGTTACTGACAAAACTAAACTTACAGCTAATGGTCTGGAAGGCAATATGGTTTATGACTTCCTTGCTGTTCCGCAGAATCAAGGACATTATAAAATTCCAGCGACAGAATTTACATATTATGATACAGGTAGTAATACCTATAAAACTATCAAAACTAAGTCTTTTGATATAAATGTCGCAAAGGGTAATGGTAAGTCTGGTAGTGTTACAGACTATGGTGAAAAAGACAACGATATTCATTCGATAATGGAAGGGAGTACGAATATCCATAACATTAATGATTTCTTTTTCGGGTCTGTGGAATATTGTGTAGTGCTATTCTTGCCATTAATAGTTTTCGTTGTATTGCTTATCTTATTTAGAAAGCGTGCAATGGATTTGGCTGATGTCGTAAAGACTCGTGGAAAGAAGGCTAACAAGGTAGCTACAAAGCGACTTCGTAAGGCTAAGAAACTGATGTTGGCATCAAAAGCTAATGAATTTTATGATGAGGTGTTGCGCGCATTGTGGGGATATGTAGGTGATAAACTGAATATGCCTGTCGAGAGATTATCACGTGAGAATATTTCTGACAATCTTAAAGATAGTGGTGTTGATGACCATACTATAGATAAATTCATCAATGCTATTGATGAATGTGAATTTGAAAGATATGCTCCAGGTGATGTTGCTGGTAATATGAATCGTACTTTTGGGTCGGCGATGTCTGCAATAATGGAGATCGAAAATATCTTTAAAGGCAAGTCTAAAAGAAAACATTAATGTGAATTGAAAATGAAAAGACATATTTTACATATCATATTTTGCGTAGTTGCTTTTCTTGCTTTCAGTATGACAGTAGGTGCAGTGACAAAGGATATGGCTGATACTGAATATAAAAAAGCCAATTATCAGCAAGCTATAAAAGATTATGAAGAGTTGTTGAAATATGGGGTAAGTCCTGAACTCTATTATAATTTGGGTAATTCGTATTATAGGATTAATAATATCACTAGGGCATTGATCAATTACGAGCGTGCTTCAATGCTTGATCCAGGTAACAAGGATATAAGATTCAATCTGCAATTTGTTAGAAACAAGACAATAGACAAGTATGCTGACGATAACGAAATGTTTTTCGTCACATGGTATAAGACAATTGTTAATATCGCAAGTGTTGACGGTTGGGCTAAAATAAGTGTTATTTCGGTAATATTTGCATTGCTTTTGTTGCTGGTATATCTATTTTGCGAGAATGTCAATCTAAGGAAAGTTGGCTTCTTCGGATCGCTTGCTTTTATCGGTTGTTTTATTTTCAGCCTATTATTTGCATATCAGCAGAAATATTATTTTGAAAATCGTTGTGGAGCAATTGCTATCTCTCCAGTTGTTAATGTAAAAAAGACACCGTCGGTTGGAAATACTGATGAATTTATTATCCATGAAGGTACAAAAGTATATATTACAGATCGTGGTATGAAAGGTTGGATTGGAGTTAGGCTTAGTGATGGTCGTGAAGGCTGGATTCTTAAAGACCAGATAGAGGAAATTTAGTGTATTAACAAATATAATTTAAAAACTTTGGATGCTGTTGGCATTATAGAACTAGATAAAGAATTGTTGTTATTGTTTAATCAGAATGACAATCTATTCATGGATGGAGTTATAAAAACACTTACATCAGGGATTACGTGGATACCTCTGTATTTGGCATTGTTTTATATTGTCGTTAAGAACAATGAAACGATGGCGCAAATATTTTTTATTGTTGGTGGTGTTTTACTGAGTGTTATGCTTGCCGGTGGTGTTGACGACCTAATAATAAAACCATTTGTAGCACGCCCAAGACCATTAAACGATTTAGCTACAAAATATTTTGTGGATACTCTTTATGGAGTTAGCAGTAATCAGTTCAGCTTTTTCTCTGCTCATGCAGCAAATACATTTGCAATAGCCACTTTCATGGCTTTATTGGTGAGAAGTGGAATTCTTAATTTTGGATTATTTGCTTGGGCTGCAATAAATGCCTATACTAGATTATATTTAGGAATGCATTATCCGTCTGATGTAATTGTTGGCATTTTGTGGGGTATGATATGTGGTGCTATAGCGTATTTTGTTTATTCATATTTATATTACAAACGCAATCCACATATAAATTATATATCTTCTCAATACACTTCAACTGGATATAGTTTTATTGATGTAGATATAGTAATCACAACACTCTCGCTTACTGTATTATATGCCTTGATTTCGGCAACAGTAAATGTATTTTAGAAACAACAATATTGAGAAATTAATTTAAAATGGATACAAAACATATAAAGATTAGTGATTTTAACTACGGGTTGCCTGATAGCAGAATTGCAAAATTCCCATTAGAGGAACGTGATCATAGCAAACTTCTGATATATAATCATGGCAAGTTGAGTGATGATATATTTTATAATCTCCCGACATATCTTCCAAAGAATGCATTAATGGTATTCAATAACACCAAAGTCATACAGGCACGTATGCATTTCAGAAAAGAAACTGGTGCATTGATAGAGGTGTTCCTTATGGAGCCGGCTGAACCTGTAGATTATGAATTGATGTTCCAGACTACGGGGCATTGCTCATGGCTGTGCATGATTGGAAATCTAAAAAAATGGAAGGATGGTTCGCTGAAACGTGACTTCGAAATAAAAAACAATAAACTCACTTTGACGGCGACGTTAAACAGAGATGAAAGTGAGCATAGTGCCACAGGAACAAACTATTGGGTAGATTTTGATTGGGATAATGATAACATCAACTTTGCTGAAATTTTGGAAACGGTTGGTGAATTACCAATTCCTCCATATCTTAATAGGGAAACACAGGAAAGTGACAAAACTACTTATCAGACTGTTTATAGCAAAATTAAGGGTAGTGTTGCTGCTCCGACAGCAGGTCTGCATTTCACTGACAAGGTGCTTAAAGCGCTTGACGAGCATGACATAGACCGTGAAGAGGTAACTTTGCATGTTGGCGCAGGAACTTTTAAACCTGTGAAGAGCGAGGAGATTGACGGGCATGAGATGCATACTGAATATATTGTTGTCCATCGTCATAGTCTGATGAAGTTGGTTAATCATGAATGTAACGCAATCGCCGTTGGTACAACAAGTGTTAGAACATTGGAGAGTTTGTATTATATTGGTGTGAAGTTAGCTACAAATCCTGATGCATCAGAGGAAGAACTACATGTAAATCAGTGGGAACCTTATGATAATGGCCGAGACGGAAAAATTGCTGAAGGTATTTCTCCTGTTCAAGCTATACAAAATATCATTGATTGGCTCGACAGATGTGGAGTAGAAGCATTGCATAGCAGTACCCAGATTATTATCGCTCCTGGATATGACTATAAAATTGTAAAAATGCTTGTTACTAATTTTCATCAACCACAGAGCACATTGTTGCTTTTGGTCAGTGCTTTTGTTAAAGGGGACTGGAAGAGTATATATGATTATGCCTTGGGGCACGATTTCCGCTTCCTTAGTTATGGTGACAGTTCTTTATTAATTCCATAAATATATCTGAATATGAATATTGGAGATAAAGTGAGATTTCTTAGTGAGACAGGTGGCGGTAAGGTCGCTGGTTTCCAGAGTAATAATATTGTGCTTGTTGAAGACGAGGACGGTTTTCAAATTCCTTTTCCTATAAACGAGGTAGTAGTCGTAGTTGGTGAGGATAACTATACATCATCAAAACTTGTAAGTTCAAAAATGGAAGCTGAATCCAAGCATAAGGGTATAGAACGTGATGGACGAAGCATAAAGACACTGTTGAAAGACGGACAGGATGATATTGATACATCTCTTAATGATGATGAAAAATACGATACTGTAGACGACGAAAAGGAAATTACTTTCCGTCAGCCAGTTGAGGAGCGCAAAGGTGGTAATATGCTTAGTGCTTATATAGCCTTTGTCCCTATGGATGTAACTAATGTTACTTCGACTCGTTTTGAGACATATTTCGTTAACGATAGTAACTATTACATTCAATTCTGTTATATGACGGCAGAAGGTAATAGTTGGAATCTTAAATATCATGGAGAGGTAGAACCAAATACAAAATTATATATTGAGGAGTTTGGTCGTGAATCTCTTAATGAGATGAACCATATTGCTGTACAGTTCATATCATATAAGCGAGAGAAGGGCTTTATCTTGAAGCCTAGTGTTGATGCACAGTTCAGACTTGATCCAGTGAAGTTTTACAAACTTCATACTTTCCAAGATACACAGTTCTTTGAGTCTCCGGCTTTGCTTTACAATATCATTGTTGATGATGTACCAGCGAGACCTTTTGTTGTAGATCCTAAAGCATTAAAAAAGGAAATGTTTGCAGGTGCTGAGGATGAAAAGACGGAATCTCAGGAGCATATCGGAAATTATATGCGTAGATATGAAGACGGAAAAAATGGAAATGTCTTTAAGATAAAGCATCGTGGAGATGATGACATTGTTGTGATAGACCTTCATATTGATGAGTTGCTGGATACAACTGCAGGTATGAATACTTCTGATATTCTGAATTATCAGATGAAGAAGTTTTGTGATACTTTGGCAGAATATGCAAACAAAAAAGGACAGAAAATAGTATTCATTCATGGTAAGGGTGAAGGTGTGCTGAGAAATTCTATAATTAATGAATTGCATTATAGATATAAAAAGTATACCTATCAGGATGCTTCTTTCCAGGAATATGGATACGGTGCTACTCAGGTTACTATACGATAAGACATTAAGTAAAATCTAATTTGTAGTAATAATGAATTACGGATTTATAAAAGTCGCAAGTGCCATACCGTCAGTGAGAGTCGGTGACGTAAAATACAACACGGCACAGATCGAGAATCTTATTGCTCAAGCCGAAGGACAGGGCGTTGAGGTAATCGTGTTTCCTGAACTTTCTGTTACAGGATATTCTTGTCAGGACTTGTTTCGTCAGGAGATCCTTTTGGAATCTGCCGAGACAGCGGTTATGGTATTGTTGGATTTTACAAGAAAACTTAATATAATTGCTATTGTTGGTGTACCTGTTGTAGCCGGTGATTTATTGTTGAATTGTGCTGTCGTAATTCAGCAGGGTGAAATTTTGGGTATAGTTCCAAAGACATATCTTCCAAACTATAACGAGTTTTATGAGAGACGTTGGTTTGCCTCCTCTTTAGACTTGTGTTATGAGGAAATTCGTTTCGCCGGACACAAAATGGTTATGCCTGCCAATTCTCCTATCTTTACTACCTCACAGGGAGTGAGGTTTGGCGTTGAGATATGTGAGGATGTATGGGCTCCGATACCACCGAGCAATAACCTTACTTTGGCTGGTGCCGATATAATTTTCAATATGTCGGCATCTGATGAACTCATCGGTAAACATGACTATCTTAAAACTTTGTTGTCTCAGCAGAGCGCTCGCACAATGTGTGGATATGTTTATAGCAGTTGTGGATTTGGTGAGAGTACTCAGGATGTTGTATATGGCGGTAATGCCATTATATATGAAAATGGAAAGTTGCTTGCTGAAGGTGAGAGATTCTCTTTGTCAGACCAGATTGTATCAGCACAGATTGATGTAGAGAGATTACGTGCTGAAAGAAGGAACAATACAACTTTCGTTACAGCGCAACATAATGCTATGCATGTCGAACATGTTGTGGATTGTCATGGTATTGACGTTAAATATGATTTCAAACTGGAACGTGAAGTATGCCCACATCCATTTATTCCGCATACTAATGATATGAAGAAGTCGTGCGAGGAGATTTTCAATATTCAGGTTATGGGATTGGCTAAACGTATTGTGCATACCAATTGTAAAACTGTCGTTATTGGTATCAGTGGCGGACTTGACTCAACCTTGGCTTTACTTGTCTGTGTTAGGACATTTGACAAATTGAAACTTGATAGACGTGGTATTGTCGGGGTTACAATGCCTGGATTCGGAACTACTGACCGTACTTATAATAATGCCGTAAGTTTGATGAAACGACTTGGCATTACGATTCGTGAAGTTAGTATAGCAAAAAGTGTTACACAACATTTTGAGGATATAGGCCATGATATCAGTGTTCACGATGTTACTTACGAAAATGGGCAGGCACGTGAGCGTACCCAGATTCTTATGGATTTGAGTAATAAATTGTGTGGAATGGTTATAGGAACAGGCGACCTTTCAGAGTTGGCTCTTGGTTGGGCAACTTACAATGGTGACCATATGAGTATGTATGGTGTCAACTCAAGTATCCCTAAGACTTTGATTAAATACCTTGTTAGATATGTTGCCGATACAATGGAGGGCAGTACTTCTACCATCTTGAATGATATTATTGACACACCTATTAGCCCCGAACTTATTCCAGCTGACGAGAATGGAAATATCCAGCAGAAGACCGAAGATCTTGTAGGACCTTATGAATTGCATGATTTTTATTTGTATTATTTCCTGCGTTTCGGTTTCAGACCACGTAAAATTTTTATGCTAGCCCAAAAGGCCTTCTATGGTGCTTATAATGATGAAGTTATAAAGAAATGGCTTACTACCTTTTGTCGGAGATTTTTTGCGCAACAGTTCAAGCGCAGCTGTCTACCTGATGGACCGAAAGTTGGTAGTGTAAGTCTTAGTCCTCGTGGTGATTGGCGAATGCCAAGTGATGCCGCAAGTGCACTTTGGTTAAAAGAATGTGAAGAACTATAATATAAAGAATTAAGGCATCCGATAATTTATCGAATGCCTTAATTCTTTATTGTTGTTAGCTAACTCATGTTAGAATTTGAAATCAACCTGCGCGTCGATTATGTTGTAATCTGACTTTGCACGGTCGTTAACTCTTGCATATTCTAAATCTATCTGGAGATTCTTGTTAATCATATAGTTCATGCCAGCTTCATATTGAGTGTTAGAGGTTGCCCATGTAGCACTAGGACGATACATGTCGTAACGAACTTTTGCATATAGTTTCTTGCTTACAATAGGAGCCATGACCATTCCGTAGAAGCCATCTGCCTTGTCGCCAGTGGTTGTATTCAGATCGCATTTTGAATAGTCTTCACTATTATTGATGACAGTCTTGAATGCTTTACCTGTAGAGTGAACATATTCAGAGCGGAATGTCCAATCGTTGGTAATATATTCACCACTAAGTGCATATCTGTATT
>OCTV010000289.1_pt1 | contig 20129 bp, 9 predicted proteins | sample 1539101 | NCBI WGS metagenome assembly OCTV01 (sample SAMEA3991422, study PRJEB22521) | metagenome | biome: anthropogenic terrestrial biome; feature: sewage plant; material: sludge | place: Sweden | collected 2012-09-26 | reverse complement strand
GTATTGTGCTGGAAAGATTTATTTCTCCGGAAGGTACATTCCCGGTATTCGGCCGCTCCATACCATATCGTATGGCAACAATGCAGCCCCTCGCTCTGATGGCATGGTATCAGAAACTACCTCAAGACCTTACTAACGGACAGGTACGGGCTGCTTTAACATGTGTACTTCATCGTATGTTTGACAGTCATGAAAATATAAAAGACGGATTCCTTACAATAGGCTTTTGTGGAAGTCAGCCTAATATTGCCGACTGGTATACAAATAACGGAAGTCTATATATGACATCTTTGGTATTCCTGCCTTTAGGTCTTCCTGCCAACCATCCATTCTGGACAGATGCACCTGCCGACTGGACTCAAAAGAAAGCATGGGGCGGTCAGGATTTCCCCAAAGATCACCGATGGGCAGATGATATAAAAACAAAAGACCTATTTTAACGACAAATACCGAAAATACCTCTTATAATACGAAATATACCCCGCAATATTATTGAATATTGACATAACTTTGCGGTCGTTAAATTTCTAATTATGAGAACAAAATTAATAATTATGAGAACAAAATTAATTATTACGCTATTTGCTTTGATAGTATCCTTGCCGGCAAATGTTATAGGCAAGGATAACTCAAAAAAGTTTCATCCTGGTGCTTTATGGCCGGATAATAAAGGAGTTCATATAAATGCCCACGGTGGAGGCATCCTTTATTATAAGGGGACATACTATTGGTTTGGTGAACATAAATCAGATACCACTAGCGCTGCTATGGTTGGAGTGACCTGTTATTCGTCGAAAAACCTACTAGACTGGACTAACCGTGGCGTGGCTTTGTCTGTTTCGGATGATGAAAATAGTGACATAGCCAAAGGTTGTGTGTTAGAACGTCCAAAAGTTGTCTATAATCAAAAAACGAAAAAGTTCGTTATGTGGTTCCATTTGGAACTGAAAGGTAATGGATACTCTGCAGCACGTTATGGAGTAGCTACAAGTAATGTGGTAACCGGTCCTTTTCATTTTCTGCATTCAGGAAGAGTCAATCCCAATGTATATCCAATAAATTTTAGTAAAGATGATTCTATTTCAATCCGAAATCAGTATTCAAATTTGATTTCACTGAAATGGTGGACACCGGAATGGTATGATGCTGTTAAAAAAGGCCTATTCACGTTCAGAGATTTGTCAGGAGGGCAAATGGCTCGTGATCAGACCATATTTGTGGATGATGATAATAAAGCATACCATATATATTCCTCAGAAGACAATTTGACACTGCAAATAGCAGAACTTACTGATGACTATATTTCACATACAGGTAAGTATGCCCGTATTGCTCCATCTGATATGAATGAAGCACCTGCTATATTTAAAAAAGACGGTGTATACTGGATGATAACAAGTGGATGTACAGGTTGGAATCCCAATGAGGCAAGAATGTTTATGGCAAAGGATATTATGGGGCCATGGACTGAGTTTAAAACTCCTTGTATAGGTCCAAAGTCTGAAATAACCTTTGGTGGACAGAGTACATATGTATTAAAAGTACAAGGCAAAAAGAATGCATATATCTTTATGGCTGATATTTGGAGACCAAAACATCCTAGTGATGCAAGATATATATGGCTTCCGATTGATTTTAAAGTAGGGCAACCTGTAATACAATGGAGAAGTGAATGGCAACTGGATTATTTTAACAAATAAATGTTTAAATACGAAAAATACCCTTGTTTTTACAAATATTACCCCATAGCTAAGGACTATTTTTGATAATTTTGCAAAGAGAAACATAACGAAACCCAAATTTAACAAATTATTATGGATAAAAAAACCTATATCTAATGAAATACAAAATTGTTTTTATGATTAATAACTATCATTTTAATCTAATGTAAAAGTATTAATAATTTAATGTCAATAATATGAATTATGATTTAAAAATCGTGAAGCTTGTTCTTTTATGTGTCGCGATTAGTCTGATTTCCCCTTTTGCAATAAAAGCAAAGGCTGTTGTCTCTCCTAGGATCAATGCAGTGGAGCGGCACCAAATTGTACATGTAACAGGTACTGTTCTAGACAGCAATGGTGAGGGCGTTATTGGCGCCACAGTGCGAGTAATAGGGGAAAAACAAGCCACTATTACAGATATGGATGGAAAGTTCAAAATTGATGCACTTGCTGGTGCTGTACTTCAAATCTCCTCTATTGGCTATGAATCACAGAAAGTGAAAGTTTCTTCTAGCCCTTTACGAGTTATTATGGCTGAAAATTCAACTATGTTGAAAGATGTTCAGGTTGTTGCTTATGGAACACAGAAGAAGGTCACTGTTACTGGTGCTATTTCAGGAATAAAAGGCTCTGAATTGTTGAAGACTCCTGTAGGTTCAATCACCAATATGCTTGCTGGTGCTGTTTCCGGTTTATCTTCTATTCAGTATTCTGGAGAACCTGGAGCAGATGCTGCCACCGTCCTTGTACGTGGTAAGGCAACATGGGCAGATTCCTCTCCTTTGATACAAGTTGATGGAGTTGAAAGAGATTTCAATGAAATAGACCCGAATGAAGTTGAGAGCATAACTGTGTTGAAAGATGCTTCTGCTACGGCTGTTTTTGGTGTCAGAGGTGCTAATGGTGTAATCCTTGTTACTACTAAAAGAGGTAAGGAAGGAAAAGCACATATTTCTGTATCTACATCTGCAAGTGTTATCATTCCGACAAATATGTTGAAGTTAGCTAATTCTTATGAATATGGTAGCTATTATAACCAAATGCTTAAGAATGATGCAGCTGATACAAAAACACCTTTTTCAAATGAGATTATGCAGAAGTTTAAAGATCATTCAGATCCAATCAGATTTCCTGATACAGACTGGATAGACTATTGCTTTAAAAATGCAGCTTTGCAGACACAGCATAATGTTAATATTTCTGGCGGTACAGAGAAAGTGAAATATTTCGTGTCAATGGGTGCTTATACCCAGGACGGACTATTTAAACAGCAGTCTTTGCCTTATGATTTTAACTTTAAGTATCGTCGATTTAACTATCGTGCAAACTTAGACTTTGAATTAACGAAGGCTACGACATTGTCAGTTAACATAGGTGGTAGAGTGGACAATAAAAATACTCCATATTCAGGCGAAGACAACAACCAGTTGTTCCGTCATTTGTATTGGGCAACACCATTCTCTAGTCCAGGTATCGTAGATGGAAAGTACGTGATGTCTGCTACTAACTATGATGATTATCAGTTGCCATTTGTTGGTGCAAGTGGTCTTGGTGCATACTATGGTTTGGGCTATATGGCATCAAGTACTAATACTCTTAATGCTGATATTATCTTAAATCAGAAATTAGACTTTATTACAGATGGACTTTCTATGAAAATAAAAGGTTCTTATAATAGTGATTATACTATTACAAAGCAACGCGGTTGCAGTGCCGCTACATATAATCCAATATTGCAGCAGGATGGTACTATCGCATATAGAAAGAATGGTACGGATTCTCAGTTAGGTTATGGTGAAGCTTTCGGTAAAGGACGTAACTGGTATATGGAGGCTAGTCTTGATTATGGTCGTTCTTTTGGACTTCATCATGTTGGTGGTCTGTTACTTTATAATCAGTCAAAGAGATATTATCCATCACAGTATTCTGATATTCCAACAGGTTATGTAGGTCTTGTTGGCCGTGTTACATACGACTGGAACAATAGATATATGGCAGAGTTTAATGCTGGTTACAATGGTTCAGAAAACTTTGACCCAGATAAACGTTATGGTTTCTTCCCTGCAGGCTCTGTTGGTTGGATAGTAAGTGAAGAACCATTCTTCAAAAAATTGAAGACTGTTGTGTCTTATTTCAAGATAAGAGGTTCATGGGGTCTTGTCGGTAATGATAAGGTTGGTGGAGACAGATTTATGTATACATCGGATCCTTACGGATTGGATGGCGGATATAATTTCGGAACAAATGTCTCAGGCAATAAGCCTGGATCTTATGAAGGAGCGAAACACAACAAGAATGTCACTTGGGAAACCTCATTCAAGCAAGATTATGGTGTAGATATGAATTTCTTAGGAAATCGCCTAAAAGCTACATTTGATTATTATTATGAAAAGAGAAAGGATATTCTTTTGCAGAATATGACTGCTCCTACAGTTTTGGGATTCACACTTCCATATGCAAATCTTGGAAAGGTTGACAGTTGGGGATATGAGCTTACATTGAAATGGAGTGATAACCTTACAGACAAGTTTCGCTATTGGATAGAGGGTAACCTTTCTTATAATCAAAACGAGATAAAAGAAATGTATGAGGCACCTCAGAACTATGATTATATGTACCAGAAAGGACATCGTATAGGTTCTAGAGATATACGTCAATTCTGGGGACTTTATGATGAGACCGCAGATGCACGTTATTATTCACAATATGGTAGACACATAGCTGAGCATTCTGGTGGTTTATTACCTGGAGATTGTGTGTATGTAGACTTAAACGGGGATGGTGTTATTGATGCCAATGATGCTTCATATAGTTTAGGACATACAGACGATCCTGAATATATATTAGGTCTAAACTTAGGCTTTTCATGGAAAAATATTGAAGTGTCAACTCAATGGACTGGAGCGTGGAACGTTAGTCGTATGCTTGATGAAACTTTCCGTCAGCCTTTAGGAGATACAGGAAACAAAGGCTTACTGAAGTATCAGTACGACAACACGTGGACACCAGAAAATCCTGATCCGAATTCAAAATACCCACGTGCTACAATGGCTCATGCGTCAAATAACTATGCAGGTTCTACCCTTTATGAAGTCAATGCAAGCTACTTGCGTCTTAAGAGTATGCAGATTGCTTATAATTTTGATTTCCCATTTATGCACCAAATTGGTATGAATCAGTGCAGTCTAGCTCTCAGTGGATACAATTTGCTAACATTTACCAGTTTCAAGTGGGGAGATCCAGAATCAAGAACAAGTGATCGTCCTTCATACCCATTGACAAGATCGTTTGCCTTGACACTTAAATTAGGATTCTAAAAAATAAAGGAATAAACAATATGAAATCAAAACATATATTTTTAGGAGTTATTGCGCTCTTGGCGTTAAGTGTGACCTCAGGTTGTGTGGATGAAGTTAAATTCGGCAACAGCTTTTTGGAAAAAGCTCCTGGTGGTGATGTAACTAAAGATACTATCTTTAATAATGCTGAATATACAAGAGATTTTCTTTGGAATACATACAGTAAACTATATTATGGTCTTCCATATTATTGGGACGGTGGTGTAGGTGTTAAAATGAACACTGGAGTATTTGAGGCTCTTTCTGATAGTTGGCATAGTCACAATTCTTGGGATGAAGTAAACCGCCTGTTTTATTCAGGTACTTACCTTCCTGGTAATGCAGGTAAATTTAATTACTGCGGAGAGAATGTTTGGTCAGCTGTTAGAGCGGCATATATATTCTTGGAAAATATAGATAGGACTCCAGGTATAGATGATGCTGAGAAAACAAGGCTTAAAGCTGAGGCAAAATGTATTATAGCCTCACGCTACTTTGATATGTTCCGTCATTATGGAGGACTGCCTATTGCAAAACAGTCTTTTGATGGTACTGAAGGAGTTTATAACTTACCTCGTGCTACAGTAGAAGAAACCGTTAATTTTATGGTTAAGTTGTTGGACGAAGCTGCTCCTCAATTACCTTGGGTTCTTGATGAAGCAGACAGGTCTAACTGGGACGGACGTTTTACTCAGGCTGCTGCAATGGGATTGAAATGTAAGATATTGGCTTTTGCAGCATCTCCATTGTTTAATTCTGCAACACCTTATTGCACAACAGGAAATCAGGATGCTAATACAAAACATCAGTCATGGTATGGTGGATACAAACCTGAACTATGGACAGAATGTTTGCAGGCTTGCAAGGATTTCTTTACTGCTGTTCAGACTAATGGATATTATCAGTTGGTTCAAGCTAATGGAAATACTCCAGGACAATATCGTGCAGCTTTCCGTAATGCATATTCAAATCGTGGAACAACAGAAATGCTTATCTCTACACGCGTAAAGTATAAGAGTTATGCAGGTGATTGGAGTGACTGGGATTCTAAGTTTGTTACAGAATGGAATGGATTTGGTGGATATACTCCTACTGAAGACTATATGGAAATGTTCGGTTGGAAAGATGGAAGGCAATTTGATTTTAATAAGGAGGACAAAAATAATAGCCTTGACACAATGTTCGTTAATAAGGACAAGAACTTTGATCTAACTCGTGATCCTCGTCTATATGAGACAATGATTGTGAATAATGTACAATGGAGTCTTAACGACAATGGTAATATGAGTGGTCGTCGTGGAGAGTTGTGGATTAACGGACGAGAGGCAAGTAGTGGACCTTCATCTGAGTCTGGGCAATATGCAACTGGTTTTGCCAACAACAAATTCTATATGAATAAGGATGATGCAAAAGGTAGGGTTACTTGTTGGCCTTATTTGCGCCTTTCTGAAATGTATTTGCTTTATGCTGAGGCTTTGGCACAGAATAATAGTTATGATGATGCAATAAAGCAAGTTGATGTTGTGCGTGCACGTGTAGGACTGAAGGGCTTGAAGGAAAGTCAGCCTGAAACAAACTTTGATGATAAGACTAACTTGATAAATGCTATTCTTAATGAACGAGCATGTGAACTGGGATTTGAAGATACTAGATTCTTTGATATGATTCGTTATCGCAGAGCTGATCTTTTCAAAAAAGTACTTCACGGACTTAGAATGTTCAGACAGAAGGACGGCAAAGATTATAGTTTCTCTTATTCAGACAAGAAACAAGGTAGTGAAGGTTGGGAGGCATCGCAGCCAACACATTTCAGATATGAAAAATTCCCATTGGGAAATGTTGCCCGCGTATGGTGGACAGATTTTGATACCAAATGGTATTTGTCAGCATTCCCACCAACAGAAATCAACAAGGGATATGGTTTGACACAAAATCCTGGTTGGTAATTTATTAATGAAAGAATACAAATAATATTACTATATGAAACGACATATATTATTAGCCGCAACATTAATGCTTGGCATAAACTCTTTCGCACAGGGTGTTGCCAACAATATTGTAGGTGAAATTGTAGATAAGTCTGGTAATCCGGTATCGGGTGCTATGATAGGTGTGCTTAATGCTCCTGAAATAAAAGTATATTCAGACAGTCATGGACAGTTTGAAATTAGCGCATCTCAGAATGATAAACTTATTGTTGATGCTCCTGATCAGTCAGAGAAACAGGTTGTTGTAAACGGCAATAAACACATAAAGATAGTAATGGATTATGCCTCTCAACCTGTAAACATTGGTTTTGGTATAAAGCAAACTGTTAGTGAGTCGACAATGTCTGTTGCCTCTGCTGCAAATTCAGATTTCAATAATCGCTCTGCAAAGAATATAGGTAATTCTCTATTTGGTAATGTTCTTGGTTTAACAACATTGCAAGGTACAGGTGATTACTCTTCTTATGAGCCAACTTTCTATATAAGAGGATTGCAGACTCTTGCCGGCAAGAATCCATTGGTGATGGTTGATGGTATTGAGAGAAATATTTCCTATATAACTCCAGAAGAGGTAGAAAATGTAATTGTATTAAAGGATGCTCCTGCTGTAGCTTTATATGGATACAAAGGCGCAAACGGTGCAATTAATATTATAACAAAGCGTGGTAAATACAAAAGCAATGAGATTAATTTTTCTTACGACCATGCATTTAATTGGGAAGAACGCAGACCTGAATTTGCTGATGCATATACTTATGCCAATGCAATGAATGAGGCTTTCGTTAATGACGGCAAGTCTCCTAAATATTCAGCTTTGGAACTTAATGCTTTTCAGTCAGGTAAATATCCATCACTTTACCCTAATGTTAATTGGATAAAAGAATGTTTTAAAGATGTAGGTGCTAGTAATATCTTTAATCTTAGTTTCCGTGGAGGTGGCACACGAATGCGTTATTACACATTGATTAACCTTCAGGACAATCAAGGATTTGTTGCTAATCCTAATATGAATGATGGGTATTCAACACAGAATAAGTATTCTAAAGCCAATTTCAGAACGAACCTTGATATCGACTTGACAAATACAACTAAGGTTCTTGTTAATATTGATGGAACTTTATTGGAAACTCTTCGACCAGGACTGTCAAGTGATAACTTGTGGGATAAAATTTATACAGTACCAGCTGCATCTTTCCCAATTAAAACTGAAAGTGGATTATGGGGTGGGAATGCCACATGGGACGGATATTCTAATCCCGTTGCACTTACAGAAGGTCGTGCTTATAGCAAAGCACACACTAGAGCTTTGTTTGCTGACTTGACGTTAAATCAGGATTTATCTGCAGTCACTAAGGGACTTAGTGCATGGACAAGATTAGCTTACGATAATATCTCTGCATATTGGGAAAACCATACAAGAGAGTATCAATTTGGCAGTGACGCTGTGTCTGAATGGACAAACGGCGAGCCTTCTGCATATTCTCATTACACAGGTGGTAAGGATGGAACCATGAGTTCTGACAGTAAACTTGATTGGCAAAACAAGAATTTTAATTTCGGAATTGGCGCCAATTATGACAGAACATTTGGCAATCATTCAATCTCTTCTGTACTTATGTGGAATTATGAGTACCGAAATAGCAACGGACAGAATAATACTTGGTATCGTAACAGTGCTTCTTTGTATAATCATTATGGTTATAAGGGAAAGTATTATGCAGATTTGTCTTTGACGATGGCTGCCTCAAACAAATTGGCTCCTGGTCATCGTTGGGCATTCTCTCCTACAGTTTCTGCTGCTTGGTTGCTGTCAAAGGAAAACTTTATGAAGGATATCTCTTTTGTTGATTTCTTGAAATTACGTGCATCATGGGGTATAATCAATGTTGACAATATTCCTGCTGAAGGATATTGGGAACAGGCTTTCACTGGTGGTAGTGGATATAATCTCGGTGGAAACTATGATTGGAGTAGTGGATGGCAGGAAGGTCGTTTGGCTTCAACAAGTTTCACTAACGAGAAGAGTTATAAGTATAATCTAGGTCTAGACGCTTCTTTGTTTAAAGGATTGAATGTAACATTAGAAGGATTCTATCAGCGCAGAAGTGATATCTGGGTATCTGCTGGTGGTACTAATTCCGCTGTTCTTGGTGCTGATAGTCCGTATATTAATGGTGGAATTGTAGATAACTGGGGATTCGAATTAGGAACAGACTATACAAAGAATATTACCAGTGACTTGTTGGTTAATGGTGGTCTTAATTTTACATTGTCAAAGAATAAAATCGTTGACGAGCGTGAGGAACCACGTGCATACAATTATTTGAGACGTACCAACAATTCTGTTGAGCAGATTTATGGCTTACAGGCAATTGGTTTCTTCAAGGATCAAGCAGATATTGATAACAGTCCTGCACAACAATTCTCTCAAGTAAAGCCTGGAGACATCAAGTATAAGGATCAGAATGGCGATGGAGTCATTAATGAAAATGATGAAGTTAAGTTAGGTTACAATTACGTTTGCCCTGAAATATATTATTCTTTCCACATAGGAATGGAATACAAGGGATTTGGTTTTAATGCAATGTTCCAAGGCGTAGGTAACTATACTGCTGTATTGAATACAAAGTCAATGTATTGGCCTTTGATAAACAATACCAATATTAGTAACTATTATTATGAGAATCGTTGGACTCCAGAAAATACCGATGCCAAATTCCCACGTCTTACATCAGAGAGTAATGAAAATAACTTCCGAACAAATTCCGTTTGGTTGGAAGACCGTTCATTCTTGAAGTTGAGAAATATAGAATTGTATTACAAGTTTGCTAATTCTTTACTAGCTAAGACAAAATACATAAAGACCGCAAAGGTTTATGTAAGAGGCGTTGATCTGCTGTGCTTTGATCATATTAAACAGTCAGACCCTGAACAATATGGAAATAATTATCCATTAACTCGCTCTGTTGTGGTAGGAGTTGCTCTTGGTTTCTAATTTTAATCTATACAACAATGAAAATAAAAACAATAATCGGCGGTTCAATCTGCTTATTGATGCTTGCAGCATGTAACGATGAACTTGATTACACTGAATTCAATAATTACGATAAGGATTATGTATTCACTGAATTTTCCAACACAGTTGGCTTTGTTACAAATATATATGGTAAGCTAGATTATGATTTCGGCTCTTATGGTAATGGTATGTTGGCTTCTGCCAGCGATGAGTCGGAATATGCTTGGCGCTCAGGTAGCGTTAACGACTTTACTAATGGAGCATGGAGCCCATCTAATTCAAAGTCAAATATTTGGTCTGATAGTTATTCTGCCATACGTGAAGCTAACTATTATCTTGCAACTTGTGATAAATGTGATTTCTCACAGTATAAATTCAATCAGGATTACATTGCGCAGATGAGTCGTTTCAAAAGATTGAAATTTGAAGTACGTTTCCTTCGTGCATATTATTATTTTAATCTTGCCAGACAGTATGGTGCCGTTCCATTCACAACAGAGGTTCTTACGGATAAACAAGCAAATAGTCTAGGAAGAACTCCAGCCGATGATATCTTTAAGTTTATCGTTGGAGAATGTGACGCAATTTGCGATAGTCTACCTGCTGACTATTCAAAATTAGGCAATGATGCTGCTGCAAACGAAACAGGAAGGGCTAGCAAACTTGCAGTGTTAGCACTCAAAGCAAGAACTTTGCTTTATCAGGCAAGTCCTTTGTTCAATGAAAAAAGTGACATTGAAAGATGGCATAAGGCTGCTTTGGCAAGTAAGGCTGTCATTGATTCATGCGGAAAATATAATGTAAAACTCGGTAAATACAGTGACTTGTGGGGTGCTGATAACTGGAAGGCATCCGAAATGATTTATGTTAGGAGAATAGGAGATCTTAACAGCCTTGAAAGTAATAATTTCCCTATTGGTGTTGAAGGTGGAAATTCTGGCAATTGTCCTACTCAAACCCTTGTTGATGCCTATGAGATGAAGACCACGGGCATGCGTTGGAATGAGAATGGCAGTGGGTATAATCCAGATAAGCCTTATGATAATCGTGATCCTCGTTTGGGAATGACAGTTGCTTTGAATGGTGACAAGTCTTGGCCTACCTATAATTCCACTCCATTACAGACTTATTATGGTGGTGTGAATGGTGAGCCTATCGCTGGAGCCACTCCTACAGGATATTATCTCAAAAAGTATCTTGATGCATCTGTAAATGTTTCTGCAACCAATTCTAACAGTAAGCGCCATTCATGGATAACTTATAGATTGGGCGAATTTTATCTTGACTATGCTGAGGCTGTATTCAAATACCTTGGTAATGCAGATGCAAAAAATGTTGAGTTAACAATGTCTGCAAGTGAAGCTGTAAATGTGATACGTAACAGAAGTGATGTGAAGATGCCCGCATTCCCTACAGGACTTTCAAATGACGCTTTTTGGAATAAATACGAGAATGAGCGTATGGTAGAGCTTGCTTTCGAAGGACACCGTTTTTGGGATTTGCGCCGTTGGAAAGAAGGCAGCAAGTTGTCTTCAATAACAGAGATGCACATTGTGAAAAATCAAGATGGTTCTTTCTCTTATAATCGTGAAGTTGTGAAGCGTAATTGGGATGATAAAATGTATTTATTCCCGATACCTCAGTCTGAAATATTAAAGCATAATAATTCTAATTTCACACAGAATCCAGGTTGGGATAAATAATATAAATTATACAACAATGAAAAAAATCAAATATATTATATTGGTCTTTGCGTTTTGCGGTGTTGTCTCTTCTTGTAATGACAACTTCACAAACATTGAATTCTCTGGATATACAGAAAAACCAGTGACTCTGGATGCTTCGGCTATTTCGTATGATTCATTGCCTGGAAGTATAAAACTTAAATGGAAACAGGCATCTCCTGCTTATGAGTATATGAAGATTTCTTATGTAAATCCTTCTGATAATAAGTTGGTTACTACTGTAGTTTCAAAATATACCGATTCTCTTGTTATCAGCAATACGCGGAGGAAATATGGAGAGTATTCTTTCCACTTCCAAGCCTACAACGCTCAAAACGATAATGGTGGGGTCACTGATTTCAATGCAATATCGGGTAGGGCAAAGGCTATTGTGACGGTCAACAAAACCAAGGTCGCATTAACTGCAAGCCAGTTGAGTACAGATAATCAGGAACCAACAGAAGGACCTATCAAAAATCTTATTGATGGTGATGCCAACACGTTCTTCCATACTAGATGGAGTAGCCCTCAGAAGGCTTTGCCTCAGTATATTCAGATTGATTTAAATGAGAGTCATAAGAATTTTGTTATTTGGTATAAAAACCGTAATGGCTCACAAGTTGGTCCTCAGGCTTTTGACTTGCAGGTAAGCAGCGACGGCACAAATTGGGAAACTGTGGGGACTGTAAATTCAAATCTTCCTTCTGGAAGCAATGCTGAATACACCTCTGATGTATATTCTGCAAAGACTGATTTTACTCATTTCAGATTTGTCGTAACCAAGACTTTTGGAGACATCAAGTATTTTAATCTTTCTGAGTTCGCTTTCTATGATGCTCAGATAATAATTAATGACCCTGAATCAAAATAAAAAACATGATGAACAAGATTAATCTTAAAGGCGTGATGGTGATGTGTGCTGCTTTTTGGGCAGCAAGCTCATTATCTGCATGCAAGGAATTTGAAGATCGTGCCGATGTGAACAGTGGCTCTTATAAGTGGCTGGCACTGAATCAGGCTCGTCAAGTCTGGAACGGGGATGAATGTAATTCTTCTTTAGGATTGAAGGAAGGTGATAAAACAGACACAACAATAACAATCAACACTTCTTTGTATCTAAACCAGAAAGCAGACAATGATAGCAAAGTTGATATTGTTGTTAATAGTGATTCTTTGAGTAAAGCAATAGCTTTGGCTTCAACAGGCGGTATCTATGCTAAATATGCAAATGCTGTGTTAATGCCTTCTGATGCTTACAGCTTATCATCAAAAGAAATTACGTTGAAAGCAGGTCAGACAAAATCAGATGATGTGACGATAACGATTCATCGTGGTGAATTGTTGGCTAATCCTGTAAGAAACGATAATACCGATGCATTTTTCGTATTGCCTATTTCGTTGAAAAACTCTTCTGATTATAAAATAAATGATAAAGTGAGCACAATGATGCTTTATGTCACATTGCCAATCCAAGACCCAACAAAACCTGACGAGACAACTCCAAAACAGCAACTTAACGGAAAGACTCTTGTTTGGAATGATGAGTTCAACGGAACTGGAAAGCCAGATGCTAGTAAATGGTCTTTTGAAAACGGATTTCAGCGCAATCACGAAGATCAATGGTATCAGGCAGATAATGCTTATCTTGACGGCAAGGGTGCTTGTCTGATTGAGGGTAGAAAGGAAAGAGTAAACAATCCAAATTATCAGTCAGGAAGTTCTGATTGGAAGCAAAACAGACAATATGCTGAATACACAAGTGCTTCTATGCAAAGCAAGTATATCTACAAATACGGAACTGTGCTTGTACGTGCAAAAATTCCAACAGCAAGTGGCTCTTGGCCTGCTATCTGGCAGGTTGGAAACACTTGGGAATGGCCTCTTGGTGGTGAGATAGACATATTGGAATCTTATCCTTCTGGTGGAGCTCCTGCTATTCATGCTAACTATTGCTGGGGCTCAGACAAACGATGGAGCGGAAACTGGCAGTCTAAGGTTGTGCCTATGGATAATTATATAAGCAAGGATAAGGACTGGGTGTCAAAATATCACATCTGGCGTTTGGATTGGACTAGTGATAGTTTGAAAATTTATATTGATGATGAACTGATAAATGAAATAAGCACATCAAAGACTGTTAATGGTAATGGTGGTGGTGCTCCTAGTGGTGGTGGCATGAATCCTTTTAGCAATACAGTTACAAACTTTGGCGATCTTATTTGGTTGAATCTTGCTTTAGGCGGAGATAATGGCGGAAGCATTGACAATAGTGCATTCCCTATGAAATACTACATTGATTATGTGCGTGTATACCAATAAAATATTTATATGTCAATACGTCATATATAATTCTGATACAGACTGTTTTTTGATTTATCAAGAAACAGTCTTTTTGTTTTCAACTAACAATATTACAATATATAGTATTTTTGCATAAATGATTAATGATCTTTATTGGCATGAAAAAAATCGCAATATTTTTAGTGGTGATATTCTTTATATTGTAAGTTTCTCGTCTGATTGCTAAGGAAGGGTCTTATATTATTGACAATACGAGTGGGGTTCTAGATAATACAGCCAATTGTTTAAGCCAAAATTTTCGTGATTTATTTGGATTGACACTGTCAATGGCATATGTCGTTATGATTGATTGTTGTTTACTATATTTAGGTATAAATGTACAGTCTATAGAAAAAGATATTGTTCATTTTTTTGTGAAAAGTCAGATATAGAATTAGATTTTGATGCAGAGAAACTAGAAATTCATTTCGTTCAAGTAGAACCTGTACCTAATATAAAAAGTAAAACAGGAGAAACCGGTTATGTAACAGGATATACAATTCGTAAAGAAGGTTCTCTTGATAAAGCTCTTTGTGGAAATGGCGCAAGTTACAATGCTTGTGAGATATTCCGTGCAACAGAGGCTCTTTTAAATTATATGGAAGCAGAGTATATGTTGACTAAAAATTTGAACTCGGGGAAAATATTAGAGTATTGGAAAATTGTACGTGAGAAAGCGGGATTTACAGGCTCAGCCATAGATCCTAATGTCACAATCAATGCTACGGATATGAGTAAGGAAACAAAAGACTGGGGTGCATATACTGCAGGTTCTTTATTGACAGATAAGATTTTGTATAATATACGTCGTGAACGTCGTAGTGAACTTCTTGCTGAAGGACTTCGTGGTATGGATTTGCAGCGTTGGCGTTCTTATGACCAATTGATGACTACTCCTTGCCATGTGGAAGGTATTCATTTGTGGAATACCCCAATTCAAGGTTGGTACACAGGCTTGAAAGGAGACGGCTCGTCAATCTCAAATGTTTCTTCATCTTCTTTGAGTGAATATTACAGACCGTTGGAAGTTAATATGGCTAATAATAATTTTAAGAATGGTTTGACGTGGCATATGGCTCACTACCTTGAACCTTTGCCAATACGTCAATTCTTACTTACAGCTTCTGATCACGCGTCTGTAGATCAGTCTCCGTTGTATCAGAATCCATATTGGCCTACAACGACAGACCAACCAGCAGAGAAATAAACTTTTGTTTTAGGTTAATAATTTGTTTAGAAGCCAGTCTGAGAATCAATTAGGCTGGCTCCTTTTTAGTTTTCAAGGAGTTTCTATAAAAGAAGTTACTTTATTATTGTCAATATATTAAACCTTGTCTTTGCGGTATTAAAAAAAAATGCTATCTTCGCAGGCAAAATCATCAATATCATGAAAGATAATAAGACCTGTTCGTTCGTCTTGCGATTTATATTATTCCTGTTTTATGTTTGTCTGGCTTCAAACGGTCAGTCTAAGGAATTGTTTAAAGTGATAGATAATACTTCTGGCTTAATTGATAACTCGGTCAATTGTATTGAACAGGATAATCGAGGCTTCATATGGATTGGTACCGCTAATGGGGTGTGTCGTTATGATGGCTTGTTATTCAGTTCATTCTCACATGATGACAAGGATCCGTTTTCTATCATCAGTAATAGTATACATAAAATATTATGCCTGAATGGCGGATTGTTATTGTCGACGGACCGTGGGGTCGACGCTTATTCTTTCAGTGACGGACATTTCCATCGTTGCTATGTAAGTACACACAATCGTAATGCCCAGATGCGTTTCAGAGCTCCTAATATCATCCGTAATGGTAATTATGTATTCCTATCTGATGGTAAGGGCTGTATCTATAAAAATGCTGTATCAAAGTTTAATAGCCCGTACACGAGAGTTCATAATCATACTTTTTTGTATACTATCAATAACTATAAAAATGGTTTGATGTTAGGCTTAGGTCCCAAAGGTTTGTATATCTTATCGGCTGATGGCACAAAAATTTTAGGGAGTATTACTTTGATGATCAAAAACACAAGGAATATTAAGGCGTATTACAGCAAAAATACGAATCTCGTATATATCATCAATGGCATCGGACAGCCAGGATTGGCGTATAAAATAGAAGGAACTCATATTACTAAATCTGCGGCCCCGGTACCGTCTAATCTTATGAGTGTCCTTGATTACAAAGATAAGACCCTGTTTGGTATAGACGGCTGTGGTATCATTTCGTTTAAGGATGGACAGACAGAAAATATTACGCCCAATAACAGTAATCTGAATGGTGATGCTATATATACTCTTTTCAAGGATAGAAGTGATAATCTCTGGGTCGGAACATATAGAGCTGGCGTTTGTCTCTATTCCAATAAGTATACAAGATTCAGTATGCTTAATAAATTGGATAATAGTTTGAGCTATAATATCGTTACGGCAGTCCTACCTTACCGAAATGAAATATATGTCGGATTAGATGGAGGTGGACTTAACATATATAACACGATAACAAAGAAGACACGCGTATTTAATACGGGCAATAGTGATATTGCGGGGAATAATGTGATTTCATTGTTAAAGGATGGTGATGATATATGGATGGCTATATATACGAAAGGACTTGCGAAGTATTCGACGGTCACATCTAAATTCAGCATTTATGGGATGCCGGTAGATAAAAATGATGATGAAAATAATGTTTGGACGATGTGCAACGATGGTTTGGGGAATATTTGGGTTGGTGGTCCTAATCTATGTATCTTTAATAAAAAGACAAACGCTATCAGAATAGTGAATTCTTTGAAGGGCATTGATTGCTCGTCGATTCAGAGAAAAGGCAATTATATATGGATTGGATCCAGTCATCTCGGTGTGTTCAAGGTGGACCGGCGGAATGGCAGAATAGTGAGACATTATACAACCACATCTAAAGATGTCAGTCTGCCTAATAATGAAATAAGATATGTTTATGTTGATTCGCATGACAGGTTATGGATATCTATCCCTTATAACGGTTTATATGTTATCAACGAAGGTGCTAAAACAATTAAAAAATATGATTATAATGAAGGTCTGACAAACACAAGTGTGACCTCAATATCAGAAGATAGCAGCGGTATGTTGTGGGTCGGAACTTTTAATGGACTTTTCAGATATGATCCTAAGACGGAACTGTTCGTCCGCTTCGATGAGGACGAAGATATCGCCTCTGTGTTCACATATAATGCAAGTGTTTTTTATGGAAATAATGTATATATGGGAAGCCTGAAAGGTCTGGTTTTCTTCAATCCTTCCACCATTCATTATAAGCAATTGTATAAGCAAGTAAGCCTTTCGTCTCTCCAACTTATCAATAATGACAACAGGGCTTTCAATTTTTATGGCATAAGCAATCCGAATGTAAAATTGGATTATGACCAGAATTTCTTTACGATATATTTTTCTGTGCCTGAATTGGATTCCCCCAATCGTGTACATTTCTCATGTCGTCTGAACGGGATGGAAAATAAGTGGCGCGAACTGGCGGGTTCTCGCGAGGTGTCTTATACGAATGTACCACCAGGGAAGTATGACTTTTATGTACGTTGCACTGACAGCAATGGACATTGGGTTAAACCTGCCATATTGCATATCGTGATTACACCGCCTTGGTGGAAAACGATATGGGCTATCATCTTATGGAGCGTATTGGTCATCGCATTATTGGTTTCTGCCCTTAAGTTTTATCTGCACGAATTGGAGATAAAGCATAATATGCGTATCAGTGAGATAGAAAAAGATACGATGAAAAAACTCAATGAAGCGAAAATGACATTCTATACCAACATCATCCATGAACTGCGTACTCCTGTCTTTCTTATTGCGGCTCAGATAGAGGAACTGATGGATGCCAAAAAGTCAATAGTGAGTGTCCCTTCTTCCTATCTTTATGCGATGTATAGAAGTTCTGTGAAACTGAACAAACTCATCAGCCGTATTATTGATTTCCGTAAGATGGATTCGGATAAGTTGAAGTTGGCTTTGCAGCGTATGAACGTGGTGGCTTTCTGTCAGAATTTGACAGAGGACTATACCAACTTATGCGAACAGAAGAATATTTCATTCCATTTTATATGTGAAAAACCTGACATCGAGTTGGTCTTTGATGCGGAGAAACTGGAAGTGATATTATCCAATCTTGTCTCGAATGCTTTCAAATACACCAAAGAGGGGGGGAATGTCTATTTGTCGATAGAGGATCAAGAAGAAAATGTTCAGTTCTCTGTGAAAGACAATGGCATAGGTATCGTGGAAAAGATGCGTGACAATATCTTTGAGAGTTTCTTCAGAACGGAAAGAGGCGAGAAACAAAGTAAGGGTGACGGCATCGGACTGTCTGTCGTAAAGAGTTTCGTGGAGTTGCATGGCGGTTCCATCAGATTGGAGAGCGAAGTGGGAAAGGGGTCCAACTTCATTTTTGATATACCCAAACGTCTGCATGAAGTGGATGAATCAGTTGAGCAGAGTTCCGCGTCTGTGGAAACGGAAGGCAATTTGAAGCAATATGTGGCTACAGCCCCTCTACCTGAGAACCCAATGGCTACACATTCCATCTTGATTATTGACGATGAGCCGCAGACAGTGGAATTGTTAGAACGTAATTTGATATCCGATTTCAAGGTTTATAAAGCCAGTGATGGCGTAGAGGGACTGAAACAGGCAGAAACGAACCTTCCTGATATTATCATCTGTGATATCATGATGCCTAATATGGACGGACTGCAATTCCTCTCCCGATTGAAGGCGGATAAGAAATTGTCCAATATCAAAGTCCTTATCTTCACCGCGAAGACATCGGAAGACGATATGCTGACTGCTTTTGATAATGGGGCGGATGCTTACATCACTAAGCCGATATCGCTGAAGGTGCTGAGGAAAAGAATAGACCGTCTCGTAGAACAGACGGATAACGCCCAACTGACCAATTCCATAACTGAAAAGAGCAACAGCTATACCAAGGAGGAACAGATATTCCTGCTCAGATGTCGGGAGGTCATTGATGACAATATTAATAACGAAGATTTCAATATTGATTTTCTCGCGGACAAATTGGCGATGAGCCACTCTTCTCTTTATAAGAAAATAAAGCAGATGACTGGAATGTCACTTATAGAGTTTATTAATGATTATAAAATATATAAATCTGTGCAATTATTCAAAGAAGGTGTCTCTAACATTGAAACGGTGTGTGAAAGATGCGGATTCAAAGATGTGAAGAATTTCCGTGAGATGTTTAAGAGAAAAATGAAAATTACTCCCAAACAATACGTCCAAAGTCTATAAAATACGAATTTGACACCTTTTTATACGAATTTGTGCACCTTCGTTCGTATGGTATTATGTAATTTTGCAACATGAAACATTATATTAGATAAATATATCAATTAATACATGAAGAAAATACTATTCATTTCTGCCGTTTTCGGTCTGCAGGCTTTCGCATCTTCTGCATCGGCGGCATCAGTTATTACTGAACCGACATTTACTGAATGGCATGACCTGCAGGTGAATGAAGTGAACCGTTTCCCCATGCATTCCAATTTCTTCGCCTATGAGTCGGAGAATGCGGCACATCAGGGGAACTTTAAGTCATCCGACAATTATCTGGCTCTGGATGGTAGTTGGAAATTTAAATGGGTGCCGACTGCCGATCAGCGGCCTACCGATTTCTATAAAACAAACTATGACGATGCCGCATGGGGAACAATGCCTGTTCCTGGCATCTGGAGTCTGAATGGTTTCGGCGACCCGGAATATGTCAATATCGGCTTCGCATGGCGCGGCCATTTCAAGAACAATCCTCCAGAGGTTCCCGTTAAGGACAATCAGGTAGGCAGTTATCGGCGTGTCATCGAATTGCCTGCGCATTGGAATGGTCGTCAGGTGATTGCTCATTTCGGTTCAGTAACTTCTAATATGTATTTGTGGGTTAACGGCAAATATGTAGGTTATACGGAAG
>OCTV010000287.1_pt1 | contig 20209 bp, 17 predicted proteins | sample 1539101 | NCBI WGS metagenome assembly OCTV01 (sample SAMEA3991422, study PRJEB22521) | metagenome | biome: anthropogenic terrestrial biome; feature: sewage plant; material: sludge | place: Sweden | collected 2012-09-26 | reverse complement strand
CCCATAAAAATATGCACCTCCATAAGTGTCTAACTTTTGGGGTGCATATCACTTATATCCAATGATGTCAGCTTATTATTATTACAACACAGTCCCACTATATCTATATTATTAGATATATTTATTTTTTCCAGACTGTTGAAACTGCATCCAAAAATTATAAGAGAGGTATTTGTACTTACGTCTAATGATGTCAATTGATTTTCAGCACATTCCAATTCTTCAAGTTTTGTATTGTTTCTTAAATCCAATGAAGTTATATTATTATTATCACAATAAAAGTGATCAATTAACGGATTATTACTGATATCTATAGATGTAAGGTTATTATCAGAACACGATAAATACGTAAGCTTTGTAGCATAACTAACATCAAGTGATGTTAAGCCATTCCAAATTAACTTAACGGAAGTAACATCTTTACCATTAATTTGCGCAGGAATTATAATATCAGTTCCATACTTTGCTGTATCAACTGAATAAATTTCAATAGTACCATCTGTTTTTTCTGTATAAATAAACCCATTATCAGGCGGCGTAGTCGGAGCGGCAGTAGCACTAAATGTTAATCCACTCATCAGCATACATAACAGACATACACATAATGTCAACGGGAATATTCTTTTTTCATTTTGTCATTTCTCCTTTTATGTTAATAATTCCCTTGGTTTAATATTCCTATCATATACCTACTTACACAACATGTCAATATCGTGAAAAAAATAGGCATCGGAAATTCCGATGCCGTTGTTTTATTTACAGTGTTTTTTTCTTATTACAAATAAGGATACAGCTCCTGCCAAAACTAAAAACACCGCAGCTATAATACACACTGTTGTGACGTTTGAAGTCTTTGAATTAACTGTTATAGTAAAATCCTTTGTAATGTCAGTTCCAATTGCTTTGCCATCGATTATAGTTGCAGTAACAACTATTTTCCCAGCATAATCAGCTTTTAGTATATTTCCTGAAATTTTTGCACGAGTGTCGCCTGGATCTTTAATTGACCATGTGATTTCTTTTATAGAGGCTGTATCCGGGGTGACAGATGCATTCAGCTCAAGTGCTTTATCAGCTGTCATTGTTGTACTATTAATTGATATGTCCGTGGCAGGAGAAAATGATATTTGAGGAGTGGTGTCGCCACTATGCTCTGCGGTGAAATCAAACTTTATTAATGCAGAGACATCCGAAATAAAATTACTTCCACAATGTAAATCTGAAAGGTGAATATTCTTGCTTATGTCAAGCGTTGTTAGATGATTATATTTACAATTCAAGAGTATCAGATCAGTATTGTTGCTTAAATCAAGTGTTGCAAGATAATTAGAATAGCAATACAAATGAGTCAGAGCAGTGTTTTTACTCACATCAAGTTTTGTAAGATGATTATTAGCACAATCTAAATTTAACAGATTAGTATTTTTACTTAAATCCAGCGTTGACAAATTAGTATTGTTACACTTTAATATTTTCAGCTTTGTTGCATGGCTTACGTCAAGTGATGTAAGATTACTGTTGCACAAATCAACTTCCAATACATACTTATCGCCAATCTGTTCAGGAATAACAATATTTGTTCCGGATTTTGAAATGTCAACGCTTTTTATTGCTACTCCACCAGTAATCTGTTCATACTCATAAGCCTCGTCCTGAGTCGAAGAAGCTCTTGCAGAAGCGTAAGCAGACAACCCACAAAAAAGTATATTCAGAATAAAAGCACTTACAATAAACCCAAAAAATCTTTTCTTCATTATGTCCCTCACCTTATAACGTTATTTTGTTTTTTGTGGTAATACTTTGCCCTTATGTGATGGATTAGTTGCCCACTCCTCTAAAGCTGAAGTATTGGATATTAAATTATTCTCGCAATTTAATTCCCACATGTTTGTATTTTTGCTTATATCCAACAAAGTAAGCTGATTGTCATTGCATTTTAAATGGCGCAGAAATATATTTTCTGAAACATCAAGTAAAGATAATTTATTTGAACTACAAGCCACATCCAATAATTTTCTGTTTTGAGTAACATCCAAAATAGATAACTTGTTAGAATTACAAGACAAGTATTGCAGCTCTGAATTTTTAGCTACATTCAATGATGATAGCTCGTTGCCGTTGCAATGCAACATCCTTAATGATTTATTTTGGCTTACATCCAATTCTTTTAACATATTATTTGATACATCCAGGTCTTCAAGTTTTTTTGCTTTACTAACATTTATTGAAGTAATACCTTCACCATAAAGTATTACTGATTTTACATACTTACCTTTTATCTTTTCAGGAATAGTAATTTTGGTTCTACGCCAATATGTTTCAACGTTATTAATCACAACATAATCATCATATTCTAAATAATCAAATGCTGATTCAGGCGTTGTGGAACGAAAATTAGTATTAAACACATCACAAACAACAACCATTAAGATACCCGCTACGTATACCCAAAATATTATTAAACGGATTTTTTTCTTCATTATGTCATCCACCTTATACTGTCATACAGTTTTCATTAATATCAAAATAATACTACTTTTTATAATTTATGTCAATTTAGTACGAACAAAAAGAGCCCGTATCAATTAAGATACAGGCTCTTTGATTTAGCTTCTATTAGTAAGCAATACCCTGCCACTTCATAGCGTCAGCTACCTTTAGGAAGCCAGCGATATTAGCACCCATAACGAGGTTGCCTTCGTGGTTGTATTCTTTTGAAGCATTGTAAGCATTGTGGAAGATATTGATCATGATGTTCTTAAGCTTAGCATCAACTTCTTCAAATGTCCATGACAATCTTTCGCTGTTCTGTGACATTTCAAGACCTGATGTAGCAACACCACCTGCGTTTGCAGCCTTAGCTGGACCAAACATAATTCCATTAGCAAGGAACTTTTCAACAGCTTCTGGAGTTGAAGGCATGTTAGCACCTTCAGAAACAGCGATTACGCCGTTCTTGATGAGCATTTCAGCTTCGTCACCGTTGATTTCGTTCTGTGTAGCACATGGAAGAGCGATATCACATTTGATTGACCAGATTCCTCTGCAACCTTCTGTGTATGTTGAACCAGGAACACGGTTAACGTACTCTTTAATTCTTGCTCTTTCAACTTCTTTAAGCTGCTTAACAACGTCAAGATTGATTCCGTTTGCATCATAGATGTATCCGTTTGAATCTGATAGAGCAACAACTTTTGCACCAAGCTCAGTAGCTTTTTGTGTAGCATAGATTGCAACGTTACCTGAACCTGAAATTACAACAGTCTTACCCTTGAAGCTGTCGTTCTTCATGCAACTGAGCATTTCTTCTGTGAAGTAACATACACCGTAGCCTGTTGCTTCTGTTCTTGCAAGTGATCCACCGTATGAAAGGCCCTTACCTGTAAGTACGCCTGTGAATTCGTTGCGAAGTCTCTTGTACTGGCCGAACATATAACCGATTTCTCTTGCACCTGTTCCGATATCACCAGCTGGAACGTCTGTGTCAGCGCCAATGTGCTTTGAAAGCTCTGTCATAAAGCTCTGGCAGAAAGCCATAACTTCTCTGTCTGATTTACCCTTAGGATTGAAGTCTGATCCGCCTTTACCGCCGCCCATAGGAAGACCTGTAAGGCTGTTCTTGAATATCTGCTCAAAACCAAGGAACTTGATTACTGAAGCACATACTGATGGATGAAGACGAAGTCCGCCCTTGTATGGTCCGATTGCAGAGTTAAACTGACATCTGAAACCACGGTTAACCTGTACATTTCCAGCATCATCAACCCATGATACTCTGAACTGAATGAATCTTTCAGGTTCAACAATTCTATCAATAATACCAGTCTTGATAAGTGAAGGATCCTTTTCTACTACTGGCTCAAAGCTCTCGAGAACTTCCATAACAGCCTGTAAAAATTCCTTTTCCCCTGGATTTCTGTCACAAACCTTGTCGTATACCTTTTGAAGGTATTCGTTCTTAAATGCCATTTTTATTCCCCCATTATTATAAATTACATTAATAGTATAGCACATTATTTCAATCATGCAAGTAGTTAAAGAAAAAATTTCATATTTTTTTATATTTTCTTCTTTTTAGTATGATAGCTGAATAAAAGTGCATAAAAAATTTGTCAACTTTCATAAAAGTAAAATAACGGGGGCTTTTTTATCTGATTATACTAATTTAGCATCCTTTTCTGAAATCCATCCAAACTGATCAATCAGAACGCCGTATGCACGGCCTTTTATCAGCTGTCTGACAGTAAATGTTCCGTCAACATAAATTGGTTTTCCGCCTGTTCCCCAGCTCGAATACTGTACATATCCCCTGTATCTTACCTTAGAACCGACAGCAAGTGTTTTAACAACAGGAAGTGGTTTTGACAAAGTGGACGTACGATTGATAAGACTGCTTACTGCCACCCAGCTGTTTATTGGCTGGAGCAATGCTTCCGTCACACCATTGTGTATTCCAAGCTGAACCACATCATAGATATATTCAGGACTTATTCTTACTGCCTGACCTCTTGCACTTGTAAGTCCGCCCCAGACAGAGCCTGATTTTATCGAAACCTTTGTTCTGAGTTTTATGCTTCCTGAGCCTGATGATGCCTTTGGAGGAATCTTGACAGTTTCTTCTTTTTTGGGAGGGGTAACAACAGGCGTATTACTCTCAGCAATATTATTGAGCTTTGCTGAAGTAATTATTTCTGCGTAATCCTTATAAGATATATTAGTATCGCAGTTTCCTATTCCATCAACAATCTTCTGACCTGTCTGCCATATTCCATAGCTACCTGACCATGTCGGCTTATCTGTCCATTGTGCGAGCCATATATCGTAAGCCTTCAGTCTTTCATAATCAAGCTTTGACTCAAGCCAGTACTTATTAGCATAAATCATTGCATAATAGCCGGCATTCTCAATCTTCTCACAGAAAGAAATACAAAGGTCTGTTCTTGTTTTAATATCAAGACCTGACTGTTTTTCATCCTCAATATCATATATAACAGGATAAGTCAGACGATAAGGCTTGATGACATCAAGTATAAACTCTGCTTCCTTTTCTGCCTCCGCTATTGTAGAAGCTATGGAATAGACATATACTCCGACGTCAATACCCTGACTCTGTGCACCTTTTATATGCTCGTCAAATTTCGTATCCTTGTACGTCCCGTATGCTCCTCTTAAAATTGCGAATTTTGTTCCCGCTTTTTTAACTTTAACCCAATCAATATTGGGTTGCCATATTGAAACATCAATTCCCTTTATCTGTGCCATCTGATTCCTCCTCAGTATTCAGTTGTTTAAGAACAGCTTTAAGCTTTCTCGGCAATGGTAATCCAAGCCTGCCGGCATTTTCAAGTATTGAAATGCCTTCATTAGTTATATAAAAGAAAATTGTTGCTGTTCTCAGCGCCGAACCGCCTCTGATAACCTGTGAGTCGAGAATGTGTGCTACTCCCACAAGGGCGAGAATAATTATCTTTTTTGATATTCCCTTAAAACCGACCTCGCTTGAAAGTTTCTTCTGAACAACAGCAACCAGGCAACCAGTAATATAATCAATAATAATTACAGCAAGCAGAGCAAAGAACATTCCGTCCATACCCCCAAACACGAACCCTAAAATCGCACCAAGCCCCGCTATAATTGTTTCAATAACCTTCTCCAATTTTTTCACCTCCAAATGATTTGTCATATAGTATACAGAAAAGCGCAGGATTTGCATATTAGTATGCAAACAGCCACTATATTTTTTGCGTAATACATTATATGCAAAAGCTCGAATTATGGCATTTCAATATAACGAGAAGAAAAACAAAAAAGCCAGCAGGCTTTTTAAACCCACTGGCTATACTGATGTATATTTAAAACAAGAGTGAACCGAGCGTCATAAGGTGAAGTAAAAAAACAAAGCTGTAAACGCTCAGAGGTACAAGTAACAGATATCTAATAAACTGACTTACCTTATTAATATTAAGCCTGCATATAAAATAAAATGCAAGTATTATTACTACTTTTAATAGTATAAAAGCATACGGTGATTTTTCATATACATTTAAGAGCAAACCATTTGCCTCAATAAAATACCCAACCTTTAATCCTATATAAGTCAGAATAAGGTCAATAATATTAAGAACAAGTATTATATTAAGAATAAGAATATAATTTAATTCTATCTTTTGAGCTGTATTTCTGCTTTTCATACATAACCACCTAATAATAATTTATTCTATTATTGGCAATGTTATAAAGTATATACTTTTAAAGTAGTGCTTTAAATTGAAATTATTGTAATCTCTTGTATAATATGATATTATTAAGTCATAATAATAGATTCAGAACTTGAAAAGCAGGTGTATTATGAAAATTATTAAATCAGCACTTATACTTATAACATTATTTTCCGTTTTAACCTGCACCTCTTGTGGTAAAATTGCCCCTGTAAAAACTGAAAACTCGTCAGAAGGAAATTTGTCTTCAGATGAAAATTTAAGTGTTAAGGTTGAAGAAATTCCAAGCAAAAAAATGCTTCTTCCTGAAAACCTTTCAGAAGAACGAAACACCGAAATAACTCATATAGTCATTCATTTTATGAGTAATGTTATGGAAAAACCAAAAAGTCCCTTTGAAGTGAACGATATGCTGAAAATATATAATGACTACGGAATATCCTCGCATTACCTCATCGACAGGGATGGTGAAATTATTAAATGCGTTGAAGAAAGCCGTACAGCCTATCACGCTGGCAAGGGTACTCTCAACAATAACCCTGATTATGAAAACAAGCTAAACCGCTATTCAATAGGTATTGAAATCATGGCAATAGGCTCAAAGAAAGATATGGCGCAATATTTTCCCAATAATGAATACAATGGCATTGATAAAAATCTTATCGGCTTCAAGGATGAACAATACACTTCTCTGGAAAAACTGCTGAGGAATATCTGCGAAAGGTATGATACTCTTGAATATGACAGACAGCATATAATCGGTCATAGCCAATACAGCCCTTCAAAAACCGATCCTGGTGAATTGTTCGACTGGTCGAAAATAGGATTATAAAAAAAGCTCCCCTGAGAAATGGGGAGCTTTATTAATTAAGGAGGAAGTTTTAATTATTTGTGTTCAAGTATACGTGCAATTTCAGCAACGTCCTTGTCGCCACGACCTGAAAGGCATATTACAATAATCTTATCCTTGTCAAGTGTAGGAGCAAGTTTTAATGCACCAGCAACGGCGTGTGCGCTCTCGATTGCTGGGATAATACCCTCAACCTTTGAAAGTGTAAGGAATGCATTTACTGCCTCATCATCGGTAGCAGTAATATATTCTGCTCTGCCTGTTGCCTGATAGAAGCAATGTTCAGGGCCAACGCCAGGGTAGTCAAGACCTGCTGAAATTGAATATACAGGAGCAGGCTCACCATTCTCATCCTGAATAACCTTGCACTTAAATCCGTGGATAATACCAGGAGTTCCAAGTGTCAATGTTGCAGCGTGATCTGCTGTATCAAGACCTCTTCCAGCCGGTTCAACACCGACCATTTTAACATCCTTGTCTTCATAGAACGGTGAGAAAAGTCCGATCGCATTACTACCGCCACCGACACAAGCCATAACATAATCAGGAAGACGTCCTTCTGCTTCAAGACACTGCTGTTTTGCTTCTCTTCCGATTACTGACTGGAAGTACTTTACTATCTGTGGGTATGGATCAGGTCCTACTGCTGAACCAAGCATATAATAGGTATTCTCATAATTTTCACAAAGATCACCCAAAGCCACGTCAACAGCATCCTTAAGTGTTCTTGTTCCGCTTGTTACAGGAACAACCTTTGCACCTAAAAGCTCCATTCTGAAAACATTGAGAGCCTGACGTCTTGTATCCTCTTCACCCATATAAACGATACATTCCATATCAAATAATGCGCAGGCTGTTGCTGTTGCAACACCGTGCTGACCAGCACCGGTTTCAGCAATAATTCTCTTCTTGCCAAGACGCTTTGCTAAAAGTGCCTGACCTAAAACATTATTGATTTTATGGGAACCTGTATGGTTCATATCCTCACGCTTGAGATATATTTTTGCCCCGCCAAGCTGTTTTGAAAGCTTTTGAGCAAAATAGAATTCTGAAGGACGGCCAGTATAGTTCTTCTGATAAAATTCAAGCTCCTTGATAAATTCAGGATCCTGAATTTCCTTCTTGAATTCCTTTTTGAGTTCCTCAAGAATACCGTTTAATTGTGGTGGAATGAATCTTCCCCCGAAGTCGCCGAAAAATCCTGTTTCATTTGGTAAATTGTTTGTCATAATAAACACCCTTTCATCATTTGTGCAATTGCACTTTTTTCGTGGAATTTCCACGCTGTGAATGAATGTTGTATTTTGCACAGGTGTTTATGAAAATAAAAAAAGCACCTATCCTCATATAAGGACAGATACTATCTGTTATGCCACCTTAAGTCAAAGCCATAATTATGTATGACTGACGTCTTCGCAAAATGCCAACACATTTCCGCCTTGTAACGTAGGCATACGTCAGAGAATAATAGGATAAAAATTATCTTTTCACTCCGCCCTCAATGGTCCATTTATCCGTACCGTCTGCTGTCGGTTTTCAGCTACCCCGACTCTCTGGAAAGCTCGTGTAAGGCTTTATCTCCATCTCAATGGTTTAGTATATATTATCATGATAAAAAAAATATGTCAATACTTTTTTCAATATTTTTTATTATTGAAAGGTTTGACAAAAAATGCTATAATAATGTTTATAGGTACAGGCATTTTTACCTTCATTATATTAAGTCCGTTTTATTGGACAATTCATCTGTTACAATATAATCAACAGATAAATAATGGAGGGATGAAAAGTGTTTTCAACAATAGCAATAATAGGACTTGCCTGGCTTTTTATCAGCAGTATAAAAAATATGTTCAGGAAAAACAAGAAGCGTAATATTCGAATTTCCCGCAATAAAAAACAGGCTGCATAAAACAGCCTGTTAATATTATTTATCAATTTCTTTTATTGAAACAACACAGTTCTTGCCGGAGGCTTTACCCTTATACATACAGCAATCTGCCTGATTGATAAGATCGGATATTGAAAAGCCTTCTGCCGCACAGCTTAAACCAGCTGTTAAGGTTGCTTTTACATTGTTATCCTTATATGGATATGACATATCTTCAATTCTCTTTCTTATTTTGTTTGCGACATTCTTTGCATCATAGATTTCAGTTTTAGGGAGGAGTATGAGAATTTCCTCACCGCCCCAACGGCATACAACATCATCCTGACGGAGTGTGATTTTTATTTCACTGCAAATCTTTTTAAGGACAAGGTCGCCACATTCGTGACCATATTTATCATTAAGAACCTTAAAATTATCAATGTCCAGAAGAATAAGCGAGAATTTTGTGTTCTGTGAAAGATACTTGATATCAATTTCTGACAGAGCCTTCATCATACTTCTTCGGTTCAGAAGTCCTGTGAGCGGATCGGTATTTGCAAGAACTTCAAGCTCCTTGTTTGATTGTGAAAGGATGCTTGTTTCATAAACAATTGTTTTTGTGTATATGTAAGACAGAAATGATAATGAACAAAAACAGCAGAAAGCATTTGTAAGATACAGTACAACTTTTGGATAATAAGCAATAGTAAAAAGCTCTTTTGTATTAGTTGATATAAAATATGTTGCAAGAAAAAACACAACAGTAAGGTTTACGATAAAAAAGCGGGTTGTGGTTGACCTGAATTTGCAGTAAAAACATAATGGAACAAATGCGAAAAGATAAAAATAGAATCCTGAGTTCCACCCTAAAAACAATGATGAAACCATAACATTAAGTACAATTTCTACGCAACAGACCAACGTAACAAATACAAATTGCTTTGACTTGATTAAAAGATATGATGAAAGATATATTAATATACTTATAAGATTCAGTATCATCAGCGAGTAAATATCAGTTATTATAAAAAAAGTCGTCAGGAACATATGCATTAATATACACATGATACATAAAACCTTATATAGTGTTGAAACTCTAATATAATTACTACTCTGGTTTTTCTTAAGATGCATTTTTCTCACCTCATCTATATAATACCTTTTTTTAAGGAAAATTTCAACACTTATTTAAAAATAAAAAGGAGGCTTAATTATGAAAGTTCTGCACACTTCTGATCTTCACTTCGGAATATATCTGTACGAACACGCAATAATTGATGAACAGAAGTATATGGTTGACTCCATAATTGATGTTATAAAAGAAAATAACATTGATGCTGTTATTATTGCGGGAGATGTTTTTGACAAGGCAATAGTTTCACAAAAAGCACTTGCCTTATATGATGAGCTTGTAACCAGACTCTGCAGTGAAATTAAAATTCCCGTTCTGATTTGTGCCGGAAATCACGATTCATCAGAACGTCTTTCATTATGCAATAAAATGCTTGCTGAATTAGGCCTCTATATTGAAGGAAGATTAACAAAAGACATAAAAGCAATTTCTGTCGGCAATTGCGATTTTTATCTTGTCCCATATTTTAATCTTGATATTGCAAGGATGCTTTTTCCTGACGAAAGCTTTGAAAATTATAATCAGGCTTACAGATTTGTCTGTGATAAAATACGTTCCGAAATGGACAAGAGCAAGACAAATATTCTCATAGGGCATTGCTTTGTTGCGGGCGCAACACTATCCGAAAGTGACAGAGGAGCAAAGCTCGGTGGTGCAGAATGTGTTGCTTGTGATACTTTCGATAATTTTGATTATGTTGCACTCGGGCATCTTCACGCCCCTCATAATATAGCTGAAAAGGTCCGATACAGCGGAACACCTTATAAGTATTCCTTTGGTGAAACAAAATCACAGAAAACTGTTACTATATTTAATACAGAAACTAAAGAAATTTCAGAAGTACCACTAATCCCTCAGCGTGACCTGCGTGTTATTGAGGGGACATATCTTGAGCTCCTTGACATAGCAGAAAATGATGAGAAAAAAGATGACTATATGAAGATAGTTGTTACCGACAAATACCCGACAGGCGATATCTATGATACTTTTAAAAAGCATTATGAGAATATACTCTGCTTTGAGGGTATGGCTGTTAAAAGCGAATCAACAATGTCAACACTCACAGCAAAGGAAATCGTTAAGCTTTCCCCTGTTGAACTATTGAAAGATTATTATTCAAACAAGTCCGACAGTGAGCTTGGTGAGTTTGAACTTGAATGGTTTGAAAAGGCACTTAACACAGTAAAGGGTGGTGAGGATAAACAATGATACCAAAATACTTAAGATTTCAGTCTTTTGCTTCCTATAAAAACGAACAGAAAATTGACTTTGAAAAGCTGAGCATAAACGAACTATTCCTCATTCACGGAAAAACTGGCTCGGGCAAGACATCAATCCTCGATGCTATAACATATGTTCTTTATGGTGAGAGCAGTGGCGGTGCCCGTGGTGGACTTGAAAGTATGCGTTGCAGAAATTACGGAGCAGATAGCATACCGACTGAAATTGAATTTATTTTTGAGGTCAAGGGTAAGGAATATAAATTCACCCGTAGTGTCTATGAAAGGAAAAAACGTACAGGCAAGATTGAAACCGAGTACGAATGCAACTGTTATTATTCCGAGAACGGTCAATTTGTACCTTACTTTGACAATCCGAGAAAAGCTGATGTGAACCAAAAGGCTGTTGAAATTATCGGGCTGACGTATAATCAGTTTATGCAGGTCGTAATCCTTCCACAGGGTAAATTTGAAAGCTTTCTTGTTGCTTCCTCAAAAGAAAAGGAGGAAATTCTTAACACTCTTTTCAAGATTGATGACTGGAATGCAATCGGTCAATGGATTTGTGATCAGGCACGCAACATCGACATGACAAATAAAGAGCAACGTGCTGTCCTCAATTCAAAAATTAAACAGCTCGGCACTGTTTCGCGTGAAAATGCTGATGAAGTTATTTCACAGCTTGCTGAAAAAGAAAGCGAGTACAAGCAACAGCTTGTAAAAATTAATGATACCATAAATGTGCTGAAGAAAAAGCTCGAAAAGGAATCTGAAATTCAAAAGCTTTTTATCCAACGTGAACATACACAGCAAAAGCTTGACAGGCTATTACTATCTTCAGAAGAAATGTCACGAATGGGACTTCTCCTTATCGCAAACACAAACTGTATGAAGATTATCCCTTCATATGAACGCTTTTCTTCGCTCAAGTCTGATAACATAAGGCTTGAAAAAGAAAATACAGACTTTTTGACAACGCTTGAAAGTTATAAAGAACAGCTTGAAAGTTCCAATAAGCAACTTTTACTTCTTGAAAATCAAGCACCACAGATTCAGGAGCTCCGTGAGAAGCTTGCTGTTTTAAAAACACTTGAAAAGCATTATTCACAGCACTCGAAAGTCAAACAGGCTGTCATATCCGATACTGCTGATTCAAATAAAATTTCAGAGCAATTAAATGCTCTGAAAGAAAAAAATGACAAAACAACAGCTCTGAAAAATGAAAAGACAGCATTGCGTGAAAAGATTATTTCACAATATCAGGTCAACCTTTCAACGCTTGAAAAAGAAAAAAATGAGCTTGAAAACAGCCATAAGCTTATGAGCGACAAGGCACAGTACGAGCAACGCCTCGCTACGCTTGTCAACAGTCTTGAACAACTTAATCAGCAGATTATCGAAAAGGAAAATCAGATTGAAAAGCTTAAAGCTGAGCAAAGCGAAAAGTACACTTTGCATATAAGCTTTCTCTCACAGAATCTTGCAAGTGAGCTTAAAAACGGCGAGCCTTGCCCGGTATGTGGAAGTATTCATCATCCGTCACCGTCGAAAAATAGTAATGGTAAGAACTATGAAAATGAACTATTGCAAATTGCCGAGGCTATCTCAAAGCTTGAAAAAGAGCGTTCCGACTTTATCAGGAAGCAAAGTGATTTTTCATCACGAATTGAACAGGGAAAGCAATATATCAAGGATAAAACTGATGCTCTCAAAGGGCTAACCCCTTATGACGAAAAGCATTATATAGACGTTGTTGAACAGTATAATTCAGCAAATGAACAGGTTGCCAAACTCCGGAAGTTAAGTGAAGAAATTGCCGGACTTGACAGCACTTTAAAGAGCCTATCAGATGAAATTAATACTCTTTCAAATGCTGATAATGACGCAAAAGCCAAGCTGTCCGACAGCAAAGCATTACTCAAAGTCATTGAGCAGCAGCTTGACAGCAGTATCCCTGATATCAATGCGCTAAATAAAATCCTGATAACAATGTCAGAGAAAATTGAAGCCTTTGAAAAGAATTTTGAACAGGCTAAAAAACTCAATTCCGACTGTCAGCAGAATATAGCAACACAGCAAGCAAAGCTTGAACAGAATAAGCTTTCTTTAAAAAAGTGTGCAGATGACTTGTCAGAGGCTGAAAAAAAGCTGTCTGCTGATTTATCCGCTAATGGTTTTACTGGCATAGATACTTTCCTAAATGCCCGTCTTAACACAGAAAAAGAAAAACAGCTTATAGCAGAATGTGACAACTACAAGCTTGAAAAAGAATTATGCCTTAAAGAGATTGAAAAGCTTGACAGCACACTTAAAGATGCACAGAAGCCTGATGTAACACTTACAGGCAACGAACTTGAAGAAAATGAAATGCTCAAGGAAAAACTTGCTGAGGATTCAACACTGAATTCTGAAAAACTTAAACGATTCAGGAATATCGTTGCTGAATATGATAAGAGCGAGGCTGAGCTCTCGCAGAAAATTGAAGAGGCAAGAAGACTTAAATACTTCGGACAGGAGCTTCGTGGTGACCGTGGAATCGGACTTCGCCGATATGTTCTGGGTATTATGCTTGAAAATGTAATATTTGAGGCAAACAGGCTCCTTGAAAAAGTCAAGGGCGGACAGTTCAGGCTTTATAATGTTCTGTCAGAAGACAGCAAGCAGACGGGACTTGACCTTATGATAGGCTCAAACAAAGCTGAAAGCAAATACAGTGTTGCTGCTTTGTCGGGCGGTGAAAAGTTCCTTGTTGCAATTTCACTTTCAATGGCTCTTTCGTCGGTGGTACAGATGCAGGCTGGCGGGGTTTCAATAGAAGCAATGTTCATTGATGAGGGCTTCGGAAGCCTTGACCCGACAGCACTTGACGAGGCAATGGAAGTTCTGCAAAGTATGAAGGGCTCACGAAGATTTTTGGGAATAATCTCACACGTTGAGTCGATGAAAGAAACTATTCCGAATAAAATCGAGGTAATCAACGACAACGAGGGTAGCAGAATAGAGATTACCTGCTGATAAAAAAAGAGAAGCATTGCGCTTCTCTTTTTATTTATATATTTCTAAGTCTTATTGCGTCTGAAATTGTCTTTTCCTTTGCGAGCATTCCGTACTTGTCGACCTCATTCTTATCCTTTGGCTCGTGGGTAAGATTGCAGGCACCACCGATACATCCACCGACGCACGCCATACCCTCAATAAAGTTTGCCCCAAGGAGCTCCTTATTCTTGTTTGCTTTAAGAAGTGCTGTTCTGCACGCTTCAATACCATCACAGGAAATCGGCTTATATTCAAAATCATTAATATTCTGTTCCTTCAAAGCCTGTTCAACTGCCTTAGCAAGTCCGCCACTTCTTGCAAAAATTCGACCAAAGTATGATGCGTTATCAAGATAGTCCTCTTTAAGAGCTGAAACATCAATTTCATTGCAATCAACAAGCGCCTGCAACTCCTCAAAGGTAATTACGCAATCAATTATGCCCTTTATTCCCTCTTTGTTGATTTCAGCTTTTTTAGCAGTACAAGGTCCTATGAAGATTATTTTTGCATTCTCATCTGTTTGTTTTATGAACTTTGATATTGCTATCATTGGTGAAACATTGTGAGAAATATTCGGCACAAGTGCAGGAAAGTTCTTTTCTATGTATTGGACAAAAGCAGGACAGCACGAACTTGTGAGGAAGCCTTTTTCGTACAGCTCCTTTGCCTCATCAAAAGCCACCATATCAGCACCGAGGGCAGCTTCAATTACACTATGGAAGCCCATTTTCTTTAATGCAGTAATAATCTGGCCAAGCTTATACTCAACAAACTGGCTTGATATTGACGGAGCAACCACTGCATATACCTTATAATTCTGATTGTTGTTGCTGTTCTTGAGGATATTTACTGCATCCACGATAAATGATTTGTCCATTATCGCACCAAATGGGCACTGATAAACACAGGCACCACATTCAATGCACTTGTCATTATTAATACTTGCCTTTTTATTCTCGTCCATTGAAATAGCCTTCACCTTGCAGGCTTTTTCGCATGGCCTTTTCATCGACTGAATTGCTGAATAAGGGCAGGCTGCGGCACACTTTCCACATTCCTTACACTTGTCAGGATCAATATGCGCCTTATGGTATAGATTATCAAAGGTTATTGCTCCGAAATGACAGTTTTCTGCACATCTATGAGCGATACATCCTCTGCACGCATCTGTTACTGCATAGGTTGTGACAGGACATTCATCACATGCAATATCAAGGACTTCAACAATGTTTGGGTTTTCTTTGTTTCCGCCCATAGCAAGCTTTATTCGCTCGCCCACTATTGCACGTTCCTTATATATGCAGCAACGCATTGTTGCTTCTTTTCCGTTGACAATTTCCTTAGGGATATCATACTGGCAATTTTCAAGCGTTCCCGCATAAGCATGCCTTGCGACTTCCCTTAGAACCTTATATTTTAAAATCTGTACCTGGGTATCAAACTTTGGCATTTGTTTCTCTCCTAATTTCAATCAATAGTAAAATACGTTTATCTTCTTGCCAATCTGATTAAGGCATTCATTGAGTTCCTTTATAATCTGGAGCTTTATGCCTATACTGTATGGAAGGTCAGGATTCTGATGAGCTGGATTAATGGCTGTTCCTACAAAAAAGTTTATTTCTGTTGCATACTCGAATAGCATCTGTGAAAGGAGCGATGCACCGTCCTGCTTGTACTTCCAGTGAGAAGAAAGCTCCGAATCTGATACAATCTCCTTTGCATATTCAAGAACCTTACTCATTGTGACTATTCCCTCGGTCACTAAATCAATTCCTTCAATGTGACCGATTGGCGGAATTGATCTGTCAGGGTAATCAATGCTTGTCGAAACGCTCTTGCCAAGGTAATCAGCAACGATCTTTGAGGTTGTTCCACCGCATACAATCTTCTTGCCCTCTTTTGAAAAGAAAAGTGCAAGCTCCTTGCTTTCATCATCCAACTGCTTTGGTGGGCCGAACATAACATTGACTTCCTCAGCATTACGGATTTTTACTGTTGCGATTGTTGTATCATCGCCCGCTCTTCCACCATAAAGGCGGTTACATTCTTCTGCCAAAAAGGTTGAAACCATTTTTGCAGACATATCGGGAGTATATCTGAGTTCAAGATATTCAATAATATTCTTTCTCTGCCAACCGAAATTGAGGAGCTTTCCTACCCCCGCATATTCTGCCCCGTCACTGAAACTTACAAATACATCATCTATCTGAACTTTAAAGTGACTCTCAAAAATCTTCTTTTCACCGATAATTTTAAGTGTGGAGTCATACTGAATACTCTTGCCATCTCTTAAAACAACACAGGCAGGGTTATCGAACTGTATGAGTGTTATCATTCTGTTCTTGCTCACCTGAATGATTGTGAATGTGGAATATGCTATGTTCCGGACTGTACACACAGGTAATGTTCTTGCGATTGCATCAACACACTGCTCAAGTGACATTCCGTTTGACATCATTGTACAGATGATTTTTGAAGTAAGCGTTGCAAGGATATTTGCCTTAACGCCACTTCCGAGCCCGTCGGCAAGAACAAGCGTTACATTATCATCATGCTCTATGATTTCTACTTTATCTCCGCATAGATATTCGCCGTATTTAATAAGGCTGACGTAGCCTGTTTCTGTATATAAAGAGTTCATTGGTTCTCCTTGAAAAACTGTAGTGGTTATAATTCATCATTTATAAAAGCATCTTTAAGCTTTGTGAGAGCAATCTGCGTTTCTGCTGCTGTTTCACCGAGGAGTGAAGCAATTTCCTGAACAACTCTCATCTGTTTTTCTATTACCTTGTCCGCAACCACAACCGTCTGAAGGCACAGTTCATTTTTAGTGTCCTGTTCCTTTTGCTTATCTGAAATATCCTTCATAATAATTATACAGATATGATATTCCTCGTCATAAACAATAGATTGTTCAACAATCTTTTTATATGAATTCAAAGCAAGCTTCCGCTCTAATACTGACTTGCCGGTTTCCATTACTTCAAGAATATCAGAAGGATTAAATAGCGTTGCTATTGAATTTTTTATCAGCGACTTTCTGTCCTGCATATTGAAGAGTCTGCAGGCTGTCGGGTTAGCCTCAATAATCCTGAGGTCATCATCTATTGCCATAATGGCATTCGGTGAATTGTTTATTATCTTGTCCGAGAATGATTCAGCTTTTTCCTTTAAGTAAGGCAGACACATAGTAAGGTCAGCCTTGCCAAAATAAACAGCAACAGCTTTATCGCGACAGGTCTTGTATCCACAGGTACCACAGTTTAGCTCATGCTCAGGCAAGGTCTTTCCCATTTTCTTAAGGATATCCTTAATTGCATTCTCACCAGGCATCTGTCTGTGAACACCACAATAATTTATATTTTTATCAAGTGAAATATCAGTATGTATATCAAGATCCTTATTACCTGAATAAGCGTTTACTCTTCTTATACTGTCAATGCAGTTTGCTCTGTACTTCAAAGCAGCAGGTCCGTTGATACATCCACCCTCACAGGCATTCATTTCAATAAAGCAGTTATTTGTTTCAAACTTATCGATACTTTCAAGAACCTGAATACATTTTTCAACACCATCAATAGCGTAATATTCAAAGTCGGTATTATCCGTATCCATTGAAGCAATAATTCCGCCAGCTCTTGGGAAGAATCTTGCACGATAAGCATCGTCAAGGACAACTTCCTTCTCGGATATTTCTATATCATATTCACGCAGATAATCCATTATTTCATCAAAGGTAATAACACAGTCAAGCTCTTTGATAAGCTTCATTTCATCTTTTTTTGAAATACATGGACCGATAAACACAACAAAAGCATCAGGATATTTTTCCTTAATCATCTTTGCGTGTGCGTGCATTGGAGTAATTACATCCGCAAGATATTTTATAGCATTAGGATAATACTTCTGAATAAGAGTATTTACCGTATGACAGCAGGATGAAATAAGAACCTTCTGTTCCTTGCGGGCAATAATTTTCTCATATTCTTTTTTAACAATCTCAGCGCCCTCTGCTGTTTCTAAGACATCAAAAAATCCGACAGCCTTTAGCATCTGTCGTATTTCGCCAATCCCCGACGCACCGAATTCACTTATGTATGAAGGAGCAACACTTGCAATAACCTTCCTGCCTTGTTTTATTGCTTCATCAACAATACCTATATCATTACGGATTTCCTTTGCATTCTGCGGGCAGGCAACAAAACACTTTCCGCAAAGAATACACTCATCAATAATGATATTCGCCTGTCCCTCGCTGAATTTTATACTTTTGACAGGACAGTTTCTTATGCAGTTATAACAGTTCTTGCAGTTTGATTTTTTCAGCCCTAAAATACTATCCATAAAAGCCTCACTGTTCAGTCTTTAAAACGTACTTATTGAATACCTCGTCGAAGTTTTCTTTTGAAACGCCTGTAATAATCTCATCATCAACCTTTATAGTTACACCTGATGTGCATTTCCCGAGGCAGAATGACGCCTTAAGGTCAATCTTGTCTTCAAGATTATTAAGCTTGATGTTTTTCTTGAGCAATTCTATTATATCATAAGAACCCCTCAGATGACACGAAGAACCTATGCAAACGTATATTTCCATTTAAGTCGCTCCTTTATATTGTTAATTATTTAACAATATAATTATATACCTTATTTTTAATTTTGTAAAGTAGATTTTTATAGAATTTACCTTAATTTAATATAAATTTGTAATAGAAAATGCTCGAAGAATCTATTCCATGATTCAAGAATTAAACTTTAAAAAATGATGCAAGAAATCCCGCAAGCTTTATGCTTACGGGATTTTTTGTTGGTTCCGAAGGCAGGTTTTGAACGTCAGTAACTTCCTCAGAATATTATGTCAGAAATACATTATCACTAATTAACTATCAAATCTACATAAAAAAACATATAATGAAATGAGGTGATAAAAAATGTTTTCTTATGAAGTTCAGCCGGGTGATACCCTTTACAAAATTGCTGATTACTTTGACGTAAGTATTCAAGATATATTGGCCGCAAACCCTCTTCTTAACCCAAATAATTTGTATGTCGGACAAATAATCCGCATTCCAATCAGCACATATCTTTATCAGAATTTCCCTTGGTACTATTTATATCCATTGCTTTTTATTCGTTACCCACGCAATTATTGGAGCGATAGGAGACGTTGGCCACGCTGGCAACCTGGAAGAGGTAGATGGCCTGGAAGAGATGGATGGCCTGGAAGAGATGGATGGCCTGGTAGAGACGGCTTCCCTGATAGAGACGGATTCCCTGATAGAGACGGCTTCCCTGGCAGAGACGGCTTCCCTGGCAGAGACGGCTTCCCTGATAGAGACGGACGATAAAGCAGTAATTCACAATGCTTTTTATGCAGAATGCTATTTGAATGGTTTAAAATCAAAATCCCGCAAGCTTTGTGCTTACGGGATTTGTTGTTGTTGCTAATATACCAATTAAATAGTATGAAATAAAATCAATCCACAAAAAATATTTTCGCGCCTTTTTCTGTATACGAACGATGTGGATTAACATCTTCTGCAACTTAATAACTCCATATTTCAAAGTTATATCTGTATTGAAAATAATATCCGACAATATTTAAGAGTAATATACAACTATATAAGATAATCATAGATAGTTTCAAAGCTTTTCTTCTATAATCTTTTATCATACTACATGTCATTAAAAGAGCCAATATAAAGATAATTATTTTCGTCCATGGGAAGTTTTGATAATTAAAATCCATAAAAACATAAAATATTGCATTTAAATCTTCTGATAAAGTTTCTTTTAAATTAAAATAATTTTCGTAGTTACTTTTACATATAAGACCAAATATATAGGTAGGTATATACATAACTATATTTATTATTGAGAAAA
>OCTV010000283.1_pt1 | contig 20411 bp, 17 predicted proteins | sample 1539101 | NCBI WGS metagenome assembly OCTV01 (sample SAMEA3991422, study PRJEB22521) | metagenome | biome: anthropogenic terrestrial biome; feature: sewage plant; material: sludge | place: Sweden | collected 2012-09-26 | reverse complement strand
CTCTGGTAGGATATACCAATGTAGGTAAATCTACCTTGATGAATGTCCTCAGCAAGTCAGATGTCTTTGCTGAAGATAAACTGTTTGCCACGCTCGACACAACGGTTAGGAAAGTAGTTTGGGACACCATGCCTTTTCTTTTGTCAGATACGGTGGGCTTTATCAGAAAACTACCCCATCATCTGATTGAAAGTTTTAAATCCACATTGGATGAGGTGAGGGAGAGTGATATTCTGCTTCATATAGTTGATATTGCACATCCTCAGCATGATGACCATATAAAAACGGTACAAAATACCCTTAATGATCTGGGGGCTTCAGACCGGACGACACTCATGGTTTTCAATAAAGTTGACCTATACCGGGAGAAGTATTTTGATGATTACCTTGACAAAGGCACAAAAGTTGAGATCATGGAAGAGATCAGAGAGAAATTCAGCCACCAATACAATTTTCCAAATGTGCTGATTTCGGCCACAGAGCGTGAAAACCTGGATGAGCTTAAAAGTACCTTAAAGCAAATGATCGTCAACGAATATGAAGTCCGATATCCGTTTCAAACCAAAATCTGGTAACAAAATCTTTTTAGTATGAACATTCTAGAGAAATATGCCCATTTACTGGTTCATTATTGTATGGAACTGAAGCAAGGCGAAAGACTATTTATCACCACCACCACACTTGCGGAGCCACTACTCAGAGAAGTATATAGAGAGGCAACCAGATGTGGGGTTATCGTTGAGCACCAGATGACATTCAGTAAGCAAAACAAAATTTTTATTGCTGAAGCAAATGATAATCTGATTGAGTATATCAATCCTGCCTACAAAAATATGATGGAAACATATGACGCTTATCTAGTCATCAGGGCTCCATTTGATGTACGCGAAGATCAGTTCAATGACCCTGAAAAGACAGCAAAAAGACAAAAAGCATTGCAACCGGTTAATGACATTTATACAGAAAGAATTGCTGACAGAAGTCTGAAAAGGTGTCTTTGCCAGTTTCCTACTCAAACTTCTGCTGAAGAAGCAGGTATGAGTCTGGAAGATTATGCCTCATTTGTATATAATGCTTGCCGTCTTAATGAAGAAGATCCGGCAGCTGCATGGCTTGAAGTAAGATCACAACAGCAGAGCGTCGTCGATTACCTCAATCAATGTGATATGATAAGATATGTCAATAAGAGATCTGATATATCGTTCAGTGTGAAAGGAAGAATCTGGATCAATTCTGATGGACAGGCTAACATGCCGAGCGGAGAGGTTTTTACCGGTCCGATAGAGGATACCGTACAAGGTTATATTTACTTCAACTATCCAATAGTGTATATGGGGCATGAGGTGGAAGGAGTTACCCTTCATGTCAAAGATGGTTATGTGATGCATTGGGAAGCTGAAAAAGGAATGGAGTTTCTGAGTGAAGTATTTAAACTTGATGGAGCCAGATATTTTGGTGAAGTAGCGATAGGGACCAATTACAATATTAACAAAATTACAAAAAATATATTATTTGACGAAAAAATAGGCGGATCTGTACACATGGCAATTGGTCAGTCTTACAAACAAACAGGCGGTAAAAACAAATCACCTGTCCACTGGGATATGATTACAGATATGAAAGATGGCGGCCGTATTTATGCAGACGGAAAACTTATTTACGAAAATGGAAATTTTTTGATATAGTATATTTTACCAATTTAACTCAGCATTATAGAATTCAAGATGAGTCAAAAACCTAAAACTATTGTTTTACACAATTATATTTTAAATAAAATCAATAATGAGTTTATTATCCACAGAATTAACAGCAAGGTGCAGGTCGAAATGTGAAATTTGCAACGCTGGTGGCAAATTGTATCCATTTATTGTGTTTCCCAAAACCGGAAATTCAGTAGATGAGCAGGTCGCTATCTGTGGTGTTTGTAAAGAGCAGATGGAAAATGTGGACAAAATAGATGTCACCCACTGGAGATGCCTGAATGAAAGTGTGTGGAGTACCGTTCCAGCTGTTCAGGTTCTTGCTTACAGGATGTTGGGGACACTAAGTGACCAGGATTGGGCTCATGATCTTCAGGGAAATATCTATATGGATGATGAGACTTTGGAATGGGCTGAAACCAAAATGGTAAATACAGTCCATATGGATTGTAATGGGAAGATACTTGAATCCGGAGATACTGTGGTGCTGATTAAAGATCTCGATGTCAAAGGTGCCAATTTTTCAGCAAAGAGAGGCACTGCAGTTAGACGCATATTGCTTGTTCAGGACAACCCTGATCAGATTGAAGGTCGAGTAAATGACCAGCAAATTATAATTCTGACCAAATATGTAAAAAAGTCAGTATAAAAATTCAGGACTTCAACTGCTTTATTTTATATTTCAACGCTGCTACAATTAACGTAGTAAATGGGCTGACCCAATTGAATATAGCATATATGAAATAATCAACCGTAGGTACGCCCAATACGCTGGCATTGTAGGCACCACAGGTATTCCATGGTATCAATACGGATGTAACCGTCCCGGTATCTTCAAGTGTGCGGCTGAGATTGACTGGATGAAGGCCTTTTTCATCAAATGCTTTTTTGTACATTTTGCCTGGGATGACAATAGCAAGATACTGGTCTGAAGCTGTAACATTTATAGCGAGGCAAGAAAGTACTGTACTTGCAAAAAGACCGAAAACCGTATGAAACATATTCAATAAAGACTCACTTATACGGGCCAAAGCCCCTATAGCATCCATAACGCCACCAAAAACCATGGCACATATGATGAGCCAAATAGTACCCAGCATACCTTCCATTCCTTTGGCAGTGAAAAGGTCATTAAGTTCAGCATTGGATGTGGCTATGGATGTTTTTGTTGTCAGGGCAGTGAGGATACCTTTATATGCAGTATTAAAATCAAGGGACACACCTCCAGCGACTTTCACCACGATATCTGGTTGAAAAATAATGGCAGCTATGCCGCCGAATAACGCTCCGGCTAAAAGAGCAACCAATGGTTGTGTTTTTTTGATCACCATAAAAATGACAGCAGCAGGTACCAAAAAGAGCCATGGACTGATATTGAAAGCACTATCTATTGCCGTTAGCTTATCAGTAATGTCTGGTGTCCCAGTAGATGAAATGTTGAATCCCATAATCAGAAAAACTATGATAGCCACAGATATAGACGGGATAGTGGTGATAAACATGTACCTAATATGGTCAAAAAGTTCTGCTCCTGCCATTGCCGATGCCAGGTTGGTCGTATCGGAAAGTGGTGAAATTTTATCGCCAAAATAAGCCCCTGAAATAACCGCACCTGCTGTCATGCCCGGATCGATACCCATGGTGCTGCCTATACCTATGAGTGCAATTCCCACCGTTGCAGAAGTGGACCATGAACTTCCGGTAGCCAGAGAAACTATAGAGCAAATCACCAGTGACGCTACCAGAAAAAATGTGGGAGATAAGATCTGGAGACCATAATAAATCATGGATGGTATGATACCACTTAAAAGCCACGTACCTGAAAGTGCTCCAACCATAAGCATAATCAATATAGCACCTGATGTGGATTTAACATTATGCGCTACTTCTTCCATCATCTGAGCGTAAGTCACTTTATTAAGAAACCCTACTATTGCTGCGACCGAAGCTCCCATGAGAAGTATAAACTGATTGCTGCCTCCCAACGCGCTATCCCCAAAAATAAAAATATTGTAAGCCAGCATTCCTACTAGTATCACAACAGGAAATAATGCTTCATAGATATTTAATTCTACATTTTCTATGATCGCTTCCTGCTCCGGCAATTCCGGCTTGATATCTTCACTCTTCATGGATAGTATTAAATATTTGTCAAAAAATTAATTTTCATCACAATATAAAATGAATCCTGATAACTTTGCCCATTAGTTCAAAGTTTTCCCAATGACCATGAACATTTGATAACATAATTTGATTGTATATCCTTATTTATATATTTACCAATATGCGACATTATACTATCCTTTTCGTCATCGCCTGCAGTTTTATAGCTTGCAAAAGTGAAGATAAAAAATCCGTAAAAGAAACAGCTTCATCTGTCAAAGATTTAAAACCTATGGTTGTCGATGGTATAATAGCCAGAGATGAATATGTTTCCGGTTCGATAAATACGACAGGATCTATACTTGCGAATGAGGAAGTAGATATCAAAAGTGAAATTTCAGGAAAAATAACAGGTATATTTTTTAAAGAAGGATCAAATGTGAATAAAGGCCAAGTACTGGTGAAACTGTATGATGAGGATCTGCAAGCCCAACTCAGCAGGCTCAGGATTGAGATAAAACTTGCTCAGGAGAAAGAAAGCAGACAGAAACAACTGTTGTCAGCGTCTGCTATAAGCAGAGAAGAGTATGATGTCTCAGAGACTAATTTAAATCTTCTGAAAGCCAATGAGCTTATACTTAAAACAAATATTGACAAAACCCGGATCAATGCACCATTTGGCGGTATCATAGGATTGAAAAATGTGAGTCCCGGAGCTATTATTTCTACAGCTAATGTGATAGCTACGGTTCAAAACACCCAACCACTTAAGCTGGAATTTTCCATTCCTGAGAAATATAACAATCTCGTGGGTATAGGAAAAGTTGTCAACTTCAAAGTGGCTGGCTCCGAACAGACCCTGAAAGCAGCAGTATATGCCAAAGAACCAAAAATAGATGAAGCCACCAGAACTTCAAAAGTCAGAGCTACGTTTGCTAATCCGGGTGGCAAGGTTTATCCAGGTTCGTTTGCAGAAATAAGTATAGAAATAGGTGAGAGAACAAAAGTAAGAATGGTACCCACTATTGCTTATATACCTGATATTGATGGAGCTAAATTATTTGTAAAAAAGGGCGGCGTGGCTACCGGTGTTAGAGTGAAAGCAGGCCTTCGTACCGAAAAGGAAATACAGATTCTGGATGGTATTGTGGACGGGGATACAGTTATAATATCCGGTATTCTACAGCTTAAGCCTCAAATGCCCATAGAAGTAAACATCATTAACCAGACTCATTAATTAATCAAAAGATGAGGTTATCAGAAGTAAGTATAAAAAGACCGGTCTTAGCTACAGTGATGTCCATCATTATTGTTCTTTTCGGGGTTATTGGATTTACATATCTTGGAGTCCGGGATTATCCTAGTGTTGATCCTCCTGTCATATCAGTAAGTACTACATATACAGGAGCCAACTCTGATGTTATTATTTCTCAGATTACAGAGCCATTAGAGGAATCTATTAATGGTATTGAGGGGGTCAAAACCATCACATCTACCAGTAGTGACGGAAGGAGCAACATATCAGTCGAATTTGATCTGGACGTAAATATGGAGACCGCTGCCAATGATGTGAGGGATAGAGTGTCCAGGGCGCAAAGGAATCTTCCCCCGGATGCCAATCCTCCGATCGTTAGTAAATCCGATGCGAACTCAAGTCCCATACTTTCTTTAACAGTGCAGAGCGAAAAGCGGTCATTGCTGGAGTTGTCAGAAATCGGTAATAATGTTTTTAAAGAGAGATTTCAGACCATACCCGGAGTTAGTGGTGTAAGTATATGGGGTGAGAAAAGATTTTCAATGAAACTCATCATGGACCCATCCAAGATGGCCGCAAAAGGCATATCGCCAGTAGATGTAAGAAATGCTCTTTCAAATGCGAATGTTGAGTTGCCATCGGGAAGAATTGAAGGTGACAATACAGAATTGACCATCAGGACTGTGGGCAGAATTGAGACAGAGGCTGGATTTAATGATTTAATAATAAAGGAGACCAATGGTGTCATAGTAAGGTTTAAAGATATAGGATTGGCTGAACTAAGGCCCGAGAATGAAAGGTCATTGCTGAGGGGCAATGGTGGGGTAGCTATGATAGGAATCGCTGTAACACCACTACCCGGAGCAAATTATATTTCAATAGCGGATGAATTTTATAAGAGGCTTGAATCTATAAAAAAAGAAATACCTGAAGATCTGGAATTAGGTGTAGCCTTAGATACGACAGTGGGCATAAAAAAAGCAATCGCTGAGGTTGAAGAAACCATTTTGATCGCTTTCGGTCTTGTGGTGCTGGTTATATTTTTGTTTTTACGAAACTGGAGATCCACTCTTATACCTGTGGTAGCTATACCTATTTCGCTGATCAGCACATTTTTTATCATGTACATTGCTGATTTTTCTATCAATATATTGACTTTATTGGGTATTGTTTTGGCTACTGGGCTTGTGGTAGATGATGCCATTGTTGTACTTGAAAATATATATCAGAAAATTGAAAAGGGTATGAATCCCCGGCAAGCTGCTTTCAGGGGTTCAGAGGAGATATTTTTTGCCATAGTATCGACGACGGTGACCTTGGTGGCTGTATTTTTACCCATTATGTTTTTGGAGGGATTGACAGGCAGGTTGTTCAGAGAGTTTGGAGTAGTGGTTGCAGGGTCAGTTTTGGTATCGGCATTTGTTTCTCTTACCCTTACTCCCATGATGGGTTCAAGGCTCCTCAGAAAAGGTGATAACGAGAAGGGTCTTTATAAGTTTACTGAAGGATTTTTTGTAGGGATGACATCTTTGTATGCCAAAGGATTACAATTGTTTTTTAAGGTGCGATGGATGGCTATTATTATTATGATAGCCTCTTTCTGGATGATGTTTAAATTGGGCAAAAGTCTCCCGACAGAATTGGCTCCGATGGAAGACAAAGGGAGATTCAGTGTAAATGCCACTGCCCCCGAAGGCACATCTTTCACTTTAATGAACAATTTTCTGACAAAGGTAATCGCTGATGTAGAGGCATTGCCTGAAAAAGAATCTATACTATCAGTAACCGCCCCCGGATTTGGAGCTTCACAAGCATCCAATTCGGGCTTTGTTAGAGTGACCCTGATTGAACCTGAAAATCGTACCAGAACTCAGATGCAGATCGCAGAAGAGTTGTCAAAAAAAGTAAGAAAATATACGGAAGCCAAGGTTTTTGTCAATCAGGAGCAGACCATTGGAGACCGTAGAGGTGGACTACCTGTGCAGTTTGTGATCATGGCACCTAATTTTGATCTTCTGAAAAAAGCCATACCGGCTTTCATTGAAAAAGCGCAACAGAACGAGGCATTTGAGTCTGTGGATATCAATCTCAAATTTAATAAACCGGAGCTTAAAATAGATATAGACCGGAACCGGGCTCAGACTTTGGGTGTTTCCGTTATGGATATTGCCCAGACGCTGCAATTGTATTTTGCAGAACAGAGGTTTGGTTATTTTATAAAAAACGGAAAACAATATCAGGTAATCGGTATGGCCGAAAAAGAAAACAGAAATGAGCCATCAGACCTGAAATCCATCTATATTCGGACAAAAGATGGTAATATGGTGCAGTTGGACAACCTGATCAATATGTCTGAACAAAGTAACCCGCCACAACTCTTCCGGTTTAACAGGTACGTTTCTGCTACTGTTTCTGCCGGTACAGCTCCCGGATTTTCATTGGGTCAGGGTATTGATACAATGAAAAATATTGCTTCTGAAGTGCTAAATGAGAATTATTATACAGACCTGGCAGGACCTTCCAAAGAGTTTTCTGAGAGTTCATCCACATTATTGTTTGCATTCCTTCTGGCTCTCGTATTGGTTTATCTGATACTTGCTGCTCAGTTTGAGAGCTTCGTTGATCCGCTGATCATCATGTTTACTGTGCCTTTGGCATTGGCAGGAGCAATACTCGCATTATGGTACACAGGATCTACGCTCAATATATTCAGCCAGATTGGTATCATCGTTTTGGTAGGTATTGTTACAAAAAATGGCATTCTTATTGTCGAATTTGCCAATCAGCGAAAAGAAGATGGGCTAAATACCCTGGAGGCCGTAAGAGAAGCATCGATATCGAGACTTAGACCTATCCTGATGACGAGTCTGGCCACTGTCCTGGGGGCATTACCTATTGCACTTGCTCTGGGAGCAGCGTCCACTTCACGTGTTTCTATGGGTGTCGCCATCATTGGCGGACTTTTGTTTTCTCTGGTTCTTACACTATTTGTGATACCGGCCCTTTACACTTATATGTCCCGAAATAAAATTATTTATGAAGATGAAGCTCATTAAGGTATTTATATTATCGTTTTTATTCCTTCCTGGTTTTGGCATTTCGCAGAACATTTTAACCCTGGATGATGCATTAGGCATGGCTATTCAGAATAATTTTAACGTCCGAATAGCCAAGAATGAAGCTATAATAGATAAGAGTAACAATACGTCCGGTAATGCCGGATTTTTGCCTGACCTGGCACTTAACTTTGGGAATACAAATAACATCAATAATACCAGACAGGAGTTTTTCAGCGGTGACAAGAGAGAAGGCAACAACGTAAAGACAACAAACATAAATGCGAATCTTCAATTGGCCTGGACAGTTTTTGACGGCATGCGTATGTTTGTCAATAGGGACCGGCTGAGGGAGATAGAGAGCTTGGGTCAGTTGAATGTACAGATACAGATGGAAAGCGTCATCCATCAGGTAATGTCAGCCTATTATAATATGAGCCAATACAAAAAAAGAATATCTACCATTGCAAAAGCCATTGAAATCTCAAAAGAAAGGAAGGAGCTGGCAGAATTAAAACTAAATGTAGGAAGTGGATCTTCAATACCAGTTTTGCAGGCCGAGGTGGATATCAATGCAGATAGTGCTACTTTGATACGCCAGCAGCTTTTATTAAGCAATTCAAAAATAATAATGAATGAACTGTTGGGAAGATCACCGGAAATCCAGTTTGATGTAGCCGAATTACATGAGGATATTTTCACACCTGACTACAGTGATTTGCTTACAAAAACAGAACAAAGGAATCGCATGCTCCTGATGGCGGATAAAAATATCAAACTTTCAGAACTTACTATCAAGCAATGGGAATCAAATAAATATCCCACCCTCGATGTCAATATGGGGTATAATTTCAGCAGGCTAAATGCAGAAATTGGCGTTCTTAAATTTAACCAGAACACGGGTCTATCTTATGGACTAACCGGACGGTGGAACATCTTCAATGGGTACAATAACAAACGGGAAATCCAGGTGGCAAAATTATCTCTGGAGTCGGAAAAGCTTGCAAAGGAACAAACCAGTCTCGCTTTGAATACGGACTTATATACTTATTATACAAATTATCTCACATCAGAGGAATTGTCCAAGATCGAAGATAAAAACATCGGAATCGCTCAGCAAAATTTAGATATAACTACTCAGAAAATGAGAATTGGCACGATCAATGCATTGGAACTGCGGCAGGCGCAACTGAATCTGATCGATGCTGAATTCAGAAAAATAACTGCCGAGTTTGACGCAAAGATGTCCAAGTTGGAGCTAAAACGATTAGCAGGAGAGTTATTAAAATAGACTGATGGTATTGCTCTTCAGTAAGATATCAACTACATTCTGAGCAGAGCTTGCTTAAGCTTGAATATGCTTATTATTGTTTCAAATCCAACAAATGATGACAGTTTGAAGTTTCCTGCTTTAGGAATAATAATTGAGTATGTAATTATAGAAATAATTCCTTTGGCGACTTTTTCAGAAAAGGTTTGTTTTGATGTTTATGCAATATTAAGTATCACCGTTCTGTTATTCAATAAATACTAATAATTTCCAAATATATAATCATTGCAATTGTGTAAATCAACCTAAATGTTCATCTAAATGAAAAATAAATTCCGGTGTAGACTATTTCTTGGTATTATTATTCTATCCTTATCGAGTTGTTCAGTCTTTCACAAAGGGAAGAAAGAGACTATTGAAGATTTTGATCAGTTCTATAATAGATTCCACAGTGACCCCGCCTTTCAGATGAGTAGAATAAATTTTCCAATACGGGGAAAGATGATAGATGGAGATAACGAGAAAACCTGGACGAAATCAAACTGGGCTTTGCTCAAAGTTAAAATTTATGATGTTGACAAAAAAAAATACAAAGTATCTTACAAAAAGACTGAAAAATCTTTTGTTGAGAAGTTTTGGTTAGAAAATTCAGGGTTTAGTTCAGAATATATCTTTGAGGTAATAGACAATAAATGGATGCTTGTCTATGCTTTGGATGTAAATATTTAATATTGAAGCCAAGATAAATGATGCTCTAACCAATTGGCGGAGCAAACAAATATAAGATGCCAGTAAGAACATAAGTACACCTAAGAGTGCTATTGAAAAGACAAAAAGGGAAGTTTCCAATTAAGAAACTTCCCTTTTTTGTGGTACCTCCCAGATTTGAACTGGGGACACACGGATTTTCAGTCCGTTGCTCTACCAACTGAGCTAAGGTACCTTAGCTTTTTCTAAAGCGTCGCAAAAGTAAGTTCTTTTTTTATAAATCAAAACAGAACATGACTTATTTTTCATTTTTAATGAATAAGGATACAGTATTAAGCATGACTTTAAGATAAAATAATCTTTACCTTTGCTTTAGATGAGGAGAGAATTCATTATTAATATTATCCTGTTATTTATTATCAATTTATTGATAAAACCGTTGTATATTTTTGGCATTGAAGCCAGAGTTCAGGATCTCGTGGGTACGGAATCATATGGCCTTTATTTTTTTTATTTTAATTTTGTTTTCCTTTTTCAGTTTATAAATGATCCTGGTATTCAGAACTGGAATGCGCAGTATGTACCTAAAAATACAGGAACTGTTGGGATTCATTTCGCTAACCTACTCCAAATAAAACTTCTTTTAGGCCTTTTTTTCATATTCCTGACCTGGCTGACAGCATTTATGTCAGGTTATCATGATTTAAGTATAGTAATCTATATTTCTGTCAGTTTCGTATTAAGTTCCTTATTTATGATATTCAGAGGTGTTATAGCCGGAATAGGATATTACAGGACAGACAGTTTGTTATCTTCTCTGGACAAGATGCTGATGATCATTATCCTTGGATATTTAGTGTATTTCTCGTCTTATAAAGACCATTTTAATATCAGATTTTTAATAATTGTACAGATTGTCGCCTATTTTATTGCATGCTGTGTTGCTGGATTTATAATCATTCAGAAAATCAAACCTGTATTTAAGCCTATCCGCAGGTCAGAATTCTCAAATGTTATCAAATCCGGGGCTCCTTTCGTACTCATTATGGTCTTTATGACTACGTATAATAAACTGGATGGGGTAATGTTGGGTTTGTTATTGCATGACAATAATTATCAAGCCGGGGTATATGCAGCCGCATACAGATTTTATGATGCAGCAAATATGGTGGGATATCTTTTTGCTGCTCTCTTGCTCCCGATGTATGCATCTCAAATCAATCAATCAGACGTCATCAAAGAACTGGTAAACACAGGTCTTAGATACACCGGAGCGATAAGCCTTGTGGTGGTCGTTTCCATTTGGTTTTATGGAGATAAAATATTGAGTTTGCTGTACACTGAATACCAACCCCAGTTTTTCGTCACGCTTAAAATACTTATGCTAAGCTATTTTATGGTAGCGGTCTCATATATATACGGTACGCTGCTAGTTGCTACCGGCAAGGTGAGAAACCTGAATGTGATCCTTGCAATTGGTTTGTTGCTAAACGTCATTTTATGCCTTATCCTCATTCCCGCATATAAAGCTATAGGAGCATCTATCGCTACTTTAATTACACAATCATTTGTGATGATAGGGCAGATTTATCTGGTGAAAAGAGAAAAGGGTATAGTCATGTCAAAAAACGTCATGATCAGAATATCTGCATTTGGTATAAGTATTTTCTTCTTTTTTGGGTTGTTTTCTAATTTTAAAGGTGTTGAATGGTATCTTAATCTGGGGGCTTGTATATTAATTTGTGTACTTTTGTCGTTTATTTTCAAAATCATCGATAAACAGGATATATCATTGCTTTTCAACAGAAAAAAATGAATGACCGATAAGCGCAATCAATAGTATATGGATAAGGAATATAATTTGGGTATTTTTATTTCGCAGCTTTACAAATGGAAAAGAGAATTGATTCGGGCGGCAATACTAATCCTGATTCTGAGTGTCGGCGGAAGCCTTTTATTACCCAACTATTATAAAGCAGAGACTACATTTTATGCTGCAAGCCCAGATCTGGCTAAACCGATTCCCATTGGCGGTGATGAGAAAGAAGTACGAATATATGGAGATGACAGAGATCTGGACAGGTTGTTTGCTATTGCCATTTCCCATGATCTGCTTTTCCATCTGATTGATTCATTTGATTTGTACAAGCATTATGATATTGATAAGGATAGTAAAAAAGCAAAATTTAAGGTAAAAGAAGAATTGCTGGAGAACTATCAGACAATAAAGACCAAATATGGAGCTCTTGATCTGATAGTTGAAGATAAAGATCCTGTAATAGCAGCAGCTATGGCCAATGCAGCGAGAAATAAAATAGAAGAGCTGGCCCAAAAAATTGTCAAAGATTCTCAGTACAAATTGATTTCAAACTACAATGAAAACCTGGCGATAAAACAAGTGCAGGGGGACTCATTGGCCAAAAGATTGCTTAGAATCAAAGAATCTTCTGATATATTCGAAACATGGGGTCAGTCAGGATTATATACCAGAATGCTGTCTGACGCCACATCAGAAGTTGAAGAGGCGAGAGGAAAAATTGCTTTTTATAAAAAATATCCAGCATACAAAGATTCTGTGATAAAAAATATGGCAGTAGAAATGGGAGCCATTAACAAAATCAATAAAGCAAATACTGAGCTCGAAAAATATGCTCCCGTCCTGTCAGAACTTAAACAAATGGAGCAGGAACTTAGCCGGCTTCTTGATCAGATAAGTCTGGATAAGGAAAGACTAAAGCAATTGAATGCTACTTATGCAGCCCCTTTTACTGCTCTGCATGTAGTGGAAAAGGCAGATGTACCGGTGGAGAAATCAAAACCGAAAAGAAGTGTGATTGTCATCCTTATATTTCTTTGTGGCATTGCTTTATTGTTCCTTTCAGTTTTCGTCATCGAAAATATGAAATATTCAAAAGCATAAAGCCATAGATAGTATGAAGGATGCTTATATGGGTTCAGCGACATATGACAAACTGCTTTTCAAATTCTTCCTTAGTGTCATAGTCCTATCGACCCTCCTTTCAGTATATCTGAAAAATGTATTTCCATTTATATTACCTTTTTCAATAATAGCCCTGACCTATATAATTGAAGATTACCGAAGACTTTTTTACCTTACATTTGTCGTACTTCCGTTTTCAGTTGAATTTTATTTTGAAGGGGCAGGCTTGGGAACGGATATTCCTTCAGAGCCGATTATGATCGTTCTGTCGGCCATAACACTGGCTATACTGAGTCGGAAAGGGTTCGGACTATCCCGGCATTATGTAATACATCCGGTTTTTATCATGCTGGCTGTGCATGTTTTCTGGATATTTATCACTTCCATCAATTCGACATATCCACTGATTTCATTTAAATTTCTGGCGGCAAAAATCTGGTACCTTCTCCCTTTTTTTATTATGCCCCTTCTCTTTGTGAAACAATCTACCGATCTGGAGAAAGTGTATCGTATATTGTATAAGTTTCTGTTTGTATCCATATGTATAGTTCTGGTCAGGCATGCTTTCCATGGATTCAGTTTTACTGCAACATATGAGGTAGTCAGGCCATTTTTCAGAAACCATGTCAATTATGCGGCTATTTCAGTGGTTTGCCTACCGTTTGTATGGGCATTTTTCAGGATAAATAAACTCGAAGGAAAGCCAAATTTTAATATGGGTTTTATCTTCCTGATATTCATAGCAGGTATTTATTTTAGCTTTACGAGGGCGGCTATTTTGTCTATGATCATAGCTTGGGGAGCCTGGTATATCATAAAAAAAAGATGGGTCAGGCATTCACTTTTTATAAGCTCCGTAGTGGCTATTACAGGTATTTCATACTTATCCCTGAATAATAAATTTATGGACCTTGCTCCTAATTTTGAGCGCACCATTACACATACTGAATTTGACAATCTGTTGGAAGCAACCTATAAACTGGAGGATATTTCGTCCATGGAGAGAGTATATCGTTGGATGTCCGGCATAGAGATGATTCAGGATCACTTCTGGCTTGGTTTTGGTCCGGGAAGTTTTTATTCAAATTACAAATTATATTCCATTTCCAGATTTCAAACATATGTCAGCAATAACCCGGATCATTCAGGGATTCACAATTACTTTCTTATGACCTGGGTAGAACAAGGATTTATTGGATTTGTCATACTAATAGCACTTTGTTTTTTGCTACTCATTGAGGGTGAAAGTCTGTATCACAACAGTAAGAATATCAGGGATAAATATATCATAATGGCAACGACACTCGGCCTTATCATTATTTTTTCAATGTGTCTGATCAATGACCTGATAGAGACAGATAAGGTAGGACCATTTTTCTTTTTTAATGCGGCTATTTTGCTTTATTATTCTAAAGAAATGAAAACTGCTAAGTCAACAAAATGACCTGAACTAAAACATTATATATCAATTGGGTATTGTACCTTGATGCTCTGCTAAAGTAAAATTAATAAACCTTTGAATCCAAAAGATATTCCACATACGCCACACAACCATCATCATCATGATGATAAATCGGCATTGGATAACCTGAGGGTTTCAAAAGTTTTTTTTCCAATTATTATTGGCATCGGGGTCATCATATGGATGATGAGCCGGCAGCTTGATATTCAGGAACTTTCCAAATTGAATTTGAGTAATCATACCTTATTTTGGCTCTTTTTGGCCATATTGATGTATGTGACCAGGCACCTTTTTTATGCGTGGAGACTCAGAATCATGAGTGATTACGCTTTTTCATGGCCCAAAGCAATAGAACTCATTATTATCTGGGAGTTTTCATCATCGGTTTCGCCGACAAGTGTAGGTGGTGCCGGCGTTGCTTTTTTTCTTTTATCTCAGGAAAAATTGTCCGGAGCTAAGACCATTTCGGTTGTGCTGTACAGCATGGTGATTGACACGGTTTTTTTTGTTCTCTATATGCCTCTGTTATACATTTTTCTGGGTCCCATCATGATCAGGCCCGGTATGCATGTATTCAGTGATATAGATGGCTATGGCATTACATTTCTGACTGTACTGTTTTTTATGATGGCGTATGGTGCGTTATTTTTTTATGGACTTTTTATTAACCCTAGATCTATAAAAAGGCTTTTGATCATATTGAGCAGGTGGCCCATTTTAAAAAGATTCAGGGAAGATCTCAGATCGACAGCATATGACATAGTCACTACTTCAGTGAGTATAAAAAACAAACCAATATCTTTCCATCTTTGGTCGTTCGGGGCTACTACCGGAGCATGGATTACCCGGTTTTTTGCTATCAATTGTCTGATAGTGGCTTTGGTATCAGGTATCAGCCCTGCCGTATATGATCATTTGATCATACTGGCCAGAGGTATGGCCATGCACACTATTACAGCATTCAGCCCGACTCCGGGGGCAGCGGGCGTTGCTGAATTTTTGTTTGGTGGATTCTATAGTGATTATATCCCTGTGGGTATTGCTGTATTGATAGCACTGGTGTGGCGATTGATCAGCTATTACTCGTATCTTCTGGCAGGAGCCATCATTATCCCTGTCTGGTTCAGACAAGTGCAAAAAAGAAAAAGGCTGGAAAAAGCTGAAATAGTCAATCCCGATTAACCAGCAGAAAAACTTATACATTCTATTATACCTGAGCCTGATCGGGATTAAAACCTATCGGGTTGAAACCTATCGTTGCCGGTTTTTGCTCATCATCATCAAAATCTTCCCAATCTGTTATGTCTTTGAGAAATGCCTCCATATGACGTATGATAAAAGGTGCCTTTATTTCATCGGGTCTCAATATTTCCACCATTATAGGTGGCTTTGGTTGTCCGTATCCTTCAATGGATGGACTTTGGATCATCACCATGATTTTTCCATTAAACAGTTGCTGATACATAAGCGACCCGTTGGATTTGATCATGGTTCGTTTCACTCCTGAATCTTCGACATTTTCTGAGATTCCGCTGCTTGACCTTCCCAGATCCAGTATGACTGCTTCCAGATTATCTATATTGTCCCGATTTATAACTTCTGCTTTAGGAAGTTTCGCTTGCTTCAGAATATCCTTCAGAGTCTTAGTGATCATAGGTTTTATATCATCGTGCCATGATTTGCGATAGGTAATGGTATTTTGGAGTACCTGCTTGTATTTATTTACCTTAGATATCAGTGTGCCGGCATCCATAACAGATGGGGTTCCGGATATTTTAATTAGATTTTGTTCTGACATAATATATTTTAAAGTTTACTAGTCATAAGAAGGTCCAGGCTTGTATATTTCATTCCAAACCTCCTGCTTAAATATTCATTGGTAATACACCCTTTATATGTATAACAACCGTGTCTGATTCCGGCATTTTCATAAAGGATATTATCAAAATTCTGACTTGTACCCATTTTTAATAATAAGGGTGTGATTATATTACTTACTGCCAAAGATGCGGTTCGGCTTACTTTGGAAGCGATATTAGGAACACAATAGTGTATTACTCCATGTTTTATAAAACTGGGATCATCGAGGGTGGTCATTTGTGACGTTTCAAAACATCCTCCCTGGTCTATACTTACGTCGATGATGACAGCTCCGTCCTTCATTTTTGAAACCATTTCTTCGGTTACAATAATGGGGGCCCTTCCACTTTTGGAATGTATCGCCCCGATGACTACATCAGCGCTGGTCAATTGATAAGCTAAGTAAACCGGGTTGATAGATGAGGTGTGGAGATGTCTGCCTACTGCATTCTGCAAGCGCATGAGTTTAGTAATATCGTTATCAAAAACACGGATTGAGGCACCCAGACCGATGGCAATCTTTATGGCTGATTCTGCCACAACTCCCGCACCCAGTATGACTATTTTGGCAGGTGGTACCCCTGATACACCACCGAGCAGCAAACCACGACCTCCTTCTCTGGTGTTATTGAGGTACTCTGCTGCTGTAAGAACACTGCACATGCCGGCAATTTCGCTCATTATACGCACGATCGGATAACTTCCATCTTCCGATTGAAGATATTCCATTGCCAGTGCAGTTATTTTCTTTTTCTTAAGCTTTTCCAAATAATCATCCTTCAGTACGGGCAACTGAAGCGGAGAGATCAGAATCTGATCTGCCTGCATAAGATCAATTTCTTCAGAGGTAGGCGGGGCTATTTTGACCAGAACCTGAGACTTAAAAATTTCTTCTTTGCTGTATAATACTTCTGCTCCAGCTTCTGAATAATGATGGTCTGAAAAATTTGATTTTAAACCTGCTCCTGACTCTATGACAATTTTGTGCCCGTACCCGACTAAGGTTCTGATAGATTGAGGGGCAAGTGCCACCCTGTGCTCACAGAGTATAATTTCTTTAGGAATACCAATAGTGAGGCTCTTTTTCCGATCTCTGATGGCAAGTGTTTCTACCTCGGATTCATACTGACCTTCTGTAAAAAAATCAGAAAAAATGATGGGTTTATTCAGTTTGCTCATCTGCCTTTATTGAATGGGATGACAAATCTATTAAATTATGTGGATTTTGATAGTAATCGCACTTCTATTTTTCTTTCACCGGAAAGTGATGGGGTAATGGTAATAGAATAAATATTTGAATCCAGAATGTCTTCCAAAATTTCAGGCCACTCAATGAAGCAATAATTTCCGCTGTACAGGTATTCTTCTATTCCGAAATCCTGGGCTTCTTCGATATTTTTGACCCTATATAAATCCATATGATAAACAGGGCCGCTTTTTGTCTGATACTCATTTATTAAAGAAAAAGTAGGGCTTGTCACTTCTCCGGTATAGCCAAGTTGCCTGCATAGATACCGGATTAAAGTTGTCTTGCCCGCACCCAGATTTCCGGTTAATGCAAATATCTTACTTTCCTGACATTCCGACAATAGGCTTCGGGCAATATCAACCAACTCTGAAGGGCTTTCTACAATAAATGACCACATGATATGTTCAAAATTTTATTATCCTATGATATTGCCTTTTTCATCCCATTGTACTATTTTATGCTGGTCTTCTATTTTCAGACATTCTTTCAGCGTCTTTTCATCATAGCTCAATCCATGTTTTTTCAGTACTTCCGCCGGTACGCCATCCCATTGGTTCGGTCTGTTGCCGACATACCCGATATCTTTTATTCCTTCTTTCGATGTAAAAAAACCGGTACAAACTAAATTGCGCATCAGATTAAAAAACTTAACGCCATACAGCATATCTTCTTCTGCAGTATCGGGCCATGCTATTTTGTCAACCAGTATTATCCTTTGTTCAGGGGTGATAACAACAAACGAATTGTCAAAAGTAGCCCAACTCAGATTCTCCAGCCACATAAGTCCGCCTCGGATAGGCAGTTGAAATTTTGGATAGTCTTTCACCATAAATTCAATAAAATCGGTAACGCCTGCTTCTGTGGCACCTATGGACACGTCATCTTTTGGTATTATTATTTCTGAAATCAGGCTTACTATTTTTTTCTCATGATCAGAAAAAAAAGTGTCAGCCATTAACTTACTATCTACCTCAATTTCTTTTGGAGTACGACCGTATAATCCTGCAGCTATGATACTTTCTGATTTTTTTATATCATCAGGAGCGCACCCTGAACTGATCAGAAATCCTGTAGCTACCGTTCCAGCCAGCAAAACTTTAATATTTTCTCTTCTGTCCATAATCAGATATTTTGTTTTTTAAGTTGGTCAATGATATATTCAGATGTTCTCCACGAAAGAGCAAGAATTGTCCAGGTTGGGTTTTTGTCTGCCTGAGATACAAAAGATCCGGCATCAGTTACAAATAGGTTTTTGCATTCATATGCCTGAGCATATTTATTCAATACGGATGTTTTCGGATCATCACCCATACGCGAGGTACCGACTTCATGGATTATACGACCAGGAGCAGCCAATCCGTTTTGGGTGGTTTCATCCGGTTTTTTACCCAGTAATACGGCCCCCATCCCGGTCAAAATTTCTTCAAAAGTCTCGTGCATATGTTTTGCCTGATTGACCTCGTGTTTAGTCCAATTATAATGAAACCTAAGTACCGGTATCCCAAATTTGTCCACAGTTTCCGGATCTATGTCACAATAGTTGTCATATTGAGGAATACTCTCCCCGCGTCCTGACATACCGATCATGCTGCCATACATTCTTCTGATATCATTTTTCAATGCTGGTCCATAGCCACCATTGGGTGATGGATTACCAACCTCGTCAGTGATATACTTGCGCATCGTGTCCATACCGAATCCAAAACCGTATGATGGCATCCCCATACCACCCCAGTATTCGATATGATATCCTCTGGGAAAATTCAATTTTTTATTATCTAGCCACCAGGGAGAATATACATGAAGGCCACCCACACCATCCTCATTGTATCTGGTTCTGTCCACCAGCTCAGGCATAAATCCCATCCTGTCTGTCCCTGTACTGTCATGCAGATATCTGCCCAATACACCCGAACTGTTGGACAAGCCATTGGGGTGTAGTTTGGATTTGGAATTGAGCATGATACGTGCTGTTTCACAGGCTGATGCAGCGAGTACAACCACTTTGGCCCCTATTTTATATTCCTTCATATCCTTTTTATCAATGTACAGGACCCCTGTTGCCATCCCTTTTTCATCCGTTAATACCTCTCTTACCATAGCATCGGTATAAAGCTCAACCTTTCCTTTTTGCATAGCCGGTTTTACCAGACATGTACCTGAAGAGAAATCAGCATATACCTGACAAGCTCTGTTGCACTGACTGCAAAAAAAACAAACCCCTCTTTCGCTGTTTATTTTTCTGGTGAGAATAGAAAGCCTGGAAGGTATGACCGGGACTTCGGCTTTTCCTCCGCCTTTTTTTACAAAGAGTTCATGCAATCTTGGCTTAGGTGGTGGAAGAAAAAATCCATCCGGATCATTTGGCAAACCTTCATTAGTGCCAAATACCCCTATAAGTTTATCTACCTTGTCGTAATATGGCTTGACTTCATCATAAGTGATAGGCCAATTGTCACCAAGGCCATCCTGATCTTTTCTTTTGAAATCCTTCGGGCCGAATCTCAATGATATGCGTCCCCAATGATTGGTTCTCCCTCCAAGCATTCTGGATCTGAACCAGTCAAATTTTGTGCCTTCTGCCCTGGTATAAGGCTCACCTTCCATCTCCCATCCACCCCAGGCTGCATCAAAATCTCCAAAAGCCCGTTGTGTATTCGCACCTCTTCGTGGAGATTCCCACGGCCATTTTAATTGAGTTTTGTATTCATCTTTAGCAGGATCAAAGTCACCGCCTGCTTCCAGAACGGCCACAGCTAGTCCCGCCTCTGAGAGAATTTTAGCAGCCATACCCCCTCCGGCTCCTG
>OCTV010000280.1_pt1 | contig 20438 bp, 13 predicted proteins | sample 1539101 | NCBI WGS metagenome assembly OCTV01 (sample SAMEA3991422, study PRJEB22521) | metagenome | biome: anthropogenic terrestrial biome; feature: sewage plant; material: sludge | place: Sweden | collected 2012-09-26 | reverse complement strand
TGAGTGATTAGGGCCTAATCACTCTAATCTCCTCCACGCTTTGCAGAGTGATTAGGCCCTAATCACTAAATGGCGCTTCGAAAAAGGTGATTTTATCATTGAACTGCCTCATGTATTATACCTCTATCAATATTGTAAATCTTAAACATTTATAAGTTTCTTGCAAGTAGGTTGAAATATTGATAAAAGTGATAACAAGCAACGTATTTTCAGGAGATGATATGATAACAGATTATTATAAATTCATAATTAAACGACAGGATTTCTATACTTTTCATGTTACGTATTCTATCTATTCTATCAAGATATACTACCCCTTTTATTTAGACAAAAGCTTTGGTGGAGGACAGTGGTGGAGAATTGTAGTCTCTGCCACTCGTAAGTCGTTATATATCAGATAGTTGTATGATTAGTGGTGGACTTTCCTTATTTTAAAAAGTTTTTTCAATTTTATTTTTCATAGTCGATTATCTCAGTAACGATAATAAGATTTTCATAATTATGCCAGCGCAGAATCATGTAATGCAGTAGAATTCGATATTTGCCCAGATATATAAAAACAAAAAGGAGTTACATTTCTGTAACTCCTTGTAAACTAATGCGCTTCAAGATGGGCTTGAACCAACGACCCCCTGATTAACAGTCAGGTGCTCTAACCAACTGAGCTATTGAAGCATTGCTTTATCATTTCTGATTTGCGGTTGCAAAGGTAAAACGTTTTTTTTAAACTGCCAAACTTTTTTGAGAAAAAAATCACATTAAAGCTAATTTTCTGAAATTTATCACTTGTTGTGTTGATTTTACATCTTTATATATTACTTTTGTCAATCGATATGAGAAAGCTAATAATATATATCATCGCCCTGTTAGCTGTGCCTGCCGCAGCTCAAACAGGAAAAGACCATAATTTTGAAGTGGCTAAGAATCTTGAAGTGTTTAATTCAATATACAAGAATCTTGACCTGCTTTATGTAGACACACTGTCTGCCGATACAGTCGTTGGTAATGCTGTTGACGCAATGTTGGGATCTCTTGATCCTTACACTGAATATTTTCCAGACGCAAAAGTCAAGGATTTGAAAACAATGCTGACGGGAAAGTATGCAGGCGTGGGCTCGCTTATACGTTTTAGTCAGAAATATAATAACTCGTTTATTGACGAACCTTATGAGAATATGCCAGCTGCAGAAGCTGGATTGAAAAAAGGTGACCTTATTCTAGCTGTTGATGACTTATCGATGGTTGGCAAGAGTAGCCAATATGTAAGTGATCATTTGCGTGGTGATGCCGGAACAACTTTCATGATAAAGGTAAAACGCCTTTCAACTGGAAAGATAATGAAGATGAAAATCACACGACGTGCTATAAAAATGCCATCTGTTCCTTATTACGGATTGCAGGTAAATAATACGGGATATATAAATCTTAATCAGTTTACAGAGGATTGTTCAAAAGATTTTCGCCGTGCTTTCCTTGAAATGAAAAAACAGGGTATGAAGAGTCTTATTATTGACCTTCGTGGAAACGGTGGAGGTCTTGAAAGTGAAGCTGTAAACATTGTGAACATGTTTGTGCCAAAAGATGTGCTTGTTGTTTCAAACCGCGGAAAGTTGAAACGTATGAATCATGATTACAAAACTGCAGTTGAACCTATAGATACAGTGATGCCAATTGTTGTGCTTGTAAATGGTGGAACAGCTAGCGCAAGCGAAATTACCAGTGGTGCTTTGCAAGATTTGGACCGTGCTATAGTTATGGGTACACGTACCTATGGAAAAGGACTTGTGCAGATGACCGTAGATTTGCCATATAATGGAAATTTGAAACTCACTACAAATAAATATTATATTCCAAGTGGTCGTTGTATTCAGGCGATAAATTATAAACACGGCCGCGGAGGCTATACTGAACATGTACCTGATTCTCTGACAAAAGTATTCCGCACGTTGCATGGACGTGAAGTTCGTGATGGTGGTGGAATAAAACCTGATGTAGAGGTAAAGCCGGATACGGCTTCAAATATACAGACTTATCTTACAAGTATTATTGACTCAACTGAGACAGTGCTTGATTATGTCGTTGATTATGTGGCAACGCATCCTACTATTGTTGCTCCGGATAAATTCGAACTTTCGGATGCTGATTTTGAGGAGTTTAAGCAACACGTTATAAAAAGTGGTTTCAAATATGATGGCGTAAGTGAGAAAATCTTACAGGAACTAGTCAAGTCAGCTAAGTTTGAAGGCTATTATAATGACGCAAAGGATGAGTTCGCAGCCATTGAAAAGAAACTGAAACATAATATAGGAAAGGATCTTGATTATAACAAGAATGATGTAAAGGAAGCTCTCGCAAGTGACATTATATCAACGTATTACTATCAACGAGGCAGTATGGAATATAGTCTTAAACATGATAGGCAGATGGCTGAAGCAATGAAACTTTTGTCTAAACCAACTGAATATAAGAAGATTCTATTGCCAAAGTGAGAAAATATTGCAAAATATTTGCATGCTAACGAAATTATTCGTAATTTTGCAGCATTCAGTGGAATGGGGGGCTCCGAGAGAGTTCCTCATTTTATTTTAATATAGCATATATGATTGACAAAAACGTCGTAAAAAAACTAGTAGACGAATGGTTGAAAGATAAGGAATATTTCCTTGTTAGTATTGAAATCAGCCAAAACGACAAGATTGTTGTTGAGATTGATCACGCTGATGGCGTTTGGATCGAGGACTGTGTTGGATTAAGTAAGTATATAGAGGAACGTCTCAGTAGAGATGAAGAAGACTATGAGCTTGAAGTTGGTTCGGCTGGCCTAGGACAACCTTTTAAGGTTGCTCAGCAATATGTAAACTTCATTGAAAAGGAAGTTGAAGTCCTTGATGAAAATGGTAAAAAGTATCAAGGTGTTCTGAAAAGCGTTGACGGTGACAGTTTTGTGGTTACAGTTAACGAAAAGGTGATGGTTGATGGTAAGAAACGTCCTCAAAAAATGGATGTTGATCATGTTTTCGATATGAATAATGTAAAATATACTAAATATTTAATAAGTTTCAAATAAGCTATGGCAGCAAAAAAGAATGATGAAGAGCAGATCAGTATGATCGATACTTTCCGTGAATTTAAGGATACGAAGAATATTGACCGTACAACTCTGGTAAGTGTGTTGGAGGAAAGTTTCCGTAATGTGCTTGCTAAAATCTTTGGTAGCGATGAAAATTTCGACGTTATCGTAAACCCTGATAAGGGTGACTTTGAAATTTATCGTAACCGCGTTGTAGTTGCAAACGGTGAGGTTGAGGACGAAAACAAACAAATCGCACTAAAAGATGCACTCAATATAGAACCAGACTACGAGGTTGGTGAGGATGTTTCGGAACCTGTAAACTTCGCTAAGTTCGGTCGTCGTGCTATATTAAACTTGCGTCAGACTCTAGCTTCAAAAATTCTTGAGTTGGAGCATGACTCTTTATATAATAAGTATAAAGATAGAACAGGACAGATTATTTCAGGCGAAGTATACCAGATTTGGAAGCGTGAAGTTCTTATTGTTGATGATGAGAACAATGAGTTGATACTCCCTAAAACAGAACAGATTCCTGCTGATGTATATCATAAGGGCGAGACTGTTCGTGCGGTAATACTTCGTGTTGACAACGAGAATAATAATCCAAAGATTATTCTTTCTCGTACAAGTCCATTATTTCTTGAACGTCTTCTTGAAGCTGAGGTCCCAGAGATTAGCGACGGTCTTATCACTGTTCGCAAGATTGCCCGTATGCCGGGTGAACGTGCGAAGATTGCCGTTGAGAGTTTTGATGAGCGTATTGATCCAGTTGGAGCATGTGTCGGTGTAAAGGGTAGCCGTGTTCATGGTATCGTTCGTGAACTGTGCAATGAAAACCTTGATGTTGTGAACTATACATCAAATATCAAGTTGTTTATCCAGCGTTCACTTAGTCCTGCACGTATAAGCAGTATTAATATTGACGAGGAAAACCACAAGGCAGAAGTATTCTTGCAGCCTGAAGAAGTTAGTTTGGCTATTGGTCGTGCTGGACTTAATATTAAACTTGCTTCTATGCTCACAGAATTTACAATAGATGTATTCCGTGAGGTCCCTGAGGATGAGGCTGACGAGGATATATACTTGGATGAATTCACAGACGAGATTGATCAGTGGGTTATTGACGCAGTAAAAGCTGTTGGCCTTGATACGGCTAAGGCTGTTATTAATGCTCCACGAGAGATGCTTATTGAAAAGGCTGACCTAGAGGAAGAAACGGTTGATCATGTTCTTAAAGTGCTTCGTGCAGAGTTTGAACAATAACTAAAAATAAAAAGGAAAGAAAGAATTTAATGAAAATGAGGAAATAAATATAATTAAGGTAACAGAATGAGTGGTTTTCCCTTTTTGCCGATTTCATTCATTACCTTCAAATAGATAAATATGAGCATCAGATTAAATAAAGCATTACGTGAATTAAACATAGGACTTCAAACGGCAGTTGAATTCCTAGAGAAGAAAAATGAACTGGGAGAGGTGAAGTCTGACTTGAGCTACAAACTCTCAGAAGGGCAGTATAAGGCTCTTGTTGAGGCATTCAAACAGGATGCGGAAGTTCGTAGTGAAGCAGAAAAACTTTTCCAGAAGAAGCCAAAGGACAAGAAGCGTGCGCCTGAGGTAAAGGAAAATCGTGCCGAAAATCTTCTTGAATCTTCTAATCAACAGCGTTTCAAACCTGTTGGAAAGATTGATCTTGACAATATAGGCAAGAAACCAGCGGCTCAGAAGTCTGTTGCTCCTGAAGTTAAGGCTGCTGCCGTCAGCCATGAGCCTATTAGTAATCATGTAGATAAACCTGTGGAAAAACCTGTCGTTAAAGCTGCCGTTGCACCTAAACCAGTTGCAGCAAAGGTAGAAACTCCGAAACCAGTTAAACCAGTTGAACAGCCAAAAGCTATTGCTCCTAAGGTGGTAGAGGCTCCAAAATCTCCAACGCCTGAAAAGCAAGTTCAGAAAGCTGATGATGGTATTTTTACCTTAAAGAGTGAAAAGAAAATCCTTAATGCGCCTAAGATGAATGTCGTTGGTAAGATAGATCTTGATGCTTTGAATCAGAGTACTCGACCAAAGAAGAAGTCAAAGGAAGAAAAGCGTAAGGAGCGTGAGGAAAAGACTGCACAGCAGCATAGTGGTGTTGAAAGAAAAAAACGTGTGCGTATCAACAAAACACGTGTGGATATTAATGCCGCCGTAAATCAGGGTGGTGGTAATAATAACCGAAATAATAACAACAACAATAACACCAATAATAATCGCAACAACACCAACAATAATAACCGACCTAATAATAATAACCGCAACAATAACAACCAGAACGGCCCTAGAAATGCTGCAGGAAACAACCGCAACAATAATAATAACAATAACAACCGCAAGCGTACTCAGAAACCTTTAGAGGTTAATGAAGATGCTGTGGCACGTCAGGTAAAGGAGACGCTAGCACGTCTAACAAGCAAGAGCCAGAATAAGAAGGGCGCTAGATACCGTAGGGAAAAGCGTGATGCTGTTCAGGTGAAACTCCAAAAGGTTGCTAATGCAGAGCAGAAAGAGGCTAAAGTTCTTAAACTTACCGAATTCGTAACTGTAAGTGAACTTGCCACAATGATGAATATCGGCGTCACTAATGTTATTTCAACTCTTATGAGTGTTGGTATCATGGTTTCTATTAACCAGCGTCTTGATGCAGAAACAATCAACATGGTAGCGGATGAATTCGGTTTCAAGACAGAATATGTCAGTGCTGAAGTTCAGGAGGCTGTAAGTGAAGATATTGATGATGAAAACGACTTGTATTCTCGTGCTCCTATCGTTACTGTCATGGGACATGTTGACCATGGTAAGACTTCTTTGCTTGACCACATCCGTAATACGAATGTAATTGCCGGTGAGGCTGGTGGTATTACACAGCATATTGGTGCTTATGGTGTTACTCTTAAAAACGGACAGAAGGTTACATTCCTTGATACTCCGGGTCATGAGGCTTTTACTGCTATGCGTGCACGTGGTGCTCAGGTAACAGATATAGCAATCATTATCATCGCAGCTGATGACTCAGTGATGCCTACTACAAAAGAGGCTATCGCACATGCTCAGGCTGCCGGTGTTCCAATGGTGTTCGCAATAAATAAAATTGATAAGCCGGGAGCAAATCCTGATAAGATTCGTGAGGACTTGTCACAGATGAACTTGCTGGTAGAAGAGTGGGGTGGTAAATATCAGTGTCAGGAGATAAGCGCTAAGAAGGGCCTCGGTGTTGAGGAACTTCTTGACAAGGTGCTTCTTGAGGCTGAAATGCTTGACTTGAAGGCTAATCCAAACCGCAAGGCTAGTGGTACTATCATTGAGTCTTCTCTTGATAAGGGACGTGGATATGTAAGTACTGTACTTGTAAGTAATGGTACTCTTAAAATAGGTGATGTTGTAATCGCCGGAACAAGCTGGGGACGTATCAAGGCTATGTTCAATGAACGCAACCAGCGTATTGATGAAGCTGCTCCAGCCGAGCCAGCTATAATCCTTGGCCTAAATGGCGCACCTACAGCAGGTGACCAGTTCCACGTGTTGGAATCAGAACAGGAGGTTCGCGATATTGCAAACAAGCGTGAGCAATTGCAGCGTGAACAGGGCTTGCGTACTCAGAAACGTCTTACTCTTGGTGATATCTCACATCGTATTGCACGTGGAGAGTTCCATGAACTTAACATTATTGTTAAGGGTGATACCGACGGTTCTATTGAGGCTTTGAGCGATTCATTCATTAAACTTTCTACAGAGAAGGTTTTGGTAAATGTAATCAGTAAGGCTGTAGGTCAGATTAGTGAGAATGATGTGATGCTTGCCAGTGCTTCTGATGCTGTCATAGTAGGTTTCCAGGTTCGTCCTTCTTCTGAAGCTCGTAGGCTTGCTGACCGTGAAGGTGTTGAAATAAATACCTACTCAATCATCTATGATGCAATAGATGATATCAAGAGTGCAATGGTAGGTATGCTTGACAAGGTTAAGAAGGAAATCATTACTGGTCAGGTTGAAGTTAAGCAGGTGTTCAAGATAACTAAGGTTGGTACTATTGCCGGTGGTCTCGTTACTGAGGGTAAGGTACACAGCAAAGATAGAGCTCGCCTTGTACGTGACGGAATCGTGATACGTACAGCCGACATCAAAGCATTGAAGCGTTACAAGGATGATGTTAAGGACGTTCCAATGGGAATGGAATGTGGTATCAGTCTTGTCAACTTTAATGATATTTTTGAAGGTGATATTATAGAGACATTCACAGAGATAGAAGTTGAACAGAAGCTATAAGGCTTTCTATACTCTCTACTGTAAAGGGAGCTAGAATCCCTTTATGTAATAAAGTAGTGACATCCTTATATTCTATTACAGGGATGTCACTGCTGTAATTAATAACATATGTTACCAGTTTGTTTGTGGTACACTATTTGTATGTATCATATACAATATAGGTATTTTGGCAAAATGGCAGAAAAAGAAAAAAATCAATTTGTTAGTCAGGTAGCTGAAAAAAAATATGAATTTGGTTTCACTACTGACGTACAAACAGAAATCATAGATAAAGGGCTTAACGAAGACGTTGTGCGCCTTATCTCTCAGAAAAAAGGCGAACCCAATTGGATGCTCGACTTTCGTCTGAAAGCTTATAATTATTGGAAGACTCTTACTCAGCCTACTTGGGGACATGTGCATGTACCCCCGATAGACTATCAGGCAATTTCTTATTATGCAGACCCTTTGGTGAAGAAACCAAAGAACAATGAGATTGATCCAGAACTTGAAAAGACATTCGACAAATTGGGTATCCCTTTGGAAGAACGTCTGGCATTAAGTGGCACTGCTGTTGATGCTATTATGGATTCAGTTTCAGTAAAGACGACGTTTAAGGATAAATTGCGTGAGAAGGGTGTTATCTTCTGTAGTATCGGTGAGGCAGTAAAGGAACATTCAGATTTAGTAAAAGAATATCTTGGAAGTGTTGTTCCTTATCGCGACAACTTTTTTGCCGCTCTCAACAGTGCCGTGTTTAGTGATGGTTCGTTTGTCTATATTCCAAAGGGCGTGAGATGTCCTATGGAATTAAGTAGTTATTTCCGTATCAATGCGCGTAATACAGGACAATTTGAACGTACACTTATCATTGCTGAAGATGATGCCTACGTTAGCTATCTTGAAGGTTGCACTGCTCCTATGCGTGATGAAAATCAGTTGCATGCTGCAATTGTCGAGATCATTATCAAGAATAATGCGGAAGTAAAATATTCCACAGTTCAGAACTGGTATCCTGGTGACGAAAATGGAAAAGGTGGAGTGCTGAATCTTGTTACAAAGCGTGGCGATCTTCGTGGTGTTAATTCCAAACTCAGTTGGACTCAGGTTGAGACAGGTTCCGCAATCACATGGAAATATCCGTCATGTATTCTTCGTGGTGACAACTCTGTGGCTGAATTTTACAGTGTTGCCGTAACAAATCATTATCAGGAAGCTGATACTGGTACGAAGATGATTCATATGGGTAAGAATACGAAGTCTACGATCATCTCTAAAGGTATTTCTGCCGGTCATAGTCAGAATAGTTACCGTGGTTTAGTTAGAGCTACAAGCAATGCCGACAATGCAAGAAATTACAGTTCGTGTGATTCTTTGTTGTTGGGAAGCGATTGTGGTGCGCACACTTTCCCTTATATGGATTCGCATAATGATTCGGTTGTTTTTGAACATGAGGCTACTACTTCAAAGATTAGTGAAGATCAGCTTTTCTATTGTAATCAGCGCGGAATACCTACTGAACAGGCTGTTGGACTTATCGTAAACGGATATGCCAAGGAAGTGCTAAACAAACTTCCTATGGAGTTTGCTGTTGAAGCTCAGAAATTACTCAGTGTAAGTCTAGAGGGAACAGTAGGATAATAGTTTAATAAGGAATAAAATACAAGAGATATGTTAGAAGTTAAAAATCTGCATGCTACTATTGCAGGCAAAGAGATATTAAAAGGTATAGACCTTACTGTAAATGACGGTGAGATTCATGCTGTCATGGGACCTAACGGCTCAGGGAAATCTACTCTTAGTGCCGTACTTACAGGTAATCCTTTATATACTGTTACTGAGGGTGAGGCAATCTTCAATGGTAACGACCTCTTGAAGATGAAACCGGAAGATCGTGCTCGCTCAGGATTGTTCTTGTCATTTCAGTATCCTGTAGAAATCCCAGGAGTTTCAATGACAAACTTCATGCGTGCGGCGATAAATGCAAAGCGTGAGTATGAAGGTAAGGAGCCTCTTAATGCCGGTGATTTCATTAAGTTCATGCGTGAGAAACGTAAACTGGTAGAACTGGATTCCAAATTATCACATCGTTCTGTAAACGAAGGTTTTTCTGGTGGTGAGAAAAAACGTAATGAAATATTTCAGATGGCAATGCTTGAACCTAAGTTGAGTATTCTTGACGAAACAGATTCTGGTCTTGACGTTGATGCGATGAGAGTTGTCGCAGATGGTGTGAATAAAATGCACACAAGCGATACTTCAGCTATAGTGATTACTCATTACGAACGACTGCTTGATATGATTAAACCTAGTGCTGTTCATATTCTTTATAATGGTCGCATCGTCAAAACAGGCGGGCCAGAACTAGCTAAAGAAATTGAGGCTCGTGGATATGACTGGATTAAGGAAGAGGCTGACGCAAAGTTTGGTCAGGATTAATATATTTCTGACAAAGGAGTTATAGCTTTTTATTTGGATTTTTATTATGCAAGAAGATATTAACAAGAATAAGGCTCAAAAGCCTTTAGGCTCTTCACAACCTAAAGCAGAGACTCAGTACGTGGAGTTGTATAAAAGTACATCAGCCACGATTAAGAGTCATTCCGCCGATATCATGAATAAAGTGCGTGATAAGGCTTTTGAAGATTTCAAGAAGTTGGGATTTCCAACTCGCAAGGTTGAGCGTTATAAATATACCGATATGGCTAAGTTGTTTGAGCCTAACTATGGCTTGAATATTAACCGATTGGATATTCCTGTAAACCCTTATGATGCTTTTAAGTGTGATGTGCCTAATCTCAGTACATCATTATATTTCGTTGTCAACGATAGTTTCTACTTGAAAGCTCTTCCTCAGGCACATCTTCCAGAGGGCGTGATAGTTGATTCATTAAGTAGAGTTGCTGCAAAAAAGCCCGATTTTATCGCTAGATATTATTCGAAAATTGCCTCTACGGATGAAGATGCAATTACTGCTCTTAATACAATGTTGGTACAGGATGGACTGCTTGTATATGTTCCGAAAAACGTAAAAGTTGACCGTGCTATACAAGTGATTAATATCCTTCGCTCTGACGTTGACCTGATGGTTAATCGTCGTGTACTTATTCTTCTTGAAGAAGGTGCAGAGGCAAAGTTCTTGTTTTGCGATCACTCTGCCGATGATCGTAATTTCCTTTCAACTCAGGTTATTGAGGCGTATGTTGGAGAAAATGCTAACTTGGAACTGAATTGTCTTGAGGAGACACATCTTAAGAATACGCGTGTAAGCAATGTGTATATTCAGCAGCAGGCTAACAGTAGTGTAAATCACAATGTTATCACTTTGCATAACGGCGTGACACGCAATCGCCTTGATTTGGTGTTTGAAGGTGAGGGTGCAGAATGTCACTGCAATGGTTGTGTTATAGCCGACAAGAATCAACATGTAGACAATAATACTTTTATTGACCATAAAGTGGGTCATTGCACAAGCAATGAACTATATAAATATGTTCTTGACGATGAGGCTACTGGTGCTTTTGCCGGAAGAGTCCTTGTACGTCATGGAGCGCAGAAGACTATAAGTCAGGAAACCAATAGAAACCTTTGTGCCACAAAGAAGGCTAGGATGTACACGCAGCCAATGCTTGAGATTTATGCCGATGACGTGAAATGTGCACATGGCTCAACTGTTGGTCAGCTTAATGATGCTGCAATGTTCTATATGCAACAGCGTGGTATCGGCGAAAAGGAAGCTAAACTGCTCCTTGAATTTGCATTTATCAATGAAGTCATCGATAAAATGGAACTTGAACCATTACGTGATCGTCTGCATCATCTTGTAGAGAAACGCTTCCGTGGTGAGCTCAATAAATGTGAGGGTTGTAAACTCTGCAAGTAATTTCATTTCAGTGATGATGGTTAATTTGTAATGATTATGTATGATATAAACAAGATTCGTAAAGATTTCCCTATATTATCAAGAAAAATTTATGGTAAGCCGTTGGTGTATTTAGACAATGCCGCAACGACTCAGAAACCATTATGTGTTCTTGATGCCATGCGTGATGAATATCTGAATGTGAATGCCAATGTTCATCGTGGTGTCCATTGGTTGAGTCAGCAGGCTACGGAATTGCATGAGGGAGCTCGTGAAACGGTAAGAAAGTTTATCAATGCTAAGTCTACGACAGAGATTGTCTTTACTCGTGGAACTACGGAAGGACTTAATCTTGTAGCTTCTTCATTCTCTGATGAGTTTATGAAAGAGGGTGACGAGGTTATCGTCTCAGCCGTTGAACATCATTCAAATATAGTACCTTGGCAGTTACAGGCACGCAAGAAAGGTATTGTGCTGAAGGTTATCCCTATTGATGATTTTGGCAAGCTGGATGTCGATGAATTCGGCAAAATGATAACATCACGTACCAAAATCGTAAGTGTAAGTCATGTAAGTAATGTTCTTGGAACTATCAATCCAGTAAAAGATATTATTCGCATTGCGCATGAACATGATATTCCTGTAATGATAGACGGTGCGCAAAGTACTCCCCATTTTACTGTGGACATGCAGGATTTGGATTGCGATTTCTTCGTGTTTAGTGGACATAAGATATATGGTCCTACTGGTGTTGGTGTACTTTATGGAAAAGAAGCATGGTTAGATAAGTTGCCTCCTTATCAGGGTGGTGGAGAAATGATTGAGAACGTTAGTTTCGAAAAAACTACGTTTGAGCGCCCGCCATTGAAGTTTGAGGCAGGAACTCCTGATTACATCGCTACAACCGGACTTGCTAAGGCTTTGGATTACGTTACAGCTTTGGGTATTGACAATATTACCCGCCATGAAAAGGAACTTACCGCCTATGCTATTGAGAAAATGTTGGCGATAGACGGCATGAAGATATTCGGAATAGACGAAAGCAAACCTATTACGGAAGAAACTCTCCGCAATCATGATGCTGTGATAAGTTTCCAGTTGCGTGATATTCATCACATGGATATGGGTACACTTCTTGACCGTCTGGGAATAGCTATTCGTACTGGTCATCATTGTGCACAACCGCTTATGGAGCGTCTGGGAGTGCTGGGTACATCACGCGCCAGTTTCGCTCTCTATAATACTAAAGAAGAAATTGATGTTCTTGTTGCAGGTATAGAGAGAGTGTCAAAAATGTTTTAGAGGTTTTTCTTGCATGTCAATACAGCTTTGACGAACCAGGTACAGCATATTGCACGAGCAATAAAGCCGATGTTTACAGGGAAAACTGCAAATACGAATGCTATTTGTGCATTGAGAAGCAAAAGTGTCTGACGAATGCTAATCTTGCGTTCCAATACAACTGAATAGTATTTGGCCAGTGCGGTGATTGGTGACTTTACTTTGTTTGCGATACTGTTCAGAATGTTTTGTAAACTGCTTGATGTAGATACTTCTCTTTTGATGTAGATATTCTTTTCCATATTGTAATTGTATTAACTTGTTTATCTTTTACAACTGCAAAATTACTTGCATTCGTGGAAATATCTTTTCACTCCAAATAATCAAACGTTAATTTAGTTAACTTGCAACATTTATTAACAATAATATGTTAGAACCACATTTTTATAAGGAACTTGTTGAGGCAGGATGTGATGAGGCTGGCCGTGGATGTCTTGCCGGAAGTGTTTATGCTGCAGCTGTGATATTGCCGTCAGACTATGATAATCCCGAACTTAACGATAGTAAGAAGTTAAGTGAAAAAAAACGTTATGCTTTGCGTGAACAGATTAAGCATGATGCTTTGGCTTGGGCTGTAGGTATAGTTACGCCTGAGGAGATAGACAAGATAAATATCCTCCACGCTAGTTTCTTGGCTATGCATCGTGCATTAGATCAATTGAATGTACGCCCGCAAGCTCTTATCATCGATGGTAACCGCTTTGATCCGTATGTCCGTTCTTTTGACGGTGAAGAAAACCAACAGCTTCCTTACACTTGTATAGTAAAAGGAGACGGAAAATATCAGAGTATTGCTGCTGCTAGTATTCTTGCAAAGACATATCGTGATGATTATATGAACGAGCAAGCGCTGATTTATCCGCATTATGATTGGGAAAATAATAAGGGATACCCTACAAAAAAGCATAGACTTGGAATACTTAACTGCGGAATTACCCCAATTCATCGTAAAAGTTACAATCTGCTAGGTGGTGAACTGAGTTTGAATTTTAAAGACTGACATCATGAAGAAACTAGGTAATGAACTTACATTGATTCAACTGATGACCGACGGAAATGATTATACTGCCGAGGATCTTTGCAATCATTTGGGATGTACTCGTCGTAATCTCTATTATTACCTTCAGTTTCTTCGTGAATATGGTTTCGGTGTTCTTCGCAACGAAAATTATTATAGTCTTGATGTGAATTCTCCTTTCTTCTCAAATCTTGCTTCTTCTGTGAACTTTACATTGCAGGAAGCTGTGCTGATTCATAACCTTGCTGATAGTGCCGAGCAGAAAAATCCAGCGGTTTTATCGGTTAAAAAGAAACTTGAACGTTATTATGATCTTCGCTTTTTCTCAGATTCTAAATACAAGAAAAAGCAGTTGCGCAATTTAAAGGATATTAGTGACGCTATTGCTGCTAAACGAATAGTATGTTTGAAAGAGTATTCTTCTCCACATAGCCATACATTTACCGATCGTGTTGTTGAACCTTTTTTGTTGTTCAATGACAATCAGGACGTGCGCTGCTATGAGTTGGAATCAGGAAAGAACAAAACATTCAAACTATCAAGAATAACAAATGTAGAAGTTTATGATGCTCCTTGGATACATGCATCCGAGCATCGGAAGGTTTTTACAGATGTGTTTTCATTTAGTGGTGAAGAATTATATACTGTAAAACTTCGTATGGGGCAACTTTCTTATAACTTGATGACGGAAGAATACCCCATTTCATCCAACTCATTCTCTAAACAAGAAGACAATCATTGGATCGTGTCTCTTGATGTTGTAAGCTATCTAGGTTTAGGTAGGTTTGTTCTTGGACTTTACGACGATATAGAAATCCTTGAAGGTGATGGCTTCAAGGATTACATCAAGTCGAAAATCGTCAAAATGATACAATAGACAACTTTTGTTTATTTTAAGTTGTATTCTGATATTACAGTTTAATTACCTTCTTTGTAACATTGCCTTGTTTGATAATATTAATACCTTTTGTGGAGATTGTATTCCCTTCTGTTGTTGTATTTATAAGTCTACCGCTAATATCGTAAATTCTCTTGGTTTTATCGCTGTTTTCTTTCTCCGTTGTTACTTTATCTATGCCTGTCAGAGTAAGTCCTCCATCACTAGCCTTTGTCAAGGTATAAGATATTACATCATGAGTAATAAAACTTCTAGCAGGACTCCAGCTAGTCTCATTTGTGGCTTTACTAGCTAGATAAACTTGGTATGTACCAGCTTGAAGATCAGATATATCTAAAGTAATTGAACCAGATTTTAATCCGAATCCTGAGTACGGAATATATGAGTTCTCCTTGGTTATAAGAGTATCAGCCGTGATTGCCGTTGTAGCTATATTTTCGAATATAACAGCAACGTTGCCGGTAAATGTCTTGTATGATAAATTATAAAAAGCTGTCATTACTAGATTCAATTTGTTGTAAGTAGCTTTTGTAAATTCACAATTTTCGTCTGTTGCCCATATTGAGAAATCGCTTCCACTTGATGTTGCTTGTGGATCGAAACCTAATATCATATCATTGCCTTCTGAAAATGTTGTTCCTGAACTGAATTCCTCGCCCAAACCTGAAGGAGTCAGATCAAAAATATCATACCATCCGTCGCATGCACCGCCCCATCCCCAGTTTACGTCAACGTTGCCTTCTGTATTTATACCATCAAAGACAAATGCGTGTCCTTCTTTTGTTTTTGTAGATCCTCCATATAGAATAGGGCGCTTGTTTTTAATCTCATTGTAAATGATTTGTGCCCATTCATCATCAGTATATAATTCCTTCATCAAGTATTTTAAAGAATATGGATTATATGTAAAGTTGTTTGCAAAAGCTTTTGTTGCATCAATATTTGTAGCAGCGCTTCCGTCAGTACCATATTCCATGTTAGCTCCATAGCCAGCATCTCTCATTAGTTCAGCAACAGCTATATTTGCTGGGGGTGTGGCGCTGTTATTCGAATATGTGTTTGACATATTGCTCCAGTTGTATGTTGTATTGATTGTTGCCAATCTTATTATTGTATCTTTTCCTACAACAGTTGAATAGCCTCCGCTACCTTTACTAGTTGCTGGATAATTATAATACTTTAAAATCTGCGACATAGCTGTTGCTACACATCCAGTATAACCATGCGTAAGTGAGCCAACATTAGGACACAATAAATTATATGGCGATGCTTGATTCCATTTAGTTGTTATAAAAGGACTTATTGTTGCAGAAACAGATATAGAAGTTCGCCCCATATTGTTAGCATCTCTGTAAGCCATAGATTTTGATATGCTTTCCATCCACCATTTAAATCCAGGAGCAACATTTGTAGAATCAAAGTCATGTGTTGATTCTCCGATGATTGCAGGGAAAGTGTTACTGCGGCTTACAACGATGAATCCTGAACCTTTTGCGCTATAAATAGCAAACTGGTCAGTGTCTTTCATTATCTTTACTTCGTTGTCAATAGTATAAGAACCTTTTGCCATGCTTTTAGTGGCAAATTTCTCTTGAGCTATCCTTAACATCTCACTACGATTGCGGTTATCAGCAAATGTATTTATGCACGAAGCAAGAACTGCAATTGAGAGAACTAATAATCTTATCATAATTTATAATGTCAAAAGTGAATAATGCGATTTGTCTTTTATATATTCTGCAAATGTAACTTTTTTTTAGTTATGTTCAAAATTTTTCCGTAATCAATCATTTTTTATGCCAATGTTAAATCAAAGGCACATTATCTCTCACTCTCGTTTCTCATTTTAAGTTATGCTTTTCTATGTTTAGTGGCGTTCACACATTTCATATTCTGTCCTAACAGGTTTATATTATATAAGCACGCTCGCTAAAGGCAGACGAACATGGATAGAAACGTTTGTTGGCATTTTATAATGTTATGTATTAAAGCATTTGTCTTATTTGTTGGAAAGCGTGTTCACTGCAATTTTTTTTGCTATGTCGTGCAAACGTTTTCGTTTTGTCGTTATAAAACCGTTTCTTTGTAACTACTTTTTTATTTTTCTTTACCAAAATGCTAATTTATAATGTAGCTGGTATGCAACTTGAAATGGTTAGGTCTCAGAAATTCACCTTAAAACTAACTTATGTGCAAAATTATTTTTTGTGAATATAGTTTCGTAGCTAAAATAAGTGGGAAACATTGGATGACGAAATGTTATTTTTATATAATGACTTGGTCATATTAATTAGGATGATTAACAATATTTTGTTATGCTACTGGTTGTATCATATTGTCCTGTTGTTTTAAAAATAGCTTTTAAATTGTAACGAAATCCTTATAAAAATCCCATATTTATGGCATTTTCGATAATAAAAGTAACTTTTTGCATAAAAAATTTGGTTATATTCTAAACATTCTTTAAATTTGTGCCCGTATACAGCAATAGCATTTTAAATATTTTTATTGAAGTACGAAAAAAGAATGTTAATACGTTCTTGATTTAAGATAAATAAAATGTCCACCTTGTGATTAAGAGTCGGGCAGATATGTTGGCAAAATAAAATAGATGACAATACAATTTTTTAATTAAGAGAGAGATTTTTATGGAAAAAAGACTAACAATGATTTTAGCAGGTCTATTCCTTTGTTTAGGAATGGCTCTTGCTCAGACTAAAGTCTCTGGTACTGTAGTTTCTGCAGCTGATGGTGAACCTGTGATTGGTGCATCAGTAAAGGTTGTTGGGACAAGCACAGGTACCGTAACAAACATTGATGGACAGTTTTCTTTTACTGCTCCAGCAAATTCAACACTTGAGATTTCTTACATAGGTATGAAACTTAAGCGTGTAAAAGCTGGTGGAAATTTGAAGATTGTTCTTGATTCTGATGATAAAACATTAGATGAAGTAATGGTCGTAGCTTATGGTACGCAAACTCGTTCTTCATTTACGGGTTCTGCCGCAGTTATTGGTGCTGATGAACTTGGCAAAAAAATTACGACAAATGTTGCTGATGCTTTAGTTGGTAGTGTTCCTGGTTTACAATTGACAGGCGCAAGTGGTCAGCCAGGAGCAGAACAGGGTAGTATCCATATTCGTGGTATTGCTTCTTTGTATGCTAATACAGATCCATTGATAGTTGTTGATGGTGCTCCATATTCTGCTTCATTAAGTAACATACCTCAGGATGATATTGAAAGTGTAACTGTCTTGAAGGATGCTGCAAGTGCAGCGTTGTATGGTGCTCGTGGTGCTGCTGGTGTAATCCTTATAACAACAAAAAAAGGTGATGCTCAGAAAACTCATATTAATGCGGAGGCAAAATGGGGTGTGACAAGTCGTAGTGTTCAAGATTATGAAACTATTACTGATCCTGCACAGTTTATGGAGACATATTATGGTCAATTCTATAATTATGCTTATTATAATCAGGGTATGAGTAACTCTGATGCTAATGCTTGGGTAAATAGCAGAATGATTAGTCATCAGAGTTGGGGATTGCAATACAATCCATTTACAGTTCCTTCAGGTGAAAAACTAATTGGACTTAATGGAAAAATTAATCCGAATGCAACTTTAGGACGTGCATATACTTATGGGGGCGAAAATTATTATGTTTTACCTGATAATTGGAAAGATGCAGCTTATAAGCATGGTTCTCGTCAGGAATATAATATAAATATAAGTGGTGGTTCGAAAAAAGGCAGTTATTATACAAGTCTTGGATATTTAGATGAAGATGGAATTATTGATAATTCTAGCTATAAGCGTTTTACAGGCCGTCTAAAAGCTGATTATCAGGCTGCAGACTGGCTGAAAGTAATGACTAATGTTGGTTTTGTTCATTCGAATATGGAATCTAATCCTAACTTGTCTGATGGTGATATGGGCTCAAATAACATGGGCTATTATACACAATATATAGCTCCTATTTATCCTCTTTATGTCCGTACACTTGATGAAAATGGTAATCCGATAATCCGTACAGATAATTATGGACATAAACAATATGATTATGGTGTTCCTGCAACAAATTTCCCTGGTATGGGAACACGTTTGTTCTTGGCTACAGGTAACCCTGTTGGTTCTAATCAATATAATAGTGTCACGACAGGTGGTAATCAATTCCAAGGGCAATTTAATTTTGATGTAAATTTCACTTCTTGGTTGAAATTTACTTCTGTTAATTCTTTGAATTTAGGCATAAGTGATTATAGCGATTATGAAAATCCATATTATGGTCCTAAGGCTTCAGAAAACGGAAGCATAGATAAGTATAGTACAAGTACATTCCGCCAAAATTATACTCAGACATTAAATTTTCATAAAGATTTTGGAAAGCACGATGTTCAAGCTATGATAGGACATGAATGGTATAAGACTCATACAAAATATCTTGAAGCTTTAGCTAATGGAGGCTTCTCTCCTGATATTAAAGAAATAAATGCATTCTCTAATCGCTATGATTCTAAATCTTACAACACTACATATAATGTAGAAGGCGTTTTCGCAAATGCTCTCTATAATTATGATGAGAAGTATTTTGCACAGGCTTCTTATCGCCGTGATGCTTCTAGTAATTTTGATAAAGATCACCGTTGGGGTAATTTCTGGAGTGTTGGTGGTGCTTGGAATTTAAGTAATGAAAAATTCTTCAAGAGTTTGAATGCATCATGGGTTAATAATTTAAAGTTAAAAGTCTCTATAGGACAGCAAGGTAATGATGGTATCGGAAGTTTTTATTATAAAGAGCTTTACACACTTACAAAAGGTGATGGTACAATGTTGCCTTCATTTTCTAGAATTGGAAACTCTGATATAACTTGGGAAACTACCACTAATTTTAATGTTGGAGCAGAATTTGCTTTGTTTAACAATCGCTTAAATGGAGAAGTTAACGTTTACAACAAGAAGACTTCTAATATGCTTTTTTGGATGTCTATTCCTGAAAGTTATGGAGCACGTGGTTATTATGGAAATATGGGAGATATACGTAATAGCGGTGTAGAATTAACATTGAGTGGTGATATTATTCGTACAAAAGACATTGTTTGGAATATATCAGGGAATATATCTCATAATAAAACAAAGATTCTTAAATTACCGAATGATAAAATCGCAAATTATGGTGGTTTTACAGATTCGGAAAACAATGTGCGTATGTGGTATGCTGAGGGACAACCTCTTTATAATGCTATGATGCCTGAGTATGCTGGTGTGAGTAATGATGGTCAGGCTCTTTATTGGGTTGATGCTGATATTGCTTCTTCTGGTATTTCAGCAACTGCTAAACCTGGAACAAAGCATTCTTCTACAACTACTGATTGGAGTAAGGCTTCTTATTATGCTCAAGGTTCAATTTTGCCAAAGGCAAATGGTGGCTTTTCTACAAGTTTAAAGGTCTATGACTTTGATATGAGTGCATCATTTGATTATCAGTTAGGTGGAAAAGTTTATGATTATGGTTACCAGAGTTTGATGTCTAATGTAGTCACTTCTGGTAATGGTTATACATATTCTGTTGATATTTTAAAATCTTGGACACCAAATAATGTCTCAAGTAATATTCCACGTTTTCAATATCAAGATGATTATACTTCAGCTAAATCTACACGTTTCTTGACATCTGCTAAGTATTTGAATTTCCAGTCATTTACAGTAGGTTATACAATACCATCAGCTTTGTTGAAAAAAATAAATTTAAGCAAAGTTCGTATATATGTTCAAGGACAAAATCTGTGTTTCTGGTCAGCTCGCAAGGGGCTTGATCCACGTTATAGTTTCAGTGGACAGGCAAGTACTGGTATTGATTCTTATGCTCCAGTTCGTACAATTATGGGTGGTATTCAGGTCTCTTTCTAATTTTTTAAAGATAAAAATATGAAATATATATATTCAATATTTGCGATAACTGCCCATGG
>OCTV010000278.1_pt1 | contig 20482 bp, 21 predicted proteins | sample 1539101 | NCBI WGS metagenome assembly OCTV01 (sample SAMEA3991422, study PRJEB22521) | metagenome | biome: anthropogenic terrestrial biome; feature: sewage plant; material: sludge | place: Sweden | collected 2012-09-26 | reverse complement strand
CGCCCTTGTTGCCGCGCTCTTCTTTTTCGACCTGGACCAGCAGTTCCTGGCCTTCCTTGATCACGTCATTGATGCGTGCCTGGTTGGGCGAGACACCCGGGGCGAAGTAGCTGCGCGAAATTTCCTTGAACGGCAGAAAGCCGTGGCGGTCTTCGCCGTAATCCACAAAGCAGGCTTCCAGCGAAGGCTCGACGCGCGTGACGACGGCCTTGTAGATATTGCCCTTGCGTTGCTCGCGCCCCTCGATTTCGATTTCGTAGTCGAGGAGCTTTTGTCCGTCGACGATGGCCAGGCGCCGTTCTTCGGGCTGCGTGGCGTTGATGAGCATCCGCTTCATGATGCGATTCCTTTGCGTGTTTTGCGGAGGGCAGCGGCGCAGCCAACAGGGCTGCGCGGGCTGCCACCCGCAGTTCCAAACCAAAAACAAGCTCTACCGGAGCTGTGAATGCCTGGACTGACGCATTGAAACGAAGGGAATTGCCGGGGATGCCGCAGTGCCGTCGAGCGCTAGCTCAACGGGGGCGGCAAGGGCGGGTGGATGGGGGCGAGTGGGAGTGTGCGCAGTTTTGCTATTGAAATAATAGCTGTATGCGCAGGCAGGGTGCGCGCTATAGGCAATATGACGCCCAAAAGCGGGGGCAAGCGCCACCGCCAGAGAGTCAATATCAATGCCATCAGCAACCACATGCTCGCTTCGATCCGCTGGCAGATTGCGCCCTGGTGGGGCGAATCTGCCAGCTTGGGGGATTCCGTATCAGTGTTTCAATTTGTCAGCCCGCCGCACGGCGTACAGGCCACTGCAGGCATCTGGCCTGCAATCTGCCGGTACGACGCCCGCTGGCATCGACCTGCCTGCGCAAATGCAAGGGCTGTGTGGACTAAACTCCAGACAAATCAACCACTTACACATTGACGCGCAGGTGAAACACATTATAGGGGGCAAACCGCCATCCGACCGCCCCCCCGCCGCTCCCGCTCCCGCAGCGCGCCTGGTGGAGGTCGACGAAGACTCTTCGGGCCAGCGCCTCGACAACTTTCTGATACGCCAGCTCAAAGGCGTGCCCAAAACCCATGTCTATCGCATCATCCGCAGTGGCGAGGTGCGCATCAACAAGGGCCGGGTCAACGCCGACACCCGCGTGGAGGCGGGCGACGTGGTGCGCCTGCCGCCCGTGCGCATTTCCGACAAGGTGGCTGAAAAGGCCGAGCGGCCTGCTCCGGCGCGCGAGTTCCCCATCCTGCTCGAAGACGAACACCTGATTGCCCTGGACAAGCCCGCTGGCGTGGCGGTGCATGGTGGCAGCGGCGTGAGCTTTGGCGTGATCGAGCAACTGCGCCAGGCGCGGCCCCAGGCCCGGTTTCTGGAGCTGGTGCACCGGCTGGACCGCGAAACATCGGGCATCCTGCTGGTGGCAAAAAAAAGGTCAGCACTCACTCACCTGCAAGACCAGTTCCGTGAACGCGAAACCGGCAAAACCTATCTCGCGCTGGTGACCGGGGCCTGGGCCTCTAACAAAAAGGTGATCGATCTGCCGCTGCACAAATACCTGCAGGCCGACGGCGAACGCCGCGTGCGGGTGACCACCGCCGACGACCCCGACGGCATGCGTTCGGTCACACTGGTCAAGGTGCGACAGGTGCTGCCGGCCCGACCGGCGCAAGGCCTGCCCGCCATGAGCCTGTTGGAGGTGACCATCAAGACCGGCCGCACCCACCAGATCCGTGTGCACCTGGCCAGCCAGGGGCACGCGATCGTGGGGGACGACAAATACGGTGATTTCGACCTCAACAAACGCCTGCACAAGCTGGGGATGCGGCGCATGTTTCTTCATGCGTGGCGGTTACAGTTCACGCACCCGGCCACCGGCGAACGCGTGCTGCTGAACGCCGAACTGCCGCCGGAGCTTGCCGACTTCGTTCCAACCGCCTGATTGCCCCATGCCTGCGACCTCCCGCCCACGCCGCTTTGACCTGATCGCCTTTGACTGGGACGGCACGCTGTTCGACTCCACGGCCATCATCGTGCGCTGCATCCAGGAGGCCGTGCGCGACGTGGGCGGCGCCGTGCCCACCGACGAAGCCGCTTACTACGTGATCGGCATGGCACTCACCCAGGCCCTGGCCCATGCTGCGCCCGATGTGCCGCCCGAAAAATACCCCGAGCTGGGCAACCGCTACCGTTTCCACTACCTGCAGCACCAGGACGACCTGAGCCTGTTCGACGGCGTGCTGCCCCTGCTGGGTGACCTGCGGGCGCAAGGCCATCTGCTGGCCGTGGCCACCGGCAAAAGCCGGCGGGGGCTGGACGAGGCGCTGCATTCGGTGCAGCTCAAGGGCGTTTTCGACGGCTCGCGCACCGCCGACGAGACGGCCGGCAAACCCCATCCCCTGATGCTGCAGGAGTTGATGGCCGAGTTTGATGTGCCGCCCGAGCGCCTGCTCATGATTGGCGACACCACCCACGACCTGCAAATGGCGCTGTCGGCGGGGTGTGCCAGCGTGGGCGTGAGCTACGGCGCCCACGAGCCTGCGGCCTTTGACGTGCTGAATCCGCTGCATGTGGCCCATTCGGTGCGCGAATTGCACGACTGGCTGCTGTCCCATGCCTGACTTGCGCGCCATCGCATCACCCGTGCCCGCTTGCCCATGACTATCGCCGATTCCATCGCCATCGCGCTGTGCAACAGTGCCGACCTGCAGGAGCGCCACCTGGCCGTGCCTTTTGACGTGGTGTATGCCGGGCAGACCTGCCGGGCCTTTGCCATCCGCTTCGAGGGGCGGCCCCACGCCTTCCTGAACCGGTGCTCCCATGTGGCCATGGAGATGGACTACCAGCCCGACCGCTTTTTTGACGACACCGGCCAGTGGCTGCTTTGCGCCACGCACGGTGCGACCTATCGGCCAGACACCGGCGCCTGCGTGGGCGGCCCATGCCGCGGCGGGCTGGTGAAAATTGCCCTGTCCGAAGTGGACGGGGTGGTGCACTGGCATACTGCCCACAACCTGCAACCCGTCGAGTTCTAGATGCATTACACCCTCGCTCTTTTGTTCATGCGCTGCACCCCCGCTGTGGGTGCACCGGCCCGCGTTGGCATGTCCCGGTGGGAGGTGTGAGATGAGTGATTCGCAACAACCCGGCGGTTCTGGTTCTGGCACAAAACCGTCTGTACCGCCCGACCTGTGGGCGCAAGCAGCTACTGAATCAGGAGCGGCCTCGGCAGCTCGCCCCAAGGCGGCGCTGGAGCCCGGCTGGGAGCGGGCTACGCTGGAAAAGCTGGCGTTTGCCGCCCTCAACGAGCAGCGCAGTGCACGGCGCTGGAAGATATTCTTTCGCCTGACCTGGCTGCTGGTGGCCGTGCTGGTGGCCTGGGCGGCCCTGGACCAGAGCACCAGTGGCGCCAGCAAGTTGGCGCCCCACACCGCGGTGGTGGATATCAAGGGTGAAATCGCCGCAGGCGCCGAAGCCAGCGCCGAGCTGGTGGTGGCCGCCATGCGCAGCGCCCTCGAAGACGAAGGCTCGCAGGCACTGGTGCTGCTGATCAACTCACCCGGTGGCAGCCCGGTGCAGGCCGGCATGATCAACGATGAAATCCTGCGCCTGAAGGCCAAACACGGCAAGCCTGTGTATGCGGTGGTGGAAGAAACCTGCGCTTCGGCCGCCTATTACATTGCGGCGGCAGCCGACGAGATTTTTGTGGACAAGGCCAGCATCGTGGGCAGCATTGGCGTCCTGATGGACGGCTTTGGCTTCACGGGCACCATGGAAAAGCTGGGTGTGGAACGCCGCCTGCTCACTGCGGGCGAGAACAAGGGATTTCTCGATCCTTTCAGTCCACAGACGCAAACGCAGCGTGAATACGCCCAGACCATGCTGGACCAGATCCACCAGCAGTTCATTGGCGTGGTGAAGGCCGGGCGGGGTGATCGCCTCAAACCCACGCCGGAAACCTTCAGCGGCCTGTTCTGGACGGGCCAGCAGGCCATTGAAATGGGCCTGGCCGACAAGCTGGGCAGTCTTGACTTTGTGGCGCGCGAAGTGGTCAAGGCCGAAGACATCATCGACTACACCCGCCGTGAAAACGTGGCCGAACGCCTGGTCAAGCGTTTTGGCGCAGCGATGGGCGTGGGCGCCGCCAAGGCCCTGGCAACCCCCGCCACGGTGCAATTGCGTTGAACGCATTGGCCCCGGCTTGGTTGGGGCAGCGAAGGGGCAATATTTTGAAGAAATATGCCCTTAACGCTTATCCAGTAAGCGCTAATAGCTATTAAATAGATAGCAAATTTTCAATCGCAATGCCTAACGTGCCTAACGCCCCAGGGCGAATACCACCGGTGTGCGGTTGTCGGTGGGGCATGGCACTTGGCGCCACTGGCGCACCAGCTGGCTGTGGATCTGGGCCTGGGGCAATGTCAGCCCTCCTGCCATGGCCAGCCGCGTGTGGGGCTGCAGGGTCTGCACCAGCGCCTGCCACAGCGCTGCGTTGCGATAGGGGGTTTCGATGAAGAGCTGGGTTTGCCCGGTCTTGAGCGCCAGAGATTCCAGCTCGCGGATGCGCTGGCTGCGCTCTTGCGCATCCACTGGCAGGTAGCCGGTAAAGGCGAAATTCTGGCCGTTGAGGCCGCTGGCCGCCAGCGCCAGCAGCAGTGAGACGGGGCCCACCAGTGGCACCACCGGAATGCCCAGATCGTGTGCTGCGCGCACCACCGATGAGCCGGGGTCTGCCACGGCAGGCATGCCCGCTTCGCTGATCAGTCCCATGTCGTGCCCCACCAGTGCGGCGGCCAGCAGCGGGCGGGCATCAAACGGCGCCGACCCCTTTTCACCATGGTCGCCTTTCTTGTGGACCTCGCGCGGCAGCTCGGTGATGGTTTGCTGCTGCAGCGAAGCGGCCAGCGGATGCAGGGGCTCGATGCGCTTGAGGTAGGCGCGTGTGCTCTTGGCGTTCTCGCAAATCCAGTGCGTAAGGCGGGCCGCCGTTTTCAACGTGCCATCGGGCAAGGCGTCTTGCAGCGGCGCCTGGGTGTCGCAGCCGAAGTCGAGCGGTGCGGGCACCAGGTACAGCGTGCCGTTGGTGGCGGTGAAGCTGGGCGCGTCGGACGGGGTGGTGGGGCGCGTGCTCATGGCAAGACCATCCCGGCGGCGCGCAGCATGCGGCAGGTGCGGATCAGCGGCAGGCCAATCAGGGCAGTGGGGTCGTCGCTCAGGATGGCGTCGAGCAACGCAATGCCCAGGCCTTCACTTTTGGCGCTGCCCGCGCAATCGTAGGGCTCTTCGGCGCGCAGATAGCGCTCGATCTCATCGTCGGACAGTGCGCGAAAGCGCACCTCCACGGGCGCCAGATCCACCTGTTCGAACCCCGTGGCCTCACAGACCACGGCCACCGCCGTCTGGAAAATCACGGTCTGGCCGCGCATCTGGCGCAACTGGGCCGTCGCACGCTCGTACGTGCCCGGTTTGCCCAGCGGGTGACCACCCAGGTCGGCCACCTGGTCCGAGCCGATCACCACCGCCTGTGGGTGCTGGCGGGCCACTGCGCGGGCCTTGGCCACGGCCAGGCGCAAAGCCAGGTCGCGCGGTGTTTCTTCGGCCAGCGGGGTTTCGTCAACCTCGGGAGCTGCTACGACGAAAGGCAGGTTCAGACGGGCCAGGAGTTCGTGGCGGTAACGCGAAGTAGAGCCCAATACCAATGGGCGTTGCGGGGTGGGGGATTGTTGCATCGGGCGATTCTCTTACACTGCCGCCATGACCAAGGAATTCTCTCCCGACCGGCTCGATGTCAAGGCCTTCGCTCAGGTAAGCGGACACCTGTCCGGGCACGACTCGCTGCTGAAATACGAGCGGTTGTCCCAGGAGGCCAAGGGCCTGCATCCCGATTTGCGGGTGGACTGGACGGCCACGGGCGAGCTGCGCACGGAACTCGGTGACAGCGGTCAGGTGTGGCTGCACATGAAGGTGCAGGCCACGTTTCCCATGGAATGCCAGCGCTGCCTGACGCCGGTGGATGTGCCATTGGCCGTGGAGCGCTCGTTTCGTTTCGTGGCCGACGAAGCCACGGCCGAGGCGCTGGACGACGAGAGTGAGGAAGATCTGCTGGCCCTGAGCCGTGAATTCGATTTGCGCGAGTTGATCGAGGATGAGTTGCTGATGGCCCTTCCTGTGGTTCCGCGCCACGATGAGTGCCCCACGGCCGTGCCGCTGGCCTCCAGCGACGACGATTTTGAGGCGGCGAGTGCAGAAAAACCCAACCCCTTTGCCGCGTTGGCTGGCCTGCGCAAAGAAGAAAAGGGACAGTAATTGGTGTTTGGGATATAATCGTGGGCTTCACGCGAATCCCCTCGGGTCTTTTTTGGGCTGATCGCGTTTTTACCAACCCTATTCAAGACCAGGAGCCATCATGGCCGTTCAGCAAAACAAAAAGTCCCCTTCCAAGCGCGGCATGCACCGCTCGCACAATGCCCTGAACGTGCCGGGCATTGCTGTGGAACCCACCACCGGTGAAACGCATCTGCGCCACCACATCAGCCCCAACGGCTTCTACCGTGGCCGCCAGGTGCTGAAGAACAAGTCTGAAGCCTGACTTTAGCCCTCTCCACAAGGCCCGCTGCTACTGCATCTGTAGCTCGGGCCTTTGTTTTGACCGTTGCATTTATCTTTCGGCCCGCACTGCCGGCCGGACAAGTCGCCCATGATCACACTGGCTGTTGACTGCATGGGGGGCGACCACGGCCCCCGCGTCACGCTCGCGGCGTGCCGCCAGTTCCTCGACAATCATCCCGATGCCCATCTGCTGCTGGTCGGTCTGAAGGACAGTCTTCAATCGTTCTCGCACGAGCGCGCTACCGTGGTGTTGGCCACCGAGGTGGTTGCCATGGATGACCCCGTGGAGATTGCCCTGCGCCGCAAGAAGGATTCGTCCATGCGCGTTGCCATTCAGCAGGTAAAGGATGGCACGGCTGCTGCTGCGGTTTCCGCCGGCAACACGGGTGCCTTGATGGCCATTGCCCGCTATATCCTCAAGACGCTCGATGGCATTGACCGCCCGGCCATTGCCACCCAGATGCCCAATGCCCAGGGTGGTGCCACCACGGTGCTCGACCTGGGGGCCAATGTGGACTGCTCTGCCGAGCACCTTTTGCAGTTTGCCGTCATGGGTTCTGCGCTGGTGTCGGTGCTCAAGGGTGTCGAGGAGCCCACGGTGGGTTTGCTCAACATTGGCGAAGAAATCATCAAGGGCAGTGAAGTCATCAAAAAAGCTGGCGAACTGCTTCGATCTGCTGCCAATTCGGGCGATCTGAATTTTTATGGCAATGTGGAAGGCAATGACATTTTCAAGGGAACCGTGGACATCGTGGTGTGTGACGGTTTCGTGGGCAATGTGGCGCTGAAAGCCAGTGAGGGCGTGGCGACCATGGTGGTGGGTGGACTCAAGCAAGAGTTCTCGCGCAATATCCTGACAAAAATTGCCGCCATCTTTGCCTATCCGGTGCTAAAAGCGCTCATGAAGCGCATAGATTACCGTCGATACAACGGCGCGGCGCTGTTGGGCCTGCGGGGGCTGGTGTTCAAGAGCCACGGTTCGGCCGACACCATGGCTTTCGAGCAGGCATTGAACCGGGCGTATGATGCAGCCCGCAACAACCTGCTCGATCGTGTCCGGACCCGGATTGCGCATGCGGCGCCCCTGCTGGCGCCTGGCAATGCCCAGCCAACGCCCGGCGCTGTGGCGACAACACATTGATGAGACGCTATTCCCGCATTACCGGCACCGGCAGTTATCTGCCTCCCCGCCGGGTGACCAACGCCGATCTGGTGGCCGAGCTGGCGCAGAGCGGAATCCAGACCTCTGACGAATGGATCGTGGAGCGCACCGGTATACGGGCGCGCCACTTCGCTGCGCCCGATGTGACCAGCGGCGATCTGGGTCTGGAGGCGGCCAGGAAGGCGCTGGAGGCCGCCGGCTGCGAGCCGCAAGACATCGATCTGATCATCGTGGCCACCTCCACGCCCGACATGGTGTTTCCCTCGGTGGCCTGCATATTGCAAAACAAGCTGGGCGCCAATGGTTGTCCTGCTTTTGACGTGCAGGCGGTGTGCAGTGGCTTTGTCTACGCCCTCACGGTGGCAGACGCCATGATCCAGACCGGCGCCGCCAAGCGTGCGCTGGTGGTGGGGGCCGAGGTTTTCAGCCGCATCCTGGATTTCAAGGACCGCACGACCTGCGTGCTGTTTGGTGACGGAGCAGGCGCGGTGGTGCTGGAGGCGTCTGACACGCCCGGTATCCTGGCCAGCGACCTGCACGCCGACGGCCAGTATGTGGGCATCCTGTGTGTGCCGGGCAATGTATCGGGTGGCGAGGTGCTGGGCGATCCCCTGCTCAAGATGGATGGCCAGGCTGTATTCAAGCTGGCGGTGGGTGTGCTCGAAAAAGCGGCACGCGCCACGCTGGCAAAAGCCAACCTGACCGATGCCGACATCGACTGGCTGATTCCGCATCAGGCCAACATCCGCATCATGCAGAGCACGGCCAAGAAGTTGAAGCTGTCCATGGACAAGGTGGTGGTCACAGTGGACCAGCACGGCAACACGTCGGCAGCCTCGATTCCGTTGGCGCTGGACCATGCCGTGCGCACCGGGCAGGTCAAGAAGGGTGAAACCCTGCTGCTGGAAGGGGTGGGCGGGGGCTTTACCTGGGGTGCGGTGCTCCTGAAATTATAGCTTTTAGCGCTTGCTGTATAAGGGCTAAAGGCATATTTCTTATAAATACTGTAGTTTTATGAAATCCTTTGCATTTGTCTTTCCCGGACAGGGCTCGCAATCTGTTGGCATGCTGGACGCATGGGGCGATCACCCGGTCGTGGCCCAGACGCTTCAGGAGGCATCCGATGCCCTGGGTGAGAACCTCGCCCTGCTGATCAAGGAAGGGCCCAAGGAGGCGCTGGCCCTGACGACCAACACCCAGCCCGTCATGTTGGTGGCTGGGGTCGCTGCGTGGCGCGTGTGGCTGTCCGAAGGAGGGGCCATGCCGCTGGCCGTGGCCGGGCATTCGCTGGGCGAGTATTCAGCGCTGGTGGCCGCCGGCGTGCTGACACTGGCACAGGCAGCGCCGCTGGTGCGCTTGCGCGCCGCAGCCATGCAAGAGGCCGTGCCGGTGGGTACGGGGGCCATGGCAGCCATTCTGGGCATGGAGGCGTCCCGGGTGATTGCTGGTTGCGCCGAGGCGGCTGCATCCTTTGGTCCGGGATCGACCGAAGTGGTCGAGGCCGTGAATTTCAACGACCCGATCCAGACCGTGATCGCTGGCACCAAGGCGGGTGTGGACAAGGCCTGCGAGCTGCTCAAGGCGGCGGGTGCCAAGCGCGCGCTGCCGCTGCCCGTGTCGGCACCATTCCATTCCAGCCTGATGAAGCCTGCCGCCGAAAAGCTGCGCATGGCGCTGTCCGATGTGGTGCTGGCTGTGCCCCAGATTCCGGTGCTCAACAACGTGGATGTGGCCGTGCAGCAGGACGCCGACGCCATTCGTGACGCGCTGTACCGCCAGGCCTTTGGTGCTGTGCGCTGGGTTGAGTGTGTGCAGGCGCTGAAAGGCCGTGGCATCACCCATATCATTGAATGTGGCCCCGGCAAGGTGCTTGCGGGCCTGACCAAACGCATCGACCCTGAACTGGTCGGCGCAGCACTGTTTGATCCGGCCACGCTGGCCGAAACCCGGGAGTTGTTGGCATGACGCATTCTGTATCCCCAGCCCAGGTGGCGCTGGTCACCGGCGCATCGCGCGGCATCGGTGCCGCGATTGCCCTGGAGCTCGCAGTGCGTGGTTACCAGGTGGTCGGCACCGCCACCACGGACGAGGGCGCAGAGCGCATCAGCAAGGCCCTGTCAGCCTACCCGGGCTGCCGGGGCGCCAACCTGAATGTCAACGATGGCGCGGCCATCGAGGCGCTGATGGACTCCATCGTCAAGCAGCAAGGCGGATTGCATGTGCTGGTGAACAATGCCGGCATCACGCGCGACACGCTGGCCATGCGCATGAAAGACGAAGACTGGGATGCCGTGCTGGACACCAATCTCAAGGCTGTTTTCCGGGTGAGCCGTGCGGCGATTCGCCCCATGATGAAGCAGCGCTTTGGGCGCATCATCAGCATCACCAGCGTGGTGGGCGCATCGGGCAATGCCGGGCAGGCCAACTATGCAGCCGCCAAGGCTGGCGTGGCTGGCATGACGCGCGCGCTGGCCCGCGAACTGGGCAGCCGCAGCATCACGGTCAATTGCGTGGCGCCGGGATTCATTGAAACCGACATGACGGCAAATCTGCCCGAAGAGCAGCAAAAGGCGCTGCAATCCCAGATCGCCCTGGGCCATCTGGGCAAGCCTGCCGACATTGCCCATGCGGTGGCCTACCTGGCATCGCGTGAGGCGGGCTATGTGACGGGGCAGGAATTGCACGTCAATGGCGGCATGTACATGTAATTGTTGAGAGTTAACGTCGGTTCATCCGTGCGACGGGTCGTGTTGAGGGGTTTCCTCAAGCGGCTAGAATCGCGGATTCATTCACAACCCCCAGAGGGAAACCATGAGCGATATCGAAGCACGCGTCAAAAAAATCATTGCCGAACAACTTGGCGTTGAAGAGTCCCAGGTCACCAACGAAAAAGCCTTTGTGGCCGACCTCGGCGCTGATTCGCTGGACACCGTCGAATTGGTGATGGCCCTCGAAGACGAGTTTGGCATCGAAATTCCTGACGAAGACGCAGAGAAGATCACGACGGTGCAAAACGCCATCGACTACGCCAACACCCACCAGAAAGCCTGAGCGGGCGTCCAGCGCCTGTCTTGAGCGATCAGCAGAAGGTTTTTACGCATGAGCCGTCGTCGCGTTGTCGTGACCGGCCTGGGATGTGTCAGTCCCGTGGGTAACACGGTGGCGGATTCCTGGGCCAATGTCCTGGCCGGTAAGTCCGGCATTGATCTCATCACCAAGTTCGACACGTCGAACTTTTCCTGCAGGATTGCAGGCGAGGTCAAGGGATTCGATCTGGAGTCCTACATCAGCGCCAAGGATGCGCGCGCGATGGACGCCTTCATCCATTTCGGCATCGCTGCGGCGGCCCAGGCTGTGCAGGATGCAGGCTTGCCCACGGGTGAGGCCCTGCACGACGAACTGGCAACGCGCATTGCCTGCGTGATCGGTTCTGGTATCGGCGGCTTGCCGCTGATCGAGAACACCCACGCCGAGTTGACCGCACGGGGTCCTCGGCGCATCACTCCTTTTTTCGTGCCCGCTTCCATCATCAACATGGTGGCTGGGCACGTTTCGATGCGGTTTGGCTTCAAGGGGCCCAACCTCTCGGTGGTGACTGCGTGCACCACCGGGCTGCACTGCATTGGGCAGGCAGGTCGCATGATTGAATACGGCGATGCCGATGTGGCTGTGGCGGGCGGCACCGAGTCCACCGTGTCGCCCCTGGGCGTGGGTGGCTTTGCCGCCATGCGTGCACTTTCCACACGCAACGACGACCCCAAAACCGCTTCCCGCCCCTGGGACAAAGACCGCGACGGTTTTGTGCTGGGCGAGGGTGCGGGCGTGATGGTGCTCGAAGAGTACGAACACGCCAAGGCGCGCGGTGCAAAGATCTATGCCGAACTGAGCGGTTTTGGCATGAGTGCCGATGCCGGCCACATGACGGCTCCGAGCATGGATGGCCCACGCCGCGCCATGCTGCACGCCATGCACAATGCCGGCATCAACGCCGATCAGGTGGATTACCTCAACGCCCATGGCACGTCCACTCCGCTGGGCGACCTCAACGAAACCAACGCCATCAAGGCGGCCTTGGGCGATCATGCCTACAAGACCGTGATCAGCTCCACCAAGTCCATGACAGGCCATCTGCTCGGTGGTGCCGGTGGAATTGAAAGCGTGTTCACCGTACTGGCGTTGCACCACCAAAAGGTACCGCCGACGATCAATATCTTCAACCAGGATCCCGAGTGCGATCTGGATTTTTGTGCCAATACGGCGCGGGACATACCGATCGACATCGCCGTCAAGAACAACTTTGGCTTTGGCGGCACCAACGGCACGCTGGTCTTCAAGCGGATTTGATGCGGTTGCTGTCACCAGCCCTTGTTGGTGACAAGCCTGAAACGGTTTTTTGCCCTGCTTCGCTCCGCGCGCTTGGATCGTCCAGCTGTCGGCAATTACCTTGGCGACGCTGATCATGCGCCGCGGCTCCCATTATTTTTCTGCTCCACCTGTCCGATATCCCGTCGGACAGGGTTCGGTGCTGCTGTGGGGAATGCTTTTCCTGTGGGGTGCGGGTGGTGCCGGGTTGTGGTTCTGGCTTTTGCAAGGGGCCGGCGATTCGGCGGCGCGATTGTCCGTAGCCCTGGGCGTCTGGCTGTGTGCTGCGGGTGCGGTTGTGCATTTCTGGCGCCAGCGGCTGGATGGGGTGCTGCAGTGGGATGGTGTTCGCTGGCACCTGGAGGCCGGTCCGCCTGGCGACCCGGCGCATCCCCTGAAGGGAGCCCTGTGGGTAAGGTTGGATCTACAAAGTCACCTGTGGGTTTGTCTGGATGAACCAGGTGGGCGCCGCACCTGGTTATGGCTGGAGCGTCAGGGCGCTCCTGAACGATGGGGCGATCTGCGGCGTGCGGTATATTCGCGCCCCAAGCCCGAGGCCACCCCGGCCGACGAACCCGCTGCGGCCAGACGCCCGCCAGCGTGAATTCAAAGTGACAATGACCGTAACTTCCCCTGCAGCCCCCACAGACAGCGACCTCCAACTGGTGGAGCGCACGGTTGCGGGCGACCAGCGCGCTTACGAATTGCTGGTCATCAAATACCAGCGGCGCATCGAACGTCTGATTGGGCGCATGGTGCGGGACACGGACCTCGTACCGGATATTGCGCAGGAAACTTTTATCCGTGCTTACCGGGCGCTGCACCAGTTTCGTGGCGAGGCACAGTTTTATACCTGGCTGTACCGGATCGCCGTCAACACGGCGAAAAAGGCGCTCATGGACATGAAGCGCAATCCCGTCATTTCGGAAAACGCTCTGCGTGGCGGTGATGACGAAGATGAAACTTCCCGCCTTGGACATGAACTAATTTCCGAAGAAACACCCGAAACCATTCTTGCAGCACGTGAAATTGCCGAGGCCGTGAATGCGGCCATGGAGGCATTGCCGGAGGATTTACGCCAAGCGGTGACCTTGCGTGAGATAGAAGGATTGACTTACGAAGAAATTGCCGCGGCGATGGAATGCCCCATCGGAACGGTACGGTCGCGGATTTTTCGTGCCCGAGAGGCGATTTCTGCGCGTGTGCGCCCGCTGCTGGAAAACCAGTCGGGCAAGCGCTGGTGATGGACGTTTCTTCGGAGGCGGTACATGGATGCGGCCATTGGGGCCGGGATGATGTTTGGCAGGTGACGCAATGAACACAGACTTGATGAAACGCGAACAATTGTCGGCCTTGGCCGACGGGGAACTGCAGGGCGAGGAACTGGCGCAGGCCCTGCAATTCGCGACTCAGGACGAGGGTCAATCCACCTGGCAGATTTATCATCTGGTGGGTGATGTCTTGCGTGCTCCCGAACTGGCCCGACACCAGCCGGGCAATCAGTCCATGGTGATGCGGCTTCGCGAGCAACTGGCGCAAGAGCCCCTGTACGGGCGTCTGTCCGAAGCCATGCCGGAGGTGCAACAGGTTGCTATGCCCGAGACGGCGGTTGCCGCAAATTCATCGGTTTTCCTATGGAAGATGGCTGCCGGATTTGCGTCATTGGCCGCCGTAGCCGCCATTGGCTGGAGTTCTTTGGCGGGGTTGCAGGGCGGGGCGACTTCTGGTGCCCAATTGGCTGCCGCGCCTGCGCCTTCCCAGTCGGCAGCTGCCGTGGCAAGCGTTTCGGTCAACGATGGCCAGCAGGTCATGATTCGCGACCCGCGCCTGGATGAGCTTTTAGCCGCCCACAAACAGTTTGGAAGCACGTCCGCATTGCAGATGCCCGCAGGTTTTCTGCGCAATGCCACTTTTGAGGCCCCTGCCCGCTGATGCGTTGAGGGGCGATTCAGTTCGCCGAATGAAGCGAACGCGAGCAAAGTGCTCCGGCCAACGCAGTTGCCTGGACAAGTTTGTCGTGCCGCCGGTTCTGTGGGGCAATGGCGTGTGCCAAAGCCGTGCATGCTGGCAGCGGATCCCCGCAAATCAAGCGCGTAGAGGCGACACATGGCGCGCCTTGTGCCATCTTCCGGCGCAATGAGGTAACGCGCGCCTTCCTGCTGGATCTAAAGCTGCTCGCCGTGAAGACACGGGATGCGTCCAGACTGGTCCGGTAGCTGCCAGCAATCCTGGACGCCGTGTCAAAGCTTTATCGCCGCCGGACGCCTGACTGGCGCCTGACCTGTTGCTCACAGCGCGGTGCCACTGCAATCCCTGCGTCTGATGCGAGCCACTTGGGCAGGGCGCCCACGTGCACGCACGGTGTGCTGGATCGCGCCATCTGTTGCGTGCGGTACAACGGAGCGTGTGCTTCGGGGAACCAAGTGACTCCTGTTGCCTTCACAGGCATACAACATCTGTTCGTAACCATTGCCACAATTCAAGAAAGGTCGATGATGCTCAGGATCGATTGGAAAAAACTGCACTCGTATGCACTCGCAGGCGTGCTGATGGGAGCAGCGAGTCTGGTGGTTGTCCCCCATGGTGCAGCCCATGCGCAAACTGCCGTGTCGCGTGGCTTGCCGGACTTCACCGAACTGGTGGAGCAGGTGGGGCCATCGGTGGTGAACATTCGCACCTCCGAGAAGGTGTCGGCCCGTACCAACACCAACGGCATGGATGAAGACATGCTTGAGTTTCTTCGGCGTTTTGGTGTGCCCATGCCCAACATGCCCCGGCAACAAAGGCCTCAGCGGCCCCAGCCCGACGAGGAGCAGCCTCGGGGCGTGGGATCGGGATTCATCCTGACGGCCGACGGTTACGTGATGACCAATGCGCATGTCGTGGACGGCGCTGACGAGGTCATCGTCACCCTGACGGACAAGCGGGAGTTCAAGGCCAAGATCGTGGGGACCGACAAGCGCACCGACGTGGCTGTGGTCAAAATTGAAGCGACAGGACTCCCCGCTGTGAAGGTGGGAGACGTCAGCCGCCTGAAGGTGGGTGAATGGGTGATGGCCATCGGTTCGCCGTTTGGCCTGGAGAGCACGGTCACCGCCGGTATCGTGAGCGCCAAGCAACGCGATACGGGGGACTATCTGCCATTCATCCAGACCGACGTGGCCATCAATCCCGGCAACTCTGGCGGGCCATTGATCAATATGCGCGGCGAGGTGGTGGGGATCAACAGCCAGATCTATTCGCGGTCTGGCGGCTTCATGGGCATCTCGTTTGCGATTCCCATGGACGAGGCCATTCGGGTCAGTGAGCAACTGCGTGCGTCTGGCCGCGTGACCCGCGGGCGCATCGGTGTCCAGATTGGTCAGGTCACCAAAGATGTCGCCGAATCCATTGGCCTTGGCAAGGCATCGGGCGCACTGGTCACGGGCGTGGAGTCCGGGTCGCCCGCTGAAAAGGCAGGCATCGAGGCGGGCGACATCATCACCCGTTTTGATGGCAAGGCGATCGACAAGCTGGCAGATCTTCCGCGCCTCGTGGGCAACACCAAGCCCGGAACGAAAAGCACGGTCACGGTGTTCCGCCGCGGCACCGCCAAGGACCTGAGCCTCACCATCGCGGAGATCGAGGGCGACAAGCCGGTGCGCAAGGCTGCGGAGCGGGAAGAAAAACCAAAAGCCTCGGCTGCTGCACAGTTGATCGGGTTATCGGTGAGCGCGCTGACCGATGCGCAAAAGAAAGAGCTGAACATCCGGGGTGGGGTGGTGGTGAATTCGGCCACCGATGCCGCTGCACGTGCCGGCCTGCGCGAGGGTGACGTCATCCTTTCCATCGCCAACACCGAAATTGGCGGGGTCAAGGATTTGGAGGCGGCGCTGGCCAAGGTGGACAAGAACAAGCCGATCAATGTTTTGTACCGTCGGGGTGAGTGGGCCCAATATGCCTTGATTCGCCCTTCCAAATAAGCTGGCACTGAGGGGGCGCCCTGAGGGCGCGCAGGGAAATCCCGGGTGTATATCCGGGATTTCTTTCGTCTGGATAGCCGCCGAGAGCAACTGCGGCCAAATTAATTTCGGAAGATGAGGGTTGGTTTTCGCTCACCCGGAAAACTGCGCATCGATCAGATTGGATAGAATGCGGCCCTGCGTTCAACACATATCGACATATGAGTCGGCGCTGGGATCATATTGTGAAATGGGCATGGCCCCTGCACCACAGATCCGCAGCTAGCCCACAAGTTGTCCCATGTTGCTCGGATGCTGCTTGTGAATAAGTTGTGTATAAAATGCTTGTTGCACTGCAGCAACGCGCTTCACATGTGGGGTTGATGGCTCATGGGTTCAGGCTTTTTGCCTACAATGAGGCTCCAACCTTCGCAGTTGCCAATGATTGTTGGTTCAGGGCGCGTCGCCATTCGACGCGCCCTTTTTTCTTGTCCGCGCCGTTTCAATTCAATTACTTGACGCTTCCCGTTGATGAAACACATCAGAAATTTTTCCATCATTGCGCACATCGACCATGGCAAATCGACGTTGGCCGATCGCTTGATCCAGCGGTGTGGCGGACTTGCGGACCGCGACATGGAGGCGCAGGTGCTTGACTCGATGGACATCGAGAAAGAGCGTGGGATAACCATCAAGGCACAGACTGCTGCCCTGCAATACAAGGCCCAGGACGGGCAGGTCTACAACCTCAATCTGATCGACACACCGGGCCACGTGGACTTCTCTTATGAAGTGAGCCGCTCGTTGTCGGCCTGCGAGGGTGCGCTGCTGGTGGTGGACGCATCGCAAGGTGTTGAGGCGCAGACGGTGGCCAATTGCTACACCGCGCTGGACCTCGGTGTGGAAGTGGTTCCCGTGCTCAACAAGATGGATCTTCCGAACGCTGATCCCGACAATGCCAAGGCGGAAATCGAAGATGTGATCGGTATCGACGCGACCGACGCCATTCCCTGTTCGGCCAAGACCGGCATGGGCATTGACGAAATTCTCGAAGCCATTGTCGCGAAGGTGCCAGCGCCCAGGGGCAACGCCACGGGCCCCCTGCGCGCGATGATCATCGACAGCTGGTTCGACAGCTATGTGGGCGTGGTGATGCTGGTGCGCGTGGTCGATGGCCGCCTGCTCAAGGGCGAGCGCATCAAGATGATGGCCTCGGGCGCTGTTTACAACGCCGACAACCTGGGTGTGTTCACACCGGCCAACGAGCCACGCAATTCGCTCGATGCCGGTCAGGTGGGCTACATCATTGCGGGCATCAAGGAGCTGCAGGCGGCCAAGGTGGGCGACACCATCACGCTCGAAAAGAAGCTGCCCAACAACGCGGGCCCCGCCACCGAAGCGCTGCCCGGTTTCAAGGAAATCCAGCCCCAGGTGTTTGCCGGGCTTTACCCCACCGAGGCCAGCGAATACGACTCGCTGCGCGACGCCCTCGAAAAGCTCAAGCTCAATGACGCATCGTTGCATTACGAGCCCGAAGTCAGCCAGGCGCTGGGCTTTGGTTTCCGTTGCGGCTTCCTCGGTTTGCTGCACATGGAAATCGTGCAGGAGCGACTGGAGCGCGAGTTCGACCAGGACCTCATCACCACCGCGCCCAGCGTGGTGTACCAGGTGGTCCGGGCCGATGGCGAAGTGATCATGGTCGAGAACCCGTCCAAGATGCCCGACCAGGGGCGGCTGGAGGAAATCCGCGAGCCCATCGTCACGGTGCACCTCTACATGCCCCAGGACTACGTGGGCCCGGTGATGACGCTGGCCAACCAGAAGCGCGGTGTGCAGATGAACATGGCGTACCACGGGCGCCAGGTCATGCTCACCTATGAAATGCCGCTGGGCGAGATCGTGCTCGACTTCTTCGACAAGCTCAAGTCGGTGTCGCGCGGCTATGCCTCCATGGACTATGAGTTCAAGGAGTACCGTGCTTCCGATGTGGTGAAGGTCGACATTCTTCTCAATGGCGAAAAGGTGGACGCGCTGTCCATCATCGTGCACCGCTCGCAGTCGCAGTACCGCGGCCGTGCCGTGGTGGCCAAAATGCGCGAAATCATCAGCCGCCAGATGTATGACGTGGCCATTCAGGCGGCCATCGGCGCCAACATCATTGCGCGCGAAACCATCAAGGCACTGCGCAAGAACGTGCTGGCAAAATGCTACGGCGGTGACGTCAGCCGCAAGCGCAAGCTTCTCGAAAAGCAGAAGGCAGGCAAAAAGCGCATGAAACAGATTGGCTCGGTCGAGGTGCCCCAAGAGGCATTTCTGGCCATTTTGCAGGTGGAAGATTGATGCAGTTCATGCAGATCCTGACTTCTCTGGTGCTCGCTGCCTTTGCGGGCTACGTCGGCGCCTGGTACATGGGCGCCATCGAGGGCAACTTTGCGTTGCTGCTGTTTTTGGCCACCGTGGTTACCGGGGCCTACTGGCTGGCAGAGCGCATGGTTTTTCTGCCGCGCAGGCGCCGGGCGGCGCAGGCCATCGAGGATGCGGCCGTACAACGCCGCGCCGAACTCGACCGCATGGGCATCCAGAAGGTGGATGTGGACGTGCAGGAGGCCAAGGGCCGCATCCTGATGCAACCCTGGTGGCTGGACTGGACCGCCGGATTGTTTCCGGTGATCGCGGCGGTGTTCTTCCTGCGCTCGTTCCTGTTCGAGCCCTTCAAGATTCCCTCCGGTTCCATGATCCCCACCTTGCTGGTGGGCGACCTCATTTTGGTCAACAAGTTCACCTACGGTGTGCGGCTGCCGGTCATCAACACCAAAATCATTGAGGGCAACCAACCTGCTCGGGGTGATGTGATGGTGTTTCGCTATCCACCGCAGCCCAGCCTTGACTACATCAAGCGCGTGGTGGGCGTGCCTGGCGACGAAGTGGCCTACCTCAACAAGCGCCTCACCGTGAACGGAAAGCCGGTTGACACCACGGCTGAACCAGATTTTTTTGACAAAGACAGCATGCGGTATTTCAAGCAGTACGAAGAGCAGCTGGGTACCCAGCCGCACCGGCTGCTGAACACCCCCGAGGCGCCTGCTTTTGTGCAGGGTGCCACCAACTTTGCCTACCGCGATAACTGCCGCTACAGTGTCGAAGGCGTCGTTTGCAAGGTGCCAGAGGGACACTATTTCATGATGGGCGACAACCGCGATAATTCGCTGGATTCGCGCTATTGGGGGTTTGTTCCCGAGGCCAACATCGTGGGCAAGGCGTTCTTTGTCTGGATGAATTTTGGCAATCTCAAGCGGATTGGTGCTTTTCATTGAAGAGCGCAGACACACAACAACGAGGGGTAAAAGTATGAGCATGCATCGCACAGCCAGCCGGTCGCGCCAGCGCGGCCTGTCGTTCTTTGGGTTGATCTTTGTTGGTTTGTTTGCCGTGGCGGCCTTTGCCATTGGCGGGCAGTCCATTCCGATCTTTCTGGAATACACCTCTGCCAAGAAAGCCATCGAAAAAGCCAAGTTTGAAAGCACGGTGCCTGGTGTGCGTGCGGCCTTCGACCGCGCTGCGGCGATTGATGACATCACGTCCATCAAGGGCTCCGACCTTGAAGTGACCAAGAGTGGCGACAAGGTGGTGGTGTCTTTCAAGTACGCACGCGAGATTGCACTGGCAGGCCCTGCCTATCTGGTGTATCGCTTTGAAGCGCAGACCAACTAGGTGCAGCCGGCTCTACTAGCGCTGCAGACCCGTCTGCAGCACACCTTTTCCAACGCGTCATTGCTGCAGCGTGCCATCACGCACCGCAGTTTTTCGGCAGACCACAATGAACGCCTGGAGTTTCTGGGCGATTCGGTGCTCAATCTGGCTGTGGCCAGCTTGCTTTACCAGCGGCTGAGCGATTTGCCCGAGGGCGATCTCTCGCGTGTGCGTGCCAACCTGGTCAAGCAGGATACGTTGCACCAGCTGGCACTGCGTCTGCAAGTGTCTGACGTGTTGCGCCTGGGCGAGGGCGAGTCCAAATCTGGCGGCCAGCAACGGCCCTCCATTCTTGCCGATGCCCTTGAAGCCCTGATTGGCGCCGTTTACCTCGATGCCGGTTACACCAGTGCCGAAGCGCTGGTGCACCGTCTGTTTCAGGGGGTGGAGATCAACCCTCAGATGCAGGCCGCTGCCAAAGACCCCAAGACCGCGTTGCAGGAGTGGCTCCAGGGTCGCAAAATGAAGCTGCCGCAATACAGCGTGGTGGCCACGGTAGGGGCGGCGCACCGCCAGACCTTTGACGTGGAATGCGTGATCACCGAACTGGGCCTGGCCGAACGTGGCATTGGCGGTTCGCGCCGTGCCGGCGAACAGGCCGCCGCCGCCGCCATGCTGGCCACACTGAAAGCGAAAAACATATGAACGATGAGATCGGAAGAGCACACG
>OCTV010000275.1_pt1 | contig 20581 bp, 19 predicted proteins | sample 1539101 | NCBI WGS metagenome assembly OCTV01 (sample SAMEA3991422, study PRJEB22521) | metagenome | biome: anthropogenic terrestrial biome; feature: sewage plant; material: sludge | place: Sweden | collected 2012-09-26 | reverse complement strand
CATAATTCCAGACGTTATAGCTTGTTCTGCTATACATGACTTAGAGTAGTCAGAGGCATTTGTTGAAAACAAGTCATCTTGTGTAAATGCTTTTATTCTGTCACCATTTTGGATCAACATTAATTTACCTGAAAGGTCACCCTTATATGTCTTATTAAATTTCGTCATAATTTCTGGGTTTTTGTCAGGGTCAATATATTGAACTTTAATTTTATCGCTGCATTGAGAATATTTGCTGATAATCTCAGAAGCTTGCTTTGAATATACATCCGAGGATATAAATTCTGTTTTATCTTTAAGAATAGTGATTGTAATATCTTTATCCACTTTCTTTAAATAATCCTTTGTCTGGTTAGTAATAGTAAACGATTTATCAGGTGTAAGGTCAATCTTCAATTGGAAACGGTCAATAAGCATAGAAGTAATAATATTAATTAGGACAATAACAGCGATAAAAACAACTGTAACCACTGTTCCTAAAGTTCCATACTTAAAGCGTTTTGGGTTAATCGATATTTTTTTCATAAGCTTTAAATTCTTCCTTTCGTTTTGTACAGTGATTATTAGCCCCAACGGCGTTTTTCAAGCACTCTTACTGTTAAGAAATTGAATATTACCGCAACGCTGATAAAGAAAATCATACTCGAAATATTAAAAATTCCCAATGTGAAATCCTCATATTTTGAAGCAAATGAAAGCTTCGATATAAGTTCTTTAGCTGTTGCATTAGGAATAAAGCTTACAAAAAAATCAATTAGCCATAATGCAAGTATTGAAACAAATCCGCCAATAATTGCGACCAGTTGGCTTTCAGTTAAGCTGGATATAAATAATCCTACTGCAATGAATGCAACGCCCAATAAGAAAAATCCAACAATATTTCCGATTACTACCGTCCAAATTACAGGGGACAGAGCTGAAAGAATTATAGCAAACAGAATCAATGTAATCAATGACATAGAAAAAACTGCAAGAGCCGCAAAATACTTACCCAATACAATCCCTGCTAAGCTAGTTGGAGAAGTGAGCAGACATTGATCTGTCTTTTGCTTTTTATCTTCACTTAAAAGTCTCATCGTTAAAACAGGTATCAAAAACAGTATTAACCAAAACATCGATGAAAATAAATTTGACATATTTGTAGTTTGATTATTCAAACATGCGAATACGAATAATAAACCGCCAAAGAAATTAAATACAGCCAGATAAATATATCCGATTGGTGATGTGAAATAAGCTGACATTTCACGTCTGAAAATTGCTTTCATTACTTGTCACCCCCATCAGTAGCTTCAGTTTTTGTTTCATCTTCAGCCTTTTCAGCTGTGCTTACTTTTTCTTCAGCGACAGTTTCCTCTGCTTTAGCTTTAGTTGCTTGAGGTGCTATCTCAATACCCTCGCCCATAGTAATTTTTAAGAAGATATCCTCAAGAGTCAATTCTGAAGTTTTTAAACCAATGATAGGCCAGTTCTTTGCTGAAAGCCTCTTGAAAAGCTCACGGCGAATATCAATGCCTTCAGTTGCTTCAATTTCATAATCAAACACACCTGGCTCACGCTCCATATCAGCAGTAACGCTATTAACGCCCTTAATGACTTTAATCAGCTTAAGGATTTCGTCCTTAGGACCGTCAACCCTTGCAACCAATTTATGATCGTTCGTCATTGTCTTTGAAAGATTTTCAGCAGTATCATTTGCGGCAACCTTACCCTTGTTGATAATTATTACTCTGTCACAAACTGCTTGAATTTCAGTCAAAATATGTGATGAAAGAATTACTGTGTGCTTTTTGCCAAGCTTTTTGATAAGTGTCCTGATTTCAATAATCTGTTTTGGGTCAAGACCAACAGTAGGCTCGTCCAAAATCAAAACAGGAGGATTATTGATTAGTGCCTGAGCAAGCCCTACACGCTGCTTATATCCCTTTGAAAGATTCTTAATTATACGATTAGAAACTTCTGTTATTTTAACAAGAGTGCAGACGTCCTTGATATGCTCGCCGCGCGGCAGCTTGCATTTCTTTAAATCGTATATAAAATTCAGATATTCCTTTACCGTCATATCCATATACAGCGGTGGCAATTCGGGAAGATATCCGATTTGCGCCTTTGCCTTTGCCGGATTTTCCAAAATATCAATGCCGTTAATTAACGCGCTCCCCGACGTTGATGAAATGTAACCTGTGAGAATATTCATTGTAGTTGATTTTCCTGCACCGTTTGGACCTAAAAAGCCAAGGATTTCGCCCTCTTCAATTGAAAAGGAAATATCGTCAACAGCTTTTTTGTCACCATAATGCTTGGTTAAGTTTTTAACCTCAATCATTGTGTAACCATTCCTTTCGAAAATGTATATAACGCAATTAGTTAAAATTGCGCTGTATTTTGCCAAATTCGTCCTCATGGCGAATATATTGTTAAGACACAATTACTATATTAAATCAATAAAGTGATAATTATGTGATAGAATTAAAATTTATTTTGATAATAATTCAATACCCTTTTTAATTCTTGCAATGCTGTCTGCTTTACCGATTATTTCAGCAATTTCAATTGCTCCGCCCGGTGTGCGTGCTTTTCCTGAGAGTGCAACTCTGACAGGCCATAATACATAGCCATTCTTAACGCCCATTTTCTCAATAAGCTCAAACAATGTCGTATGGATTGATTCTGTATTCCAGTCGTTCAAGCCTTCAAGTACAGGTAAAACTTCTTTTAAAGCAATCAGAGACGTTTCTTCATCGGTTTTCATTTTCTTGTTTTTATATAGTTCAAGCTCATATTCAGGCAGAGCATCAATGAAGTCAACCTGCTCAGGAATATCGGTGAAAAGCTCAGTACGAGGATGCAAAACCTCTGCAATTACATTGAAGTCAACGTCAGTTCTCTTGACAGTTTCCTCAATATACGGCTTTGCATATTCAAAAAACTTCTCAACAGGGAGGCGTCTGATATATTCAGCATTGATTGCTTTCAATTTAATTGGGTCAAAAATTGCAGGTGATTTTGAAAGTCCGCTGATATCAAATTCCTCAATCAATTCCTGAAGACTGAAAATCTCATTCTCGCCCTTTGGTGCCCAGCCAAGCAAAGCAATATAGTTTACAACTGCTTCAGTCAAATATCCCTTTGCAATTAAATCTTCAAATGAAGCGTCACCGTTTCTCTTAGAAAGCTTTTCCTGAGCATTTTTCATAATATGTTCAACGTGGATATAAATAGGAGGCTCCCACCCAAATGCCTGATATAAAAGGTTATATTTTGGCGTTGAGGATAGGTATTCGTTTCCTCTGACAACGTGAGTAATTCCCATTGTGTGGTCATCAACAACGTTAGCAAAGTTATAGGTAGGCATACCGTCAGTTTTTATTAGAATTTGGTCGTCAAGAGTTGAGTTTTCAACGGTAATATCGCCATAAATTTCATCATGGAAAGTTACAGTACCATCGAAAGGTACCTTTTGACGGATAACATAAGGAATACCGTCAGCTAAATTTTTCTGAATTTCATCATCAGACAAATTTCTGCAATGCCTGTCATACATAGGTGAAATGTGTGAAGCTTCCTGAACCTTTCTAAGCTCCTCAAGCCTCTCTTTATCGCAGAAGCAGTAATAAGCATTACCGTTATCAATCAGCTTTTGAGCATATTCACGGAACATTCCCATTCTCTCTGACTGAATATAAGGTCCGACAGGTCCACCGATATCAGGACCCTCGTCCCAGTTAAGACCTGTTTTCTTTAAGGTGCGATAAATTAAATCTGTTGCGCCATCAACATATCTCCCCTGGTCTGTATCCTCAATACGGAGAATGAAAGTACCGCCATTCTTCTTTGCAATTAAATAAGTATATAGCGCTGTCCTTAAATTCCCTATATGCATATATCCTGTTGGACTTGGCGCAAATCTTGTTCTAACTGTTTTGGTATCCATTTATTATTTTCCTCTCTTAATTAAATCTTTTACTGTAAGAATATCCCTGCCGATTTGCAATGATAATTCATTGATACTTGAAAATTTCTTTTCCGGTCTTACAAAACTGTGAAGTGAAATTTTAACAGTCTCACCGTAAAGGTCTTTGTCACAATCTAAAATATATGTTTCCGCAAGGGGAGTAATTTCTCCTCCTATTGTCGGTTTAACGCCTATGTTTGTTATTGATTTATAAATTATACCCTCAATTTCAGTCTTTGAATAATACACCCCAAATCGAGGAACAACCTGCCTTTTAGGGAGATATTGATTAATTGTGGGAAAATTCAAGGTTCTCCCTATTTCGTTCCCGTGAACAACAGGGAGCTTCATTTGAAAATCATAACCCAACAATTTGTTTGCTTTGATAATTTCTCCGTCTTGAATATATTGCCGTATTTTCGTGGATGAAACAACTTCCCCGTCAATAATAGTCGGGGGAATTACAATCACGTTAATACCGTACCTGCCGGAAAGTTCCTCAAGTTCTTTTCTTCCGCTTAATCCGCCTCTGCCGAAACGGAAGTCCTCACCGCAGATTACAAATCCAGCATTCAGCTTGTCCCTTAACACTAGATGAACAAATTCATCAGCTGTCATATCCTTAATGCTTGAAAAATCAGGTGAATAAATATACTTAACACCTAACTTTTCAAGCAATTCAAGCTTCAATTCACTTGACAAGATCACGTCAACGCCGCCATTACCCTTTGACGTAATCGTATCAGTTTCAAACGTAAAAATTGCAGGGGAAATCCCCTGTGGAATAAAGTCAACTGCCCTGTGAATGACATCCTGATGGCCACTGTGCAGTCCGTCAAAAAGTCCCAGTGCAACTGCTGTTTTTTCTTTTGGAACGTTATTTGTCCCCGTTAGATTTATCATACATAACCTTTCGTGAACATTGTTAATTATCTATCATAGAAATTCTTTTCTATTCTAAGCTCATTTTTTTCTCTGTCAATATATGCTGTACCAAGGAATTCTGTGGTGCTGTAAACGCTGTATCTTGCACCGCAGTCCTCGAATTCAATTCGATTTGAATCAAGCTTGATGCCGTTTTTGTACATTTTTGTCTGTACATCATTAAGCTGTATTTTTGGCAAGTCAGAAAAGACTTTTTCAATCGGCAAAAGTACGGCTGAAAAATCCCCGTTCATTCGGATTAAATCCTCAAAAGTAACACAATCAGAAAGATTAAACCCTGCGGCAGTTGTCCTCACAAGCGAAGTCATAATTCCTCCGCAGCCTAAAGCTTCACCTAAATCGTTTATAATTGTGCGTATATATGTGCCCTTTGAACAAGAAATTTCAAGCATTCCGCAAAAATTGATTTCATCATAATCCAACAATTCCAGTTTGAAAATTGTAATTGGTCTTGCCTCACGCTCAACCTCAATTCCCTTGCGCGCAAGGTCATAAAGACGCTGACCGCCTACTGAAACCGCTGAAAACATTGGCGGAATCTGCATGATGTCACCGCGAAAGCTTTTTAGTGCTTCCTCAATTTTATCAGAATTAATTCCAGTCGGTAAACGCTCGATAAGCGTTTTCCCTGTGCAGTCCTGTGTATCTGTTGTAATACCCAGCTTAAATCCGGCACAATAGCTTTTGTCGCTGTTAGGGAGGATATCGCACGCTTTTGTAGCATTACCCACAAAAATAGGGAGTACACCGGTTGCCATTGGATCAAGCGTACCGGCGTGCCCTAATTTCTTTGTTTTTAAAATGCCTCTGAGCTTAGCGACAACATCAAACGAGGTAAAATCTGTTGGTTTGTTTATGCAGATTATTCCATTCATTTAGCTTCCTCAATGGCCTGATTAACTGCGTTAACTATTTTTTTCTTAACTTCATCAAGCGTGCCGTTTATTTGACAGCCCGCTGCCTTTATGTGTCCGCCTCCGCCAAATTTTTGACAAAGAGCTGAAACATCGACATAGTTTGATGAGCGCATTGAAATCTTATAGACATTTTCTTCACGCTGCTTTACAGTGACACCAACCTCAACGCCCTCAACCTGTAAAGTCAATGAAGCTATGCCCTCAAATTCAGCAGCCTCCATACCTGACTTGTCAATAATCTCCTGAGTGATTGTAATCATTGCACACCTGTCATCAAGATAATATTCCATACTGCTTGATAAGTATTGCTCAACCTTAAGCCTGCCCTTGCTCTTAACATCAAACATTTTGCGATTGATCAGAGCATAGTCAACATTATAATCCATCAGCTTGCTTGCAGTTATATGAGCCTGTTTTGATGTATTTTCGTATTTAAAGCACCCTGTATCAGTTGCAATACCTGTATAAAGACAGGTTGCCGTCAGAGTATCAATAGATGCTTTCATTCTTTCAAATAATTCAAACAGAACCTCACAGGTTGCAGATGCCTTTGGGTTAACAAGTGTTTTTTTGGCATAAAAAGTATTGGAAATATGGTGGTCGATACAAAGGTCAACCTTATCCTTATACTGCTCAAGATATTTGCCCAGAAGTGTCTGGTCAGCAATATCAACCGCAATAATTGTATGCGGCTCAAATTCCTGTTTATAATAACCGTCATACATGAAACAGTATCTGTGCGGAAACTGGTCAGAGCATAATGCATTTGCCTTTTTCCCCATACTTCGTAAAACATTGACAAATGCAAATGCACTCCCTAATGTATCGCCGTCAGGGCTTTGGTGACAAAGTACATAAATATTATCTGAGCTTTTTATGAAGTCAATTGCTTCCTCATATTGTATTTCCATTTTTATCATCCCTTATTTCGAATCGTCTAAAGATTTATCTTCTCCAATGTCTTTTAAGAGCTTTATAATTTCTGCACTATGCTCAATTGAGTTATCTGGAATGAACTTCAAATCCGGACATTTTTTCAAGTGCAGTTTATTGGAAATTTCACGCTTTAAAAGCCCGGAGGCACTTTCTAAACCTTTGCAGGCTTCTTTTGCCTTTTCAATTCCGTCAAAGCTAGAAACAAAAACCTTACAATGAGACATATCGCCGGAAACTTCAGTCCGTACAATAGTTAACATTCCCGAAATCCTAGGGTCCTTTAGCTCCCGAAGCTGCGACGCAATTTCTCTCTTAATATCTTCAGAAATACGTCCGTTTTTGAAATTTGCCATAGCGATACACCTACCTTTTATAATATTAATTAAATTCCGTGCAAAATAAACTTAATTATCTGCTTAACTAAGCACGGAACCTGCTGAAATGTGTCATGCCCATATGGGCACTCTGCTAATCGTCGCGGTATTCTTCCATAATGAATGCCTCGAAAATATCGCCCTCTCTGACGTCTGAAAACTTCTCAAGAGTAATGCCGCACTCATAGTTTTGTGCAACTTCTTTAACATCGTCCTTGAATCGCTTTAAGCTTGACATTTTATCTTCGGAAATTACAATGCCATCACGAACAACACGGATTTGACAGTTTCTTGTTACCTTACCGTCAAGTACATATGAACCTGAAACTGCACCGACATTAGTAATCTTATAAACCTGACGAACTTCAATTCTGCCCATCATTACTTCACGGAATTTAGGAGCAAGCATGCCCTTCATAGCAGTGCCGATTTCCTCAATTGCATCATAAATAATCCTATAAAATCTCATATCAACGCCGTCACGATGTGCATTTTCAGCAGCAACAGGGTCTGGTCTTACATTAAAGCCGACAATAATTGCATTTGATGCGTTAGCAAGCAGTACATCAAATTCAGAAATAGCGCCGACACCGCCATGTATAACCTTAACTCTGACTTCTTCATTTGACAGCTTTTCAAGAGATTGCTTGACAGCTTCAACTGAGCCCTGAACGTCAGCCTTAACGATAATCGGCAATTCTTTCATCTCGCCCTCAGCAATTTGGCTGAACAGATTATCAAGAGTAACTTTCTGGTAAGAATTGAATTGTTCCTGCTTAGCCTCATGTTTTCTTTGCTCAACAAGCTCACGAGCTAGCTTTTCGTCCTCAACAGCATTGAATGTGTCACCAGCTAAAGGAACTTCTGCCAAGCCTGTGATTTCAACAGGGACAGATGGTCCTGCTTCAGTAACTACAACGCCCTTGTCATTTGTCATAACGCGTACACGTCCAACAGCAGTGCCTGCAATAATAACATCACCTGTACGAAGTGTACCGTTTTGTACAAGAACAGTCGCGATAGGTCCGCGTCCCTTGTCAAGCCTTGCCTCAATAACAGCACCCTTTGCAAGACGGTTAGGGTTAGCCTTAAGCTCACGAATATCGGCAACAAGAAGAATATTTTCAAGCAAGTCATCAATGCCCTCGCCTGTTTTGGCAGATACAGGAACGCAGACAACATCTCCGCCCCACTCTTCAATAACAAGTCCGTGCTCTGTCAACTGCTGCTTAATCTTTTCAGGATCAGCACCCGGCTTATCCATTTTATTTATAGCTACAATTATTGAAACCTCTGCTGCCTTTGCATGGTTGATAGCTTCAATAGTCTGAGGCATGATACCATCATCAGCGGCAACAACAAGGATTGCAATATCTGTTATCTGTGCACCTCTTGCACGCATTGATGTGAATGCGGCATGGCCCGGTGTATCAAGGAAAGTGATCTCTCTGTCATTTGCCTTAACTCTGTAAGCACCGATGTGCTGAGTAATTCCGCCGGCTTCTGAAGCAGTAACGTTTGCGTCACGGATTTTATCAAGCAGTGATGTCTTTCCGTGGTCAACGTGTCCCATTACTACAACAACAGGACTTCTGTCTTCAAGATTGCCCTCATCGTCAGTGCTGTCATCAATTAGTCTTTCTTCAACAGAAACAATTACTTCCTTTTCAACCTTAGCGCCTAATTCTTCTGCAACAAGTGATGCAGTTTCAAAGTCGATAGTTTCGTTAATTGTTACCATTACACCAAGCGGAACAAGCTTTTTGATTACATCTGTTGCAGTAACCTTTAAGCGCAAAGCCAATTCCGAAACAACGATTTCGTCAGGAATAAGTACCCTTAGCTGTTGCTTTCTTGCACGCTCAAGCTCTAAGCGGCGAAGCTTTTCTGATTCTGTTTCACGCTTGTTTGAGTATTGCTGCTTATTTCTTTGAGCGGATTTTTGTGTAATTTTTTGCTTTCTTGCAAAATTATCCTTGCTGTTCTTGCGCTGATCTGGAGCAAGAGTATTATACTTTTCGTTATATTTATCAAGTTCAACATAGTTTCCTCTTGTATCAATGGTACGAACATTTTGTTCTGTCCTTGCAGTGTTGGAAACATTTGCATTAAGCTGAGTTCTGACACCATGCTCCTGAGCCTTTGGTGCTTGATGAGGCTGATGTGCCGCTGTTTGCTGAACAGGCTTTTGCTGTACTTGCTTTGGTGCCTGGTTAGCCTGCTGTGCCTTGTTAATCTGCTGATTGAACTTCTGCACCTGGCTTGTAACCGGCTGAGCTGGCTTGCTTTGTACAGAAGCGGCCGGTCTGTTTTGCGAAGGCTGTAATGGTCTGTTCTGTTGTGGAGCCTGTGCAGGTCTCGGAGCTTGATTAGCTCCATTTGTTTGCTGATTATTAGGCCTGCTATTATTGTTAAATGTTTGTGCAGGTCTGTTTTGCTGCTGAAAAGGTCTTTGAGTATTTGTAGTCTGTTGGGCAGGTCTCTGAGCATTTGCAGCTTGCTGTACAGGTCTTTGAGCGTTAGTTGCTTGCTGAAGAGGTCTTTGAGTGCTTGCAGCTTGCTGAACAGGTTTGTTGTCAACAGGCTTGTTAAATTGCTGTGGCTTCTTTTCAACCGGCTTTTCAATCTTAGGCTCAGCCTTAGGTTCGATTTTCGGCTCAATTTTTGGCTCAGCTTTCACTTCTGCCTTAGGTTTTTTATCAGCAGCAGTTGCAAAATATTTTTGAAAATTTTCTACCTGATTTTTTTGACTGTAATTTTCAAGAACAAAGTCCATTTCTTCACTAGTCAAAGTAGCAGTAGGTTTCTTGGTCTCGTTAAAATTTGCTGTAATTAAGTCAATAAGATCCTGGCTGTTTATGTTGAGGTCTTTTGCAACCTCATTTAATTTTTGCTTTGTATTCATAGGCAATTTTTATCCTCCTAATTATTATCCGAAAGTGTCGTTCTATTTAAAGCGAGTTTCCCCCGCCGTCATTTTTCAGTGCCGTTTAATATTTCACCAAACCTTTTTGCGAAGCCCTCATCACAAATTCCAAGGATGCCAACTTTTTTCCCTAATGCTCCCCAAAGTTCTTCCATAGTAGCATCAAGCTTAAGTAAAGGGACATCATCCCTGTTACAGATAAATTCTGATTCCTTTAAAGTTTTTGGAGAAATATCGTTTGCTATACATACGCAATAAGCTTCACCTTTGAAAATTGCTTCCTTAACGGAATCGAAGCCCATTACAATTCTCCCTGCACGTCTGCACATTGTCAGTAAATTAATTGCTTTCATTGTCGAGCTTTGAGAGCTCATTTTCCATCACCTCATAAATTTCAGAGGAAATTTGGCATGAAAAATCTTTTTCAAATCTCCTGGCTTTTCGTGCTTTCTTCAGACATTCAAGGGATCTGCAGACATAAACTCCTCGCCCTGCTTTTTTTCCTGTCAGGTCAAGTGAAATCTCACCCTCGTTTGATTTAACCACTCGAATGAGTTCACGCTTTGGCTTCATCTCACCGCAGCCTTTACACATTCTCATTGGGATTTTCTTTTGCTGCAAGTCTTTCCCCTCCCTTGAATAATTATGCTATATTGATTAAGCTATAACTTCGTTTTCAGGCTTAATATCAATTTTAAAACCTGTCAGTCTTGCTGCAAGCTTTGCATTTTGTCCCTTGTTACCGATTGCAAGTGAAAGCTGATTATTCGGAACAACAACTGTACACGCTCTAGAGCCGTCCTCTGCAAGTGTAACTTTGACAACCTCTGACGGTGCAAGTGACTTTGCAATAAATTCCTCTTGATTTTCGCTGTAAGTAATAATGTCAATTTTCTCTCCGCCAAGCTCGTCAACAATTTTTGAAATTCTTGAACGCTTTGGACCGATGCAGGCACCGACAGCATCTACATTAGGGTCCTTAGAGAAAACTGCAATCTTTGTTCTTGAACCTGCTTCGCGTGAAATAGACTTGACTTCAACAGTTCCGTCATAAATTTCAGGGATTTCAAGCTCAAACAAACGCTTAACCAAATCCTTATGTGTACGTGAAATTTTAATTGTAGGCTTTTTGTCAGGATTAATAATCCCCACAACATAAACCTTGATAATGTTGCCCTCTTTTAAAACCTCACCAGGAATTTGCTCGTTTTTAAATAAGTACACTTCATTCTTTTCAATCATTAATGTAACATGACCTGTGTTTGGCTCAACCTTTGTAACAGTTGCGGAAACAACCTCGTGCTCTTTATCCTGATATTGCTCAAGCAATTGTCCGCGTTCAAATTCCTTAATGTCATGGCGGATTGACTGCTTTGCAGCACCAGCTGCCACACGTCCGAAAATTGCAGGAGAAAGCTTGATTTCACAAGTTCCGCCAACCCTTGCACGCTTGCTTATTGTCAGAGCCTCGTCAATATTGATTTCATTTTCGTTTTGTGGGTCACCTTCAACAACTGTTTTGATAATTGCCATATTGAAGCTGCCTTTTTCAGGGTCAATATCAATATTAATGTTTTCACAATTAGGATATTCCTTTTTAACTGCTTTTAAGACACCTTGCTTAATTTTATCCACCAATAATTCAGCGGAAATACCATTTTCTTTTTCAAGACTTCTTAATGCTTCAAAAAAAGCGTCGTTCATTTTGATTAATTCCTCCAATTATAATATTTTGTAGCTATACAAGCGACACTGTTTTAAACAATATTAACTTATATATTATTCAAATAAATTTTCATCATCATTTAGTTTGACAAATGCTGTATCAGAAAGCTTAATCTCATGTTCAACCCCGTCAGCCTCAACAATAATACTATCCTTAGTATACGCTTTTAAGTCCGCAATAATTTCTTTAATATTATCAACCGCACGGATAAATCTTACTTTAACAGGTGAACCGATAAACTGCTCGAAATGTTCAGGCCTTTTAAGTTCCCTTGCAATTCCAACAGAGCCCACCTCAAAAATATAGCTTTGTTCAATCAAGTCAGCCTCATCAAGAATTTTGTTAAATGGTCGGCTGAAAGCCTCGCACGCCTCAATGTCAACGCCGCCCTCCTTGTCAATAAAGACCCTCAGATACCAAGAAGCACCCTCTTTTTCAAACACTACATCCCATAGAATTAATCCAAGCTCATCTGCAAGCGGTTTAGCAAGGTCATAAACCCTGCCGACAGTATTCCCACCCTTATTAGTTGCCAACTCAATAATCACGCCTTTCAGGTTAGTTCAAAGTTTACTTTTTCATAAAATAGCCTTATACATAAACGAAAGACCGGAGCTTTCCGGTCTTTCGAGTAAAACTATTGTGAATAGTAGTATTATACCATATATGTTTAATAAATGCAATACCTTTTAAGAAAATATTACGAATATATGCCATGTAAATACTAATTCTATTATCAGGTACCACATCATGTCAAGTCAATATTCATGCAAAGCCTGCTATTCTTCAACTTGTTTTCCTAAAAATTGTGCAGCAGCCTGAATAAGATTTGATTGAATTTCTGTCGCAACTGACTCGTTATTTGTGCTTAAAAAAGCAACTGCGCCTGTTACATCTCCGGATGAAAGTATTGGTGAGCAGGCAAGAGCCGGACGGTCAACTCCCTCAACCGGTGAAACACGTTGGTCACCTGAGCTTTGATATAGGTAATTTTTTCTCTTTTCAAGATAGTCCTCTAAGCCTTGAGATACACGGCGCTCATTGAATTCCTTTTTCTGTGCCCCTGCAACAGCAACAACATGATCACGGTCAAATACAACAACCGGACAGTTTGCAAGCTTTGTCATGACTTCTGCTACCTGCGTTGCATTTCCTGCCATTTCGTTAATTGCGGAATATTTTTTGAAAATTACTTCTCCGTCACTGCTTGTGTATATTTCCAGTGGGTCGCCCTCTGATACCCAATTGTAAGCTGCTCTGATGCCCAAATTACGCCATATTTAATCTTATAGGTTGTTCAGCTGTCATGGTATTTGAATATTATAATCTATTCTAAAGATAAATTATATTCAGGCACATGAAATATTTTAATGCATAATATATACAGAAAGGAGGTTAGAAAATGCAAATGAACACAAGACCATTAGAAGATTTATCTAACCAAGATTTAGAAAGAATGTACCCTGAGCTATATCAAAGACTAAAACCTTATATCGAAGATATTGGCAATCAATTACGTAATCAAAAAATAGATGAGGGTATGCTGCAATCTATTATTCAAGATATTTTAAGGCAAAGCGGAACGTCGCCAACTCCATACATTGCACCGCCAACTCCAAACAGCGCACCGCCAGCTCCAAGCAGCCCCGGAGGTACATGTACATCAGGCTCATGCCCTGCGGACATTATGGACGATGATTATTATGACGCAGGCGTTATGGAAGTTCAGCTTCCTATGAATTTCGGTAACAATTATGGAAGATATCCCGGCAACCAGAATCCTTATTATAACAGACGCAGAAACAGATATCCTGTTTACCCTGTTTATCCGATTTACCCTATGAATTATAACGTAAATCCGCAGGAATTAGTTAGAATATTACTTTTACGTCAGCTTTTCGGTTATAATTATTATCCTTATTATTGATTTTTTAAAAGCCTCTGTCGCTTATATGCGATTAAGGCTTTTTATTATTAAGCAAGTACTATATTATAAAGTACAACACTATGGAATTATATACCACTTGACGTAAACACTATTATTATATACATTAATTATATAACTTTGAATAATAGTGGTGATATTATTGCGCGAAATAGATGAACAGGCTGTTGCAGCTTCAAAAAATCCTGAGCTGTTTAATAAATTTGCAGCGGAGAAAGAATTTTTCATACTGAAAACTGCCTCAAAAGACCTTGGGAAATATATAACGAAATCTGATGATGAATGGTCGATAGCACTTTCAGCCTTTTCACAGGCAATTAAGGATTATTCATTTTCAAAGGGCAGCTTTTTAAGCTTTGCGGAGCTTGTAATTAAAAGGCGAATGATTGACTATTTACGAAATAGGTCAAAAAACGACAGCGAAATTTTAGTTGATCCCTTTATATTTTCCAGCGAATCAGACGAGGACGATGAAGCTAATACCATAATTAAAAGTGAAGTATCAAAAAAGATTAGTATTTCACCTGATGATACGCTAAAAAATGAAATTATGGCAATTACTGATGTACTTTTACAATATGGCTTTTCGTTTTACGACCTGACAAGCTGTTCTCCAAAAGCTGAAAAAACAAAACTAGCCTGTGCAAAGGCTGTACGATTTATTTCAGAAAATCCTTTGCTTTATAAGGAAATGCAAGCTTCAAAAACCTTGCCCTTAAAAGAAATTGAAAAAAATACAAAGCTACCCCGAAAAATATTAGAACGTCACCGAAAATATATAATAGCGGCGGTAGAGATAATAACCGGTGATTATCCTTACCTTGCAGAATATATGCGTTTCGTCAGAAAGGAGATGGGTTAATGAAAGCTGTAATTGTTGAAGTCCGTAAAAATTTTGTTGCCGTCTTATCTGATGATGGCTGCATAAAGAAGCTGAAAAACCAAAATTATAAAATAGGACAGGTGATTGAAATGAAAAAACCAGTATTAAAACCAAAACTAATAGCTAGCCTCGCAGGCGTTGCCGCAGTCGTAGCTCTTTCAAGTATATCAGCATATGCTTACTACACTCCATATTCATATGTCAGCTTAGATGTAAACCCATCTATTGAATACGCTGTCAACCGCTTTGACCGTGTTCTTAGCGCTACGGCTGTCAATGATGACGGTGAGGCAATTCTTGAAAACCTTGACCTTGAAAATAAACCTATTGAAGATGCCGTTCAAGAAACTGTACAAGAAATTGCCGATAACGGCTACCTGACAGATTCAGAGCAGGGCGGAATTGTAATTGCAACTTCAAGTGATAACGAAAGTAAAGCAACCGAGCTTGCTGATAGTCTTAAAAATGAAGCTACCACTACAACCGAAGCAGATGGAATTACCGCAGAGGTTGAAACCTTGAGTATAGGCAAAGAGCGTGTCGCAGAGGCAAAAGCCCTAGGCATTACTCCAGGTAAACTAAATCTTGTTCAAAAGCTCCAAGCAAGTAATCCTGATGTAACTATTGATGTCAAGGAATGGGCAAATAAACCTGTTAAGGACATTATGAAGACTATTAAGGAAAATAAAAAGGAAGATAAAGATACTAAAGATAAAGATACTAAAGCGCACGAAGATGAGACTAAAGCTCCAGCAACAGAAACTGCTGTTTCAACTGATAATTCTGAAACAACAGCTCAAAGTGAAACCTCTGTAAGCAGTACTGAAAAGCAAAAGCACGAGACTGAAAATAAATCAAAAGGCAAGCCTGTAACTACAAATAAGAGCAAGAATTCTTATACAACAAAAGATAACGATGATGATACCTCTGAAACTGCTGTAACTACCACAACTTCCGATAAGCAAAATACTACCCCGTCAGTTACAAAAAGAGAAACAGAAACAAATAAGTCAAATAAATCCAATGCTAATACCCAAACCGAAAAAGAACACGAAAATAACGGAAAGTCCAGCAATCATTAAAATGATACAAAAGTCCATTTAAAATAACTTATTTCCATAATAATAACGCCCTCAAATTCATTAGTAATTTGAGGGCGTTATCTTTAATATAAATTCCTGACAAAAGCCATTTCAAACAATTCCATAACTTTACGCGAGCTAAATATGCAAAGCGCAAGCCTATCTGTGAAATCCAATAACTCGTCAAACTGTTCTCGCTTTAAGGCATGATTGCTGAATTTAGCCTCAATGGCAAGCTCGTCAATTATTTTATGCCTTTTTTCGTCAATTCTGTCCTCGCCTGCAAAATCCAAAAGCTGATTGAAATAGCCATATAAATTAACAATGTCTCTGTTTACATCATCAGAATAAAAGCCTTGCCGTTTCTTTTTTATATTAATTTTTCTTCGAATATTTAATATAAATCCAAAAATAACTATAATCGCAATTGTACTGATTACCAGAAGATTACGCTTTTCTGCGGGCTTCATTGGCTTTTTGGGCGGTGTATATTTTTTCGGCAGAGTTTGCTCAGGGCTTGGACTGCTGTTGATATTATCATTCTGTTCTGATGGAGATGTAGTTTCAATTGACGGCTGAGATGAATCTATTGTTGTTTCTGTACCCTGTTGGGTTTCAGATGCCTGAGTGGTCACTTCCTGGTCTGTCACATCCGACACAGCTGTCGTTTCAGCCGTGCTCTGGTCGTTACTGTTTTCTACTGGGGCTGCATTATCAAGATAGCTTATCGGAGTGAAATCCAATGGCACCCAACCATAATTGTCAACATAGACCTCTGTCCATGCGTGAGCGCGAGTATCCTTGACATTAATGGAAAAAACCTTAGCAGGATCATTTTCAGGGAAATCACTCGGTTGAATTGTATATCCGCTGACGTATCTTGCAGGATAGCCTGCGGCACGAAGCATTACTGTTGCTGCTGACGCAAAATAAGTACAATAACCCTTGTGGTTTTCATATAAGAAATATTCAACGAAATCCTCTCCCCTAGGAGTTTTCCCCGGAGTAAGGGTATAAACTGCATTTTCATTCAGGAATTGACTGATTGTTTGAGTAGTGCTTTGAAGGTCATCGCCCTTGCTGTCCTTGAACATTTCCTTGATTTTTGAAAGCTTGCCCTCCGGAAGCTTTGTATAAACATCATGGACATATTTACTGTATTCCTCCCCTAAAGGGTTGGAATAATTGATTTGATTATTAATGTTAAATTCATAATCAGCATTGTAAAATGAAACGTCATATTTTTCTGAATTCTTTTTCATGACATATGAATCGTATTTATAGGTCACATCATCATTCTGTGGATAAACCGTATTATAAGGAGCATATAAAAATCTAACTTCATCAGCAACATTTGTAATTGATATTTTATTAAGAGGTGCAGAAATAATCTGTTGATCGGAAATCATTTTCCAATAATCGCTGTTCAGGTTTTGAATAATTACATTTTTGTCAAAATCATTTAGCATTTTGGTGTATTCTTTATATTCACTGTCCGAAAGGTTTGTCCAGCCGTCACCTGTATAAGTACTGCCTACATATCCCTTTAAATAAATAGCATCTGAAGAATAATTAAGCTCCGCTTTAAGCATGGTTATGTTTTTAAATACCTGTGAATCTTTATTTCCCAGCTCTTCCTTGTTGACAATATTTGAATCTACTCTGCGTACAAAATCATCAAAAGAAAAGTTGTCCATTTTAGCCGCAATATCTTTCCTTATAACTGCGGCCTTGTCTACATGAGCGCCGCCGGAAATCAAAAATGCAATGTTACTCCCCACAAATATTATTAGGCAAAATAGTGCAATTGCGACACCCATGTTGCCAATTGCAATTTTTTTCGGATTTGACATATGATAAATATTTTTCCGCTTACTTTTGACAAAATCCGTAACAGCTTTTTTCTTTGTACCATGCTTAATGTGACGTGTTGCGTAGCTAAGTGCAATCATTGTTGTCCAAAAAGCCATCAACGCAATAAAAGCTAAATAATTTGGGACAATGCCCATATACATAAAGCAACCAATTGGCAAAACAGTAGTAATTATGATTAAAAATATATTTGGCTTATAAAAAACGCTATAACAAACAGCCGCTGTAACTATAAAAATACAGAATGACAAAAATATTGTAATGACATATCTTTCATTAATTCTATAACTTGATTCCAATTCATACGGGTATAAACTAAGATCCATATGTAATAAAATCAAATCAATTGAATTATTATACGCACAAATGAAGCCATCTGCGATATCCTGCCAATAAATAAATACTCCAAGACCATAGACAGTAAATGTCAGCGGCATAGTATATTTCATATACTCTTTATGCTGAAATATAAATCCAAAGATCGCTATGAATACCCCCATCCAAAAAATCAAAACCGCCCCTGAAAACGGGAATTTGAAGAAGCTTGTGAATGTAAATGTCGTGCCTGTCACACCAAGCAGTATAACAATGATTTTTGAAATAATGGAGAATTCTTTAGCTGGCTTTGCGTATGAAAAGCTAATGCTGTCCTGAAAGGTAATTCCGTTGTGATTTATCTTCTTCATAATTAATTCCCATTACAAAAGTTATGGATGGAATCCCCCTTTCTTTCAGTTTATATATCGTTGCAGAAATTTTCTCTTATATAATAAAGTCATTAATGCTTTCCTGAATTGCTCCGATTTGTATATTTATAACCTCGGCCTCTGATGGTATCAGCTCTGTTTTATTTTCCTCTGCTTTCGAAAAATCCCCAATATGAAAAATCGACAGCAGTTCAGCTTGTACATTATCCGAAAAGTTTTTGCAAAATCCCTCTGGTAATTGCGGAGTAAAATACACAACATGGGAATAATTGTTCTCGTCCTGTACCTTTATGAAATTGTCATAGGCATGCTGCATATTGACATACGGAGCAACAGCAAACAGCTTATTAAGTGCCACCGCTAAATCCTCCTGCGTTGAAATCCTCTCGATAATAAGCATTTTCCCGTTATACCAAGCAATAGAATGGACAACCCTTTCCTCAAGCATAAACTCCGAAAGTGACATTACCGTTTCAAGCATGGTATCCAATATCTTCACAAGGCTTTTTTCATGCGGAGCAGTTGAAAATTCAAGAAGAAAAAGAACCGTACTGTTGATTAAGTGGCTATGCTCCTTTACAAGCAGCTCCTCGCTTTTTGAGCTTAGCTTCCAATGGATACGGTTAGGCTTATCGCCGGCACGATATTCACGAATGTCAAAAACCTCGGACGGGTCATCACCGCTTTTGTATTTTGAATAGGTATCGCCCTCACATGACAGATTATTGTTATTGCTGAACGTTGCATCAATAAAGTAAGGCTGCGGAAGTACAGTAATTTCAACTACCTGATTGACACGCTTACTCTGATAAAACCATTTTAAATAGTCAAAAATCTTAACAGATTTGAGCTTTATAAACAGTCTTCCGCAATATTGAGATGAAAGCTTTGCCGTAATACATTGCGTGTTCTTTCCCGAAATGGGGATATTAATTTTCGCATATTCGTGTTTTTTCTGATAGCTGTTCCAATAGCAGATTTCAGCAGCAGCATTAGGTATTGAAAAGCCCGATTTATTTTGGATTATGATTTGTATAGTAATATCGTCGTCCTTGTTGGCAATTGTGCTCAAAGCACGAAGCTCCACCTTTATGTGGAAATGCACCCAAGTAACTATAATCTCCATAAAAATAGGGATACATAATACAATAAGAAAGGTTATTGCAGAAAGATTATCTGCGTACTCAATATAAAATACACCTGAACCTATCAAAAAAATAAGGTATATAAGCTTCATGCTAAGCCCCTTTACTAAATTCTAAAAATCGCTGAATAATACTATTTTACTTGTGGGACTGGGATTTTTGCTTGTATTTCAGCCAAAAGCTTTGCCGTTGTAAGCTCACTGATTCTTGCTTTTGAGCTTAATAAAATTCGGTGTTCGGCAACTGACCTGAAAACATATTGAACATCTTCTGGTATAACATAGTCACGCCCATGAAGAAAAGCTGTTGCTTTTGCTATTCTTGTCAGTGCAATTGTTCCGCGAGGGCTGACACCAAGCTTAATGTTTGAATTGTTTCTTGTTGCTTTGACAAGATTTGTTATATAACTATAAATTTCATCTGACACATAGGTTTGGTCAACAATTGTCTGCATTTCCTCAATGTCCTCACCTGTAACAACTTTATTTATAGATTCAAGCGGATCAGTGGATTGCTTCCCCTTTAAGATATCAATTTCGCTTTGCGTGTCAGGATAGCCCATTGAAACACGAATCATAAAGCGGTCAAGCTGTGAATCGGGGAGCATTTGTGTCCCGGCTGAGCCGATAGGATTTTGCGTTGCGATAACAATATAAGGCTTTGGCACTTCTCTTGTAACGCCGTCAACGGTAACCTTCCCCTCCTCCATAACCTCCAAAAGGGCAGACTGTGTTTTTGAGGAGGTACGGTTAATCTCGTCCGCAAGAAATAGATTACACATTGCCGCCCCTGCATTATATATAAAGGTGTTTGTTTTTTTATCAAAAATAGAAAATCCGGTTACATCACTCGGCAAAACGTCCGGCGTGAACTGCAAGCGTTTGTAATCCAAAGAAAGTGCCTTTGAAAAAGCCAACGCTAAGGTGGTTTTCCCCACACCAGGGACATCTTCAATCAGTATATGCCCTCTCGCAAGTATCGCAGAAAAGACTTGAATAATTATTTCGTCCTTGCCAAGAACGACAGTTTTAATTTCATCTATAATACATTTAACCCTTTGATAAATTTCCTTTGATTTTACATCCGAAATGTCCATATAGTCCTCCTAGTTTTTATGAATAGCATAAATATCACATACCTGTTAATTATACTATTTTTTTACATGACA
>OCTV010000274.1_pt1 | contig 20589 bp, 18 predicted proteins | sample 1539101 | NCBI WGS metagenome assembly OCTV01 (sample SAMEA3991422, study PRJEB22521) | metagenome | biome: anthropogenic terrestrial biome; feature: sewage plant; material: sludge | place: Sweden | collected 2012-09-26 | reverse complement strand
AAACAAGGATAATTATTATAATATTATCAATTGCTAATTGTTAATATGTGCTAAAAATAATATATTTTTAACATATTATGCCGCGTTATCTGCCAGTTTTCGTGTATAGTTATACATGGTTTCTGAAAAAATTCCATAACCTCTTGTCGGATCATTTACAAAAACGTGTGTTACCGCACCGACAATTTTGCCATTCTGGATAATAGGACTGCCACTCATGCCCTGAAGTATACCACCTGCCTGCTCAAGAAGTTCAGTGTCAGTAATTTTAATTATCATATTCTTTGACAGTTCATTACCTTTAAAATCAACCTTTTCTATTTCAATTTCATATTCCTTTGGGGTATTACCTTTTAAGGTAGTGAGAATTGTAGCTTTCCCTTTTTTAACTTCCTGCTTATATGCTATCGGCATCGAATATGACTTGTTTGGAGGGGAATCAAGCTCGCCGAACAAACCTGACTGATTATTTAAAAGTAAGCTTCCCATTGAGAAAGATGAAATGAATGAGCCGACAAGCTCACCAGGCTGACCTGATCTACCTTTATTAAGTCCGTTGATTGTCACTGGTACTACCTCACCTGAATGGAGAGGCAGAATTTCACCGGTATCAACGTCACAGACAGGGTGTCCGAGTCCGCCGAACATTTTTGTGTTCGGATCATAAAAAGTAATTGTTCCAATTCCAGCTGAGCTGTCACGAACCCACATACCACTTTTATAGCAGGAATCTGAAAGCGAATATTTTGGCAAAACTTCAAAAGTAAGAAGCTTCGAATTTCGTTTTACATTTATAACAAGCTTTTCACCCTGACTTCTCATGACAGCGTCAGCTATTGATTCCTTTGACGTGATTTTGTTACCGTTAATTGATACAATGATATCTCCTGCTTTTATTCCGCTTTTTTCAGCAGGACTTATGTTACCTTCACAGCAATCGACTTCTGATAGTCCGATTACCATTACACCTTCAGTAATAAGCTTTATCCCGAATGGATTTCCGCCAGGAATAACAAGTGGCGCGTCAACATTTCTTACACTTACTTCTTTTATCGGAACAACCCCGAATAGTTTCAGCGTAACCTTTGAGCCCATTACTCCTTTGTCACCAAAGCTTGCGGGCGTTACATTGTTTCCCTTTGACTTTATGTCAAAAGCGCAGGATAGTTCGAGCCTGCTACCATTACTAACATAATAGCTGTTTGGCAGATAATAAATATAGTATCCTGTAAGAGCACTTACTAAAACAATTGCTAAAATTATAAATGCTGAAAATGTGCGAACAATCTTTCTCATTATAATCCTCCTTTTTTGTTGTTTGTCCTGTATTAATATCTGCACCTCAAAAGTAAATATCAATCCCAAAACAAGTATTATTTTCTTTGCATATTAACGAGAAAGACGTCAACATTACTAAAACAAGCGGTCTGATATACTTAAAAAAACTTCTGCCTTTTATGGAAATATAATTTATAAAAACAAGTTGCTTTTTATATTTTATGCGAACCTGTATATCTCAAAAATGCAATTATATTTTAGTATTGATATTATGAAAATTTTTATTCACTCTTTATTGCCTTGAAATTATTATTTTAAAATTGCACGATCTTATGTAATAAAATTATTTTTACCAAAATATAAGATATTTCTTTGTATCGTTTTGTTATTATAACCAAAATTGTCTTTGGGTACTTGTGCAACTTCAATAAGGATGTTATAATGCAGATAGATTGATATTCAGAGAGGTTATTATGAAATTTAAGGTTCTTGTTCTTGACATCGATGGGACACTTAACAATTCGAAAAAAGAAGTTTCGCCTAAAACAAAAAAAGCCATCACAGCCGCAATAAATAATGGTGTGACAGTTGTGTTAGCATCTGGCAGACCGACCTGCGGAGTAATGCCTGTAGCAAATGAAATCGGGCTTGATAAGCTTGGCGGTTATATTCTATCCTTTAATGGTGGAAGAATTACGGACTGCAAAACAGGCGAAGTGATCTATGAAAAGGTAATCCCTCAATCAGATGTTTCTGAAATATATAATCTATCAAAAGAATTCGGCCTCAACATTCTTACATATTCCGACAACAATATTATTTGTGAAAACTCAGATGAATTCCTGGAAATTGAATGTAAGATAAACAAAGTTAAATGCAAGACTGTTGACAGCCTCATTAAATATATCAAACATGACGTACCTAAATTTCTTATGCTCGGAGACGGAAAATATTTAGAAAAAATCGAACCAAAAGTTTGCGAACGTCTCGGAAACAGATTCAACGCTTTTCGCTCTGAGCCATTCTTCCTTGAAATTATGCCAAAGAACATTGACAAAGCATATTCCCTTGGTAAGCTTCTTGACTATCTTGGTCTTACAAAAGATGAGATGATTGCCTGTGGTGATGGCTTTAACGATGTATCGATGATTGAATATGCCGGCCTTGGTGTTGCTATGGAAAATGCACAGCCAGCCGTAAAAGCAGCAAGCAACTATATTACGTTGTCAAATGATAATGACGGTATCGCACACGTCATAGAAAAATTTATAATGGACGAGCAAAGCGCTTAACTTATTAAGATTTCTTCTTTGTCATTTTACATAAAAAAAACAACGTCACTTTTGTGGCGTTGTTTTTTATTGTTTATTATATTATTTTTTTGCGTTTGCAAGTGCGAAGATAAGAGGAGAGTTCCAATAGATCGTTATTTCGTTGCAGGAATAGCTCTTTTCATCATCGACATAACATTTCGCCGGTGGTGTATCTCTCAGCACTACCTTTGCATATGGATCTTCGAGTGCACTGTCAGGACCACCGACAAGCATACCCTTCATAGATTTTTTCAGGAATTGTGACGGTCTGTGGTGAGTTCCTTTTGGTGAAACATCACCAATACCTGTTACATAAGATGTAGACATCGGATTTGTTCCGAAAATATAGTTGATATTGTTTAATGCATTATCAATATTTTTGCTGTCAGCATTAATCTTATTAGCCATAATGAGGAACATAGAATTATTAGCGACAACCATATTGCTTCCCCATGGATACTGTTCACCTATTGAAACCTTATATCCGTCACTACTTATATCCCTTATAATAAATCCGGCGTTTTCTTCAAATGCGTCCTTAACACTCTTATAGAAATCTTCACCGATCTTTGACTTGTCTGTTGAAAGAATAGCAAATTGTCCATATCCGCCGACATCAGCCCATCCAAGTCCGATATAACCGTAATTGTATATTTCCTTAAAATGATTGAGGTACTTAGCATCGCCTGTTACCTTGAATAACTGTGCATCAGCCCACATCATTTCATCTACAAGACTTCCATCGCCGTATTCACCTGTCTTGATATCAGTTGGATTGCTAAAGGCAACAAGCTGTTTTCTATAACCAACATACTCCCATGCCTTCTTTGAAGCTGCAAGGCATTTTCCAGCAAATGCAGAATCTACATTCTTGTAGGTTTCATATGCAAGAGCCATTGAAGCTGCAAAATCAGCAGTAGCCGCATCTGATACCTTGCATACTATAAGCTGTTCTTTTTCATTTTCAGGCATAACGGTTCCAGGGAAGTCAGCACATGTTACCTTATGATAAACTCCACCATTTGACTGGTTCTGCATTTTCATCATCCAGTTAAGCTCATAGCGAGCCTCATCAAGAATATCAGGAACTCCGTTTCCGCTTTCAGGGATTCCTAAATCATCACCGAATGCAGAAGAATTGAACTGATAAGCAAGCATAAGGTCAGCTACTGATTTTGCACCAGCAACAACATATCTTCCGTAGTCACCGGCATCGTGCCAGCCGCCTGAAACATCAATATAATCATTTGTTCCGTATATTTTTGCTTTTGTAGTATGGCAAGCCTTGTGAGCAAAATCACCTGCATATTTTGCATCAAGATTTGTTCCGCATCTCTGCATATACAGCATTTTCAGAACATCTTTTGAAGCAGATGAATAAATATCATTACCTATTTCAAATTCATATGACTTGCCAAGACTCTTTGTCTCGACATAATATTTACCTGATTCGGTTACCTTTGAAAAATCACCGTACCAGTTTGTTTCATCTGAGGTTTCGTTCTTGAAGCTCTTGCTGATTTTTCCTTTGTAAACTTCCTTTTTTGTTTCAGCATTTACTACCTGGAATTCCTTATCCTTCATTTTGCCTCTGAAAACTGCAATTTTCTCTGCGTTTGGAAGATAACCTACCTGATTGACATTTATATCACGAAGGTTAGGGTTTGGCGGAAGTTCAACCTTCTTGCTCTCATCAAGAAGTTTGATTGAAATATTATCAAAAGTTATAGTATGTGCTCCCAGTTTTGTTTTTGAATTTTTTGGCTGACCGAGATTCAAAGCGAAACGAGGTGCAGGGTCAGTATTTTCTATCATATCAAAATCGAGTGAATAGTTTTTCATTTCAGATGTTAAATTAGCGTCAAGCTTAGCGTAAGCGTGGTAATCCCCACCATTTATCTGAAGTCTTACTTCGATTGCTCTGTTGACAGTTGACTTTGCATCAAAGGAAATTCTGTACTTACAGCCCTGATTAATCTGATATGTATCCTGATAAATCTGTACTCCGTGTTCAACAGAACCGGTACTCGTGATGTCAACATTCATTGCCTTATCTGATGCCGAAACACTGCATTCTCCACCATTCAGGTATTTACTCCATTTTAATGCACTGCCATCAGCAAAATCACCATCAATAATAAGTTCAGTAATCTTTGGCTTTTCTTCTTTTTTGTTGACTACAGAGCTTGTATCCTTCTTCTTTGGTTCGTCCTTACAAGCAACGAGAAGCAACATACAGAATGCCAAGAACAATGATAGAAATCTCTTCATATTCGTCCTCTTTTCCAGTTTTATATACATAAATACTATCCCAAAAAAAAAATTATGTCAATTAAATAACAAATTATTTGTAACCGATTACATATTTTTAGTAAATATAAACAAAAAACTCCCCGTAAATCTTACAGGGAGTTAAAATTTAAAATCCAAGCATTGTCTTGATTGCTTCTTTATTCTTTGCCCCGACTTCAATCTTTTCAATCTTACCATCTCTTATTACAGCAAGTGTCGGGATGCTCATTACCTTGAACTGTGAAGCAAGATCAGGTTCTTCATCGACATTAACCTTGCAAACCTTTGCCTTGCCCTCAAGTTCTTCAGCAACATCTTCAACAATCGGTCCAACCATTCTGCAAGGGCCACACCATGGTGCCCAGAAGTCAACCAGTACAGGTAAATCAGACTTCATTACTTCTTGTTCGAAATTTTCATTTGTTATGTTTATTGCCATAATATCTTCTCCTTATTTTTATTCTTAATGTATTTAATTATACTCCTTGATGCGTGTGCTCCGTCGGAAACCGCCTTTGCTATCTGAAGGAATCCACCTATTGCATCACCGGCAGAATACAGCCCTTCAATATTTGTCATATAATTTTCATCGACAATAATATTCTGATTTTCAGTAAAAACGCCCATCTTCATTGCAAAATCAGAAGCTGAAGCTGTTCCTACTGCAACGAATACACCATCAACATCATAATTAGTATTTCCGGCAGTAATGCCTTTTATTTTATCATCACCATAAAATTCTGTGATTTTATCTGTGCATATTGGTACTCCCTGTGGAAGAAATTCAGTTGTTAGCTTCTTATCGTCTGTGAAAAGAATTATATCTTTTGTGAAATTACGAAGCTCGTTTAACTCATTCATTGCATAGTCACCGTTGCCGATAACTGCAATTTTTTTGTTCCGATAAAAAAATCCGTCACATACAGCACAGAAGGAAATCCCCTTGCCCTTGAATTCTTCAAAACCTTTTATATCAACACTTGTTCTTGATTTTCCTGTTGCAATAAGTACTGCTTTTGCCTCATATGTTTCGCTCACAGCACTAACAATAAAGTTTTCTTCCTTTGTGATTGAAGTTACTTCGTCCGTGACAACTTCAACCCCAAAGCTTTTTGCCTGAGCAATTCCTTTTTCAACAATCTTTTTTCCTGAAAGAGGTTCATCAAGACCATAGAAATTTTCAATTTTTTCACTTTTTTCAAGAGCACCTAAGTCTTTTCCTATAACAAGGACATCAATACCCGCTCTTTTAAGATATATAGCTGCTGAAATTCCAGCCGGGCCTTTGCCTATTACAATGACATCTCTCATTTTCCTGTCCTCCTGATGCTATTATATACAAAACAAATGGAAAGTTCTGTGACAAAATCACTTAACTGCAAAAGCTTTCAAGCTTCTTTCTGTTTTCAATTTTTATACTTCCCCTTGCAAGAGATACTATACCGTCCAATGCAAAGTGCTTGAGGAGCCTTGTTACGACTTCTCTTGCAGTACCAATGTCGTTTGCTATGAATTCGTGAGTCAGTTCAAGTGTATCTGTTCCCTCAAGTGAAGAATGTTCTCTTAAAAAGCACGCAAGCCTTTTTGCTGCCGAGCCGAAAACATACTGCTCAAAAACCCACATTACTTCAGAAAAACTTGCGGACATATGCTCAAGCGCAAAGTCCTTTACTGCAATGTTGGTTTCATCAAGTGCATTAAAAAGCGTCATAGGAAGAATTATTACCTGAGTTGGTTTTTCAGACATTATTGAGATAGCGGCATTGAAATTTTTTATTTTACAGGAAGCCGACATTATACATACATCATAATCAAGGAGCCTGTATAATGTAATCTGCTTTCCCTCATCAGAATCTATAAAAGCACGAAGTTGCCCGCTCAAAACAAGAACAAGCCCGAGACACTCACTGTCAGAGCTGTAGATAAGCTCACCACTTTTATAGCTCGTCCTGTATGATGATTCTTGTATTTCTTTCTTTTCCTTGTCAGAAAGACTGCTCCAGAAGGAAATGTTTTCGCCAAAAAACTTCAAATCGTTTTCTGAAAGCATAACTTCACCCCACTTTCTAATTTATTTAATTATACACTATATTTTTTACATTTTCGCTTGTCTAATGAAAAAAAATTACTGTAACACATATATATTTAAATTCATACTATATATTAAAACTTTTTGGAAGGTGATTGAATGAAAAACAGCGTAAATAGCGTAAATAGCGTAAATCAATGTCAGCTATCCGATTCGGCAAAACAATCCCTGTGCTTAATAGGAAAGAGCAAACAATACATATTATTATTAATTTTAGCAATAGCCATTGCATATTACACAGTAAATGTTCAGGAGAAACAGGTTATCGCAGCAGAATGCTGTCCTGAAAATCTTGATAATTTCCCTGATATGTTCCCATTCAGGCTGTCGGGAAATGTATTAGCAATTATCGCACTATGCTTCTTCTGCATGCTTGCAAGACAGTACTTTTGCAAGAACACTGACCCAACAAACTGCTCACCGTCGTACAATTATACGGCAAGTATCCTTGCACTTGGAGCAGGACTGATATTGCTCTATGATTTATTTTATGTAAAAGGAAGAGGCCTTCAGCCTCATCGCTATCACCATAAGCAGAAGTAATAAAAGCAGAGAAAGCATTAGAATAAAAAAGCTCCCCACTAATTAGTGAGGATAGTATTGTTAAGCTGTCTGAATTCAGTGGGAGTATATTTTGTTTCTTTCTTAAATGATTTGCAGAAATAGCTGACATCACTAAAACCTGCTCTGTCGCATATCTCATTTATACTTAATTTAGTATCAGCAAGCATGCTTGCTGATATTTTTATTCTTAGCTGTGTCAGATATTTTGAGTATGATACTCCTGTACTTTTCTTAAAATCATTGAGCAGGGTTGTTCTGTTAGTATGAAGGTTTGATACAATGTTATTGATTGTAATCTTTCGGTCATAACTTGACTGAAGGTAACAAATGACATCCTTTGTAAGCTCCGAATATGAAGTATCAACCTCAATATTATCAACAATCGGTTTATCTACAGCACCGATAATCGAAAAAAGCACCTCAAGCAGAGTAGCTCTGCTCCTGCAAGGCCAGTGGACATCAGGCTGATGAGTAAGCAAATCGTTCAAAAGTGCTATTTTCTCGCCTATTTTTATAGCCTCAAAAGAATTGACAGAAATTATTTTATTACTGATTTCAACATCATATAAAAATTTTCTAAAATAAAACAAATCCTGTGTTTCTGTAAATGTAAGACCTTTTCCAGTGTTACAGGCTTCATAGCTGAACTTACTGTTCAATACTGTCGGGCAGAAATATAATATTAAAATTTCATCTTTATTATCCAGAGATAAGAATTGCTGGTCTTTTTCATTAAGACATATTATTTTAGGCCCGAAAATTATTAATTCTTTCCCATTAATTCGTATATTAGCATTGCCTGATTTCAGAAAAACTATTTTGTAGCAAACATTTTCTTCAATGTTGTTAAATTCTTCTACGTCTTTTGAAACTGCTACTGCCATAGTATAGCCTGGATGGAATTTTTTCCCAAAAGTAAGGTTGTTCATAATGTCACCTCTACTGGATTAATATAGCACAATTTTTAATACTTGTAAATACTGTTTTATAATAGTAATAAATATGTAATAATATCAAAAGTGTCCAAAAAAAGTGCAGGTGCTGAAATCAGCACCTGCGTGAAAGGAGTCATTCTGTCATCTCCATGGTATGTCGGGTTAACCTCTCATATTAACCCCACGGCGCTGCTTTGGTGTTCTCTACCCTCCACTAAGGTAGAAAGTGTTTTACTCTTTTTATAAGTAAATCACAATCTATATAAAGCGTTTAAAAACGCATTATATAAGGGGAAAGGTTAATCCAGAAGCACTAATATTTTCAATACAATTACTGCCGTTGGATCAGCAAAAACAAAACATTAGTGTATGGAATTACTTGTCTAAATAAGTATGAGTGTTTGAAATTATGCACGGTGTTGTTTTGCCTGGTAACTCTTCTTTTGTGATTTCAAGCTTGTTGTCAACTCGCTTTGTCGGTCCGTATAGCTGTTCAAGATACTTAACATCCTGATCACTATAGTGAGTAGGAATAATATATTTAGGATTAATCTGTGCAAGTAAATTGAATCCCTTCTTGTTTTCAAAATTCATTGAAGAATATGAATTATCAAACTGCATGAAAGCAATATCGATTTTACCAATTTTCTGAAGCTGCTCATCTGTGAACTTTGTATGTCCACAATCACCAAAGTGAGCAATTCTGAGCCCGTCAACTTCCATAACAATTATTACATTAGACGGCGTTGACATAATATTGTCACCATCATGAGCTGATGCTATGCTATAAATATTGAAATCCTTTGTCTTAAAGTCAAAAACTTCCTGAGCATAAAGCTTTGCCTTGGTATCCTCATATTCTGCTGTAAAAGAGCCGTCGATGTGGTCGTAATGCTTATGTGTTGACATAACTGCCGCTGGCTTTAAATCAACAATTGCTGTCATTGGCATCATGTATGGGTCCACAACAATGTTTTCACCTTTTATTGATGAGATAACATATGAATTATAAAGTACGCCCTTTGTACTTTCTGCTACTGTCTGTATTCTGACTTTGCCTGACTTGTTCTGTGCTTCTGGTAAAACAAAGTCTGGATTTACTGGTGCCTTTGCTTCTTGAGCTTTTTCAGATGTGTTCTTTGTTTTATTTCCGCAGCCAGTTAATAAACCAAAAATTATTAGTGTACATAAAAATACTGCTTTTTTCATAAAATCCTCCTTTTTTTCTTTATTATACTACTGGGTTTCTCGGTTTTCAAGAAATATATAACAATAATGTTTGTAAAATAATACATTAGTTGAAAAAAACAGATGCTAAAAAATTAGCATCTAATGAAATTAAAATAAGATAATTAGTCTTTAGACTTTATGGGAATGGAAGTTGTTTGTGGAAAGCTTATTATTGTCAGACGCAATATTAAATTTTACGCTGAATGTTCTTTTCGGAGGTTTTAATCCCATAACAGATTAGATATATAATTACCGCTATTGGATTAAACCATGACAATATTCAGATATAGGTTATTATGTTACGCATAGGTATGAGTATTAAGTATTCTGCATATCCTTGTTTTCCCTGGAGTTAAGTCTTCTTTGGAAACTATCATTTTATTTGAAACTTCCTCTATCTTGCCGATTTTCTGTTCGAAAACAGGTAATGCCTTATCAGTATAGTGTGTCGGGATAACAATAGTAGGATTAACCTGTGCAAGAAGATTGAAGCCTTTCAGATTTTTCAAATCCATATGTGAGTTTGAATTTTCAAACTGCATAAATGCAATATCAATCTTTCCGATTTTATCAAGCTGTTCCTGAGTAAATTTAGTCTGTCCACTGTCACCGAAGTGAGCTATTCTGAGCCCGTCAACTTCCATAACAATAATTACATTAGTCGGATTTCCCATAATTCCGTCACCATCATGAGCTGATGCAACAGAATAAATATTGAAATCTCTGGTCTTGAATGCTTCTACTGTTCTGCAGAATTTCTTGACCTTATCGCCGTATGAATCAGTAAAATCACTATCAACATGATCCACATGGTCGTGTGTTGACATTATTGCTACTGGTTTGACATCCACAATATCAGTCGTTGGCATCTGGAAAGGATCCACTACGACATTTTCACCTTTTGATGAGGAAATGATATAAGAATTGTATGGGAAACCATTTGAACCTTCTGTAACTGTCTGAATCATTACCTTCCCAGATTTGTTTTCAACTTCAGGCAAAACTAACTTTGAATTGGCTTGTTGCTTTTCAGCAGAAGATTTGTCATTTGACTTTGCTTTTCCGCCACAGCCTGACAATAAACCTAAAACTATTAATGAGCATAAAAATAAAACTTTTTTCATAATTGCCTCCTTGTATTTACTACATTATAAGACTATCCCTTTTATTATGCATTAAAAAATCTACAATGATATTTGTAAAATCGTACATAAAAAGCAGATGCTGAGAAAAATCAGCATCTGCCTTATAAATTATCTTCCTCTCATGTTCTGCCCCCCTGTTGATGGCTGTGGTGGTCTCTGTCCCGGAAGATAGAATGTTGCAAATTTTATAGAATAGAAATCGCATATTACAAAAGTCTTTGTTTGTTCTTCAAATAATACAATATAGCTTATTCCAACATTATAAAGAATTCCCTGCTTTTTCTCAATCATATTTGTTCCTATTAGGAATTCAACAACAACAAATTCCCCTATGTTTTTAGAAAGGGCTTCCTGCATTGAAAGCTGAAGCAATTCAGAATGTTCCGGCTCTGGAACACTATGCACAGGAGTTCTCTCGACTGGACGTTCTGGCTCAATATCAATTTGGGCAACTGGCGGAGTGACTTGCTGCCTCATTGAGCCCATCCCAGGCATTGAAGAAATATCTGTTTGTTGCTGTGTTGTTCTTGGTATCGTTCCTTGCATTGTTGCTGGCATTGTTCCTGGTGAAATGCCCTGCTGCCTCATTGAATCCATTCCAGGCATTGAAGGCATATCTGTTTGCTGCTGTGATGTTCCTGTGCCTGCCCCTGAGCTCATTCCCATACCCTGACTCATCTGTGAAAATCTCATTTGTGTTGAGCTCATTGAGTCAGTCGATTGCTGCTGTCCTGCTGTTCCTCTTGGTTGTGCAAAAAAGTTTAACATTGACATATATATTTATGAATTTTATCCTATGTTTCTGCAAAAAGTATTGTTGGATTATAATAATAATGCTCATTTATTATACAAGCGAGTTTCCCGACATTTGACGATAAGAACTTCTGATATGACGGGCTACGCGGACTAAAACACCATAATGCTGAGCCTAAATTAAATAATTTATTCCCTGCGATCGCCCATTCTGCTATATCATAATGTATTTGTTCAGGGCGCATATTATAAATATTATGTGGATTGTACTGTCCATCAAGGATTTCTGTCGAACAGTCAAATTGCCCCTTCATAAATACCACATCCCTTATTGTGTTACATTTCCTAAATTCCCCACAATCCACATTAATTCGGTTTATTATTACACTGGCAAATGCCTTCATTGCAATATCGCCTTCATTTCCCGCTTCACATTTAATTGTCCTTGCAAGAATTTCAATATCTGAAAACGGCATCTTATCACCTCACCTTGCAAAATCCATCACATTTATTTATATTCATTTATTACATGTACACATTACAGGAATAAAAAATTATTAATTTAATATGCTAATTAAGCTTTGATATGATATAATATTTTTATAACAACCTGAAAGGAACTACCAAATGAAAACTATACGCAAGAAAATATATGCTGTTTTAATATCATTTTCCCTTGTGTTTCTTTTTGGATGTTCACTTGAAGATACAGCAACTGAAACCGCTAAGGTTTTTGCTTCAGAAGAAAAGCTGAAGGTTCACTTCCTTGATGTTGGTCAGGGCGACAGTATTTTCATTGAACTCCCGAACAATGAAACAATGCTTATTGATGCGGGCGAATATATGTATTCTTCAGGAGTACAGAATTATATTAAAAAGCTTGGCTATTCTAAAATTAATTATATTGTGGGGACTCATCCACATTCAGACCACGTCGGTGGACTTTCTGATATTATCAAGAACTTTGATTTTGACAAGATTTATTTGCCAAATGCTGTCAGCACAACTCCAACCTATGTTAAGCTCCTTGAAGCAATAAAGGTCAAGGGCAAAAAGATAACCCGTGCACAGAAGGGCGTTACAATTATTAATGACGGAAATCTCAATGCAACAATAATTGGCCCGGTCGGTGAAAGCTATGAGAATTTTAATAATTATTCTGTTGTAATAAAACTGACATATGGTGCAAACAGCTTCCTTCTCACTGGTGATATGGAAACACTCGCTGAAAAGGAGCTCACTGATAACCTTAAGGCAGATGTTCTTAAAGCGGGGCATCACGGAAGCAATACATCAACCTCTGAAGACTTCCTAAAAAAAGTTTCGCCAAAGTATGCTGTTATCTCCTGCGGGAAGGATAATGATTACGGTCATCCACATGAAAAAGTAATTCAAAGGCTCAAAAATCATTCTGTGAAGATTTACAGAACTGATTTAAACGGAACAATCACCTTCACAAGTGATGGCAAGAACATAAAAACAGAGCAAGAAAAAACCTCACTTGAGGACAGCTCTTCGCAGAGTACCAATACCCAGCCACAGACACAGACACAGACAAAATATGTTCTGAACACAAGCTCAAGGAAAATTCACTATTCAACCTGTCCTTCTGTCGATAAAATCAGTACAGACAACCGACTCAACACAAATGATTATAAAAAAGCAATATCAGACGGCTATGCGCCGTGCAAATCCTGCAAGCCTGTTGCATAATAAAAAAGCGTCATCGTTATGATGGCGCTTTTATTATTTGTATTATTTTCCGTAAGTAAGTCCGAAACCCTGTTCAAACAAAGGCTTGTTTGTTGTCTTGATATCCATAGTAGTTTTATACCAAGGCATTGAGAGCTTTCCAGAAAAACCAACCTTATTTACAAGAACATTTGCAACACCCTGACCTTCTGTTCCTGGGAGATAGCACATTACAACACTATTCCAGTCCTTAAGGTAATCGTCAATAAGAACCTGACGTCCGGCAACAACAAGTGTTACTGTTGGCTTGCCAAGCTTCTTTGCTTCGGCAATAGCTTCCTTATTGCCATTGAGTCCAAGCTTTCCTGTAAGACTTAAATCCTCTGTATCGCCTTCCCATTCAGCATATGATTTTTCGCCAACGCAAAGGAGTGTTGCATCAGCTTCACTTGCTTTATTCGGATCAGTGATAATTGTTATATCATATTCCTTAGCAACAGCCTTAAGCCCTTCAAGAATAGAAGTACCCTTTACACTTGTCTTATCATTTGAACCTACAAGTCCGCCCCATTGAATTGTCCAGCCACCGCACTGTACTCTTACATCGTCAGCAGCAGGACCTGTTACATAAATCTTCTGACCTTTCTTAAGTGGTAATGCCTGACCGTCGTTCTTCACAAGAACAAGGCTTTTTTCGACAAGCTGACGTGCAATATCCCTGTACTGTGCTGAGCCTGTTTCCTTCACTTCGGTCTTTATGTTCTTCTGCATTGGGTCATCAAAAAGTCCCATCATGAACTTAACTCTGAGAATACGTGTTACTGCATCGTCAATTCTTTCCTGCTTAATGTCACCCTTCTTGACAGCGTCAATAATGTTTCTCTTGAATTCTTCATAATCGTTTGGTTCCATCAGCATATCTATTCCTGCATTGACACAGGAAACTATTTTTTCGTAATTTGTTGAGCCAGGGACATTATGTATTGATTCCCAGTCGGATATTATAAATCCCTTGAAGCCTAATTCGTTTTTAAGCTTATCTGTGAGGAGAGCCTTGTTGCAGTGCATTTTAACACCGTTGATACTGCTGTGGCTTGGCATGATTGTCATAACACCAGCATCAATAAGAGCTTTATAAGGCTTTAATAATTCATTAATCTCTGCATCTGTCAAGGTTGAATCACCACGGTCAATGATTCTTTCAACGTCACTTTTTTCACCAGTACCAAACTTAACATTACCATCACCTATGTAATGCTTTGCACAAGGCATAACACCATGCTCAAGCAATCCCTTTGCGTACTCCGTGCTCAATGAAGTGATGATATCAACATTTGTTGAATAACTTTCATACGTTCTTCCCCAGCGTGGGTCCTGTGCCTGTGCTACACAAGGTGAAAAGTTCCAGAGCACACCTGAAAGCTTCATTTCTTCAGCAACAGCTCCGCCCATTTTCTTCATAAGTTCAGGATCATTTGCTGCACCTAAGCCGACATTATGCGGGAAAATAACTGTATTTGTAACAGTATTATGTCCGTGGACTGCATCATTGCCATAAAGAAATGGAATTTTTGTTTTTGACTTCAAAGCCGCTTCCTGATAGCCAAGAATTGTCGACTTCCAGCCCTCAGCATCCGTCGGTGCTGAAAGATTACTTAAAACTGAACCATAACAGTTTTCCTGCATACTATCCTGCGAAGCTCTGAATACTGCAGGCTGCATCATCTGATTGACTTTCTGTTCAAGGGTTAATTTTGAAAGAACGCTTTTAACCTTCTCTTCAACTGTATTCCCCTCGTAACTAATAACACTGTTTATATTCACTTTCGTTGAGGTCTTGCTGTTATTCTTGTCTTTACTGCATCCAGCAACACTGAAGAGCATTGTGAATACTAAAAACAAGCATAGAATTTTTCTCATATAATTCCCCCTTGTTAGTAATTTAAGAAGATTTTACCATTAAATGTGGAAATGTTCAACTCCCCAATTGTGAATAAAACAAAACATTTAATTTATGTATTTAAAATTCGTAAGCATAATGCACTTTAATTCCGAATAGAATTTATTGGACAAATATGTACTTGTTTTCGAAAGGAATGTTGCTATGCTTGGAGTTTTAGAAAAAAATAATAAAACAAACCAGAAATGCAAAATAGGCCTATCAGATGAGCAGGCAAGAGAACGTCTTGAAAAATTCGGCAGCAATCAGCTTGCAAAATCGAAAAAGCGAAAAGCTGTATTTATTTTAGCCGACCAGTTCAAGGATGTACTTGTAATAATTCTGCTTGTTTCAACCGTAATTTCGGTATTTTTAGGGGAAATCTATGATGCCCTGACGATAATTCTTATTGTCCTTATCAATGCAATTCTTGGTTTTGTTCAGGAATTCCGTACTGAACGCACACTCGAAGCACTCAAGAATATGACTGCCCCGACGGCAAAAGTTTACCGCAATGATATTCTGACTGAAATTCCCGCAAGTGAAATTGTTGTAGACGATGTCTTTGAAATTGAAGCCGGCGACAAAGTTCCTTGCGACGGTGTCATAATAAATGCAAAGGGGCTTTTTGCTGACGAGTCAATTCTTACTGGTGAGGCTGTGCCTGTTGAAAAAAATGCTGATGAACGTTGCAACATATTTGACGCATTGAATCTTTCTAACATTGCATATATGGGAACAATTATTACAAAAGGCAACGCACGCTGTAAGGCTGTCGCTATCGGAATGAACACACAGATGGGCAAGGTTTCGGGAATGCTTGAGGAAATCGTTGAGGAGGAAACCCCTCTCCAGAAGAAGCTTGCCGAGCTTGGAAAAATTGTTGCAATAATCTGTGTAGCTATCTGTATAATCGTTTTTGCCGCTGGTGTAATAAGAGGCGAACCAGTTTTTGATATGCTTATGACGGGTATTACTATTGCAATAGCAGCAATCCCTGAAGGACTACCAGCGACAGTAACAATCGTTCTTGCTCTTGCGGTAAGCCGAATGCTTAAGAGAAATGCACTTGTTCATAAGCTTCATTCTGTTGAAACTCTTGGTTGTGCCTCGGTAATATGCTCTGACAAGACAGGTACTATTACTGAAAATAAAATGTGTGTCTCGAAGATTGGCATACTTGAAAAAGAATTTGACGTAGCTGGCTCAGGCTATCGCATCAGCGGTGAAGTCAAGGATAATGACTTTAAGGTTGATGTCAATAAGTATCCTGCACTTAATCAGCTATTGCTTTGCTCCGTTCTCTGCAACAACGCGCAGATTTCAAAATTCAAGACAAATGGCATTAGAAATTTTCAAACCTCACTTGCCCGTGGTGAATGGGTGACAGTCGGTGACCCGACTGAAATTGCAATGCTTGTTGCATCCGCTAAGGCTGGTGTAATGCTCAGCAATATTGAATACAACTACAAGCGTGTGGACGAAATACCTTTTGACAGCGAAACAAAATGTATGAAGGTTATTGTCAAAACACTTGATGATGAGAATATCTGCTACGCAAAAGGCGCTATTGACGTCATTCTCAATCAATGTGAATACATACAAACTCAGCGTGGAGTTATTCCACTGACCCCTCATATAAAAGCTCAGCTTATAAGACAGAATGACGAACTTGCTAACAAGGCTTTGCGTGTCCTTGCCTTTGCGGGAAAAACAATCTATCCGTATGAAAATCACAATAATATTCAGTCACTTACCTTCTATGGTGTTATGGGAATGCTCGACCCACCAAGAACAGAAGCAAAACGAGCAATAAGATTATGCTCGGATGCTAAAATCAAAACTGTTATGATAACAGGCGACCATAAGATTACTGCTTGCGCTGTGGCAACTCAGGCAGGCATTATGAAGGATAACCTGATAGCTGTTACTGGTGATGAGCTTAACTCAATGAGTGACGAAAGGCTTGACGAAATCATTGATGATATTGCAGTTTTCGCAAGAGTTAATCCTTCCGATAAATTAAGAATTGTCCGTGCCTTCAAGAGAAAAGGGCATATAGTTTCAATGACGGGTGACGGAGTAAACGATGCCCCAGCAATTAAGGAAGCTGACATTGGCGTTTCTATGGGAATAACGGGAACAGATGTTACAAAGCAAGCAGCGGATGTAATTCTGCTTGATGATAATTTTGCAACACTTGTTTCAGCTGTTGAGCAGGGCAGAACTATATACTCGAATATCAGGAAATTTGTAAGATACCTCTTATCCTGTAATATCGGTGAGGTTGTGACAATGTTCCTTGGGATACTTATGGGTATGCCTATCATTTTACTTCCGACGCAGATTCTGCTTGTAAATCTTGTTACTGACTCGCTACCTGCAATAGCACTTGGGCTTGAACCACCTGAGGACAACATAATGAAAAAGGCCCCGAGAAAATCAACAGACGGATTCTTCAGCGGTGGTCTGATGTCGAGAATAGTTTTCAGAGGGTTATTCATAGGGCTCGGAACTCTCGCAAGCTTCTCATTAATGGCACGAATGGGCGCAAGCCTTGAAGTATGCAGAACTGCCGCACTGTATACTCTTGTAGTATCTCAGCTTATCCACGTATTTGAGTGCAAGAGTGAGGAAAAGGGACTTTTCGGTGTACGATACCTAAGCAACCTGTTCCTTATTTTAGCTGTTATAATTTCTGCATTTGTTATGTTTGCGTGTATGCTTATACCATCACTTCAGCTTATATTCTCAACAATTCCACTAAGCTCAAAACAGTTACTTGGTGCAACAGGCTGTGCATTTGCGGTACCGATATTCACATCAATGTTTTTTCAACAAAGCCAAATACATAACACAAAAAAGCACCGCAAAGAAAATAAAAAAATAAGTAAAAAAAAGAGAGGGCAACTGAAATAGTCAATAGTTTGTAGACACAAAAAAATTTTTTTAAGCCACCATTTCAATTCTGTATTGGACTGGTGGTTTTCCATTGAGTTTACGAATAGGTTTTTTGTAATTAAAATAGTTAATAGTATTAGAAATAACCTGATATAAATCATCACATTTCCAGTATTGAAAGTGAGAACGCATAACATCTTTGAAACGGCCAAAGAAACTTTCAATAACAGCATTGTCCCTTGGCGTTCCAGCTCTTGACATACTTTGAATTGCATTGTAAGATTTAAGCAGGTTACAATAACCTGCTGATGAGTACTGGACACCCTGGTCGCTGTGCAAAAGGATTTGGGAGTCGGTACTCTTTGCTTTTTCAAGAATACGTTTAGCAGGTTTCATCACAAGGAAATTATCAAAAGTATCACTTAATTCCCAGTCGAGTATTTCCCTGTTAAAAAGGTCTATAAAACAGACAAGATAATTCCATTTGCCCTTGTGCTTTATGTATGTAACATCAGTAACTATTTTTTGTAATGGTTTGTCGGCATAAAATTTTCTATTTAGAATATTGGAATAACGATTATGTTCATTACCATTTGGTAAAGGGCATTTTCTTTTTCTCACATATCCTTTGATACTTAATCTCTGCATAGACTTTAAAACTGATAAGTCAGAAACATTCCATCCAGTTTGAAGTAATAACATATCTTTAATGCTTCGATATCCTTGCGAAGGATAATGTGAATGTATATCAGCAACAAACTTATCAAGGTCCTGCTGTTGTATTTCATAATAATTAAACATCCCTTTTCTGTGCAGCCATTTGTAATAACCTGAACGAGACACTCCATAAACAGAGCATAAATTTTTCACAGAATGATTTGCTGATTCAATTTCAATACAAGCATAAATTTGTTGAATTACTTTCTTTTTGCATCGCCCCCTTCGAGTTCTATTGATTTTTTTAATCTGATTACCTCTGCGTTTTTCTTTAGGAGTTCTCGTTCAAGAATAGTAATTTTGTATTCAAGTTGTTCCATTGGCGTTAATTCTTTCTTGGTATGAAATTTAGCAAGTGGATTGCCTGGCTTTCGTTTGTTTATTAACGCTTCCTCTCCACCCTCTAAATACTGCTTTGTCCATTTATATATCTGTGCATTATATATTCCTGTTTCTTTCTCTAAGCTCGTTAAAGTTTCCCCTGATAAATTACGTTTTACCAATTCAAGTTTTTCCTCTTTACTGTGATACGTATTTGTTCCACCTTTTGGTCGTCCCATTTCATCATCTCCATTTGCATTATTTTATCATAAAAAAATATAGTAGGCACTGTTTTTTTAGTGTCTACTATATTTATATCATTTCAGGCAACCTCTCTTTTTTATTGTTATAAAGCCTTACTGAGTATCTGCATAGCTGTTTTGTATCCTGCATCCATTCGCTCCTGTGAAAGCTCCTTTGAAACAGTAATGGTTTCAATAAAACCATCATTAAAGCTTTTGTCCGGAATAACTCTTATGATATTTGTATCAGGGAAGCTGTCATCCTCTTTTTTAAAATCCTTTTTAAGCTTGTTCCGGCGGTTATTTTCAAGATAAACAACAATAAAATCTCTTATTCCAAGCTCATAAAGTGGCTTTATCGGGACATTGTCTGCCCAGCCACCGTCATAGAATTCAGCTTCACCAAGCTTCTTTTTTGGATAAATAAGTGGAAGTGCCGACGATGCAAGAACAGTATCACGCACCTGTGAAGGTGTTTTACTTTCAAGGCATATGTATTCTGCATTTGTTTTTGTGAGGAAGGTTTCAATATCCCCCGCTCTGCAGATTGTCGCATAAGCAGGTATCCTGTTGAAATTATCTGATATCATAAGAAAATCATCAATTATTTTTGCTAAACCCACCTGTGTAAAGGCACTTCCCTTTTTAATTCCATATTCGAGCAATTGCGCTATTTTCTTCAAAGATTCATAATCAAGAGTACAATTCTTACAAAAAATTTTAATCAATGGTGATAGGAACTTCAGAACAGGAATAACCGACGGTGCAAGAAGTCCGATTGTCACACAGAATTTCATAAATGGTGATTTTTCAAGAAGATCATTCTGCTGGGCAAGCCATGCAAATTCCTTCTTTATAGCATTTCTTTTGGTTTCATCAGAAGAATAAAGCATATCCTCCTGATCAACAGAAAGCCATGTTTCTACTGCCTGTTCATACGTTCCCTGACTGAAAATCAAGGCATTCAGTGCCCCGACGGAAGAACCTGATACTATCCTGATTTTATCTGCTACCTTGAGTTCCTCAAGTGCCTTCCACACACCTATCTGAAAAGCTCCTTTTCCCCCACCACCTGAAAAGACAAGCCCATATTGTTTTTCTGAGTACATTAAATCATCTCCTCAGAAAATTAATATGATATTTTATTAGAATTTATTATTGCTTATTTTTATTTTCTC
>OCTV010000273.1_pt1 | contig 20601 bp, 12 predicted proteins | sample 1539101 | NCBI WGS metagenome assembly OCTV01 (sample SAMEA3991422, study PRJEB22521) | metagenome | biome: anthropogenic terrestrial biome; feature: sewage plant; material: sludge | place: Sweden | collected 2012-09-26 | reverse complement strand
CGATAAATTCGCCCGCTTGTCATTAATTATAACATATAAATTTATATACAATCATTATATTTTAATCTTTATCCATAAAAAAAGCACTCTGATAAAAATACAGAGTGCTTTTATATGACAGGGAGAGCAAACGCTGCTGTAATCAGTTTATATTATTTATAACTGATTACATGATAATTGATACCTGATAAAATATCATCCCCATAATGTATGAAGTCAAAGATTGACTAATTAATTTGTCTGTGGTCCAAGTTTAATATCATCTTTACAAATATACTGCTTAAGATGTGCAACATCCGCAAGATTTATTTTTCCATCGCCTGTAACATCTGCAACAACTTTCTGTTCCTCAGTAAATGAATAGTCATTAAGCATATAGAGACTGAGATATGTAAGGTCAGTTGATTCTATTTTTCCATTTGAATCAATATCTCCGTATACTATCTTAACAGGAGGAACTGTTGGTTCTTTACTGTAATCATTAAGAATCTCTGACATAAGATATACAAATGGTGAATTCCAGTAAATTGTTATTTCATTTGTTGAATAGCTTTCAGCATTGTCAATAAAGCATTTTGAAGGTGCTGCGTCTTCAAGAAGTGCCTTTGCTGCACTGTCTTCAAGATTGGAGTTTACACCGCCAACCAGCATTCCTGCTACAGGCAGTTTTGTATTCATTGAAGGTCTGTGATGCGGATGCTCAGGTGCTACTGTTCCGAAGCCTGTTACAAAGCTTGTTCCGCATGCATTTTTACCCATGAGGTAATGGAACTGTTCATTCGCAATATCTGCATAATTCTTAGTATTGTCAAGCTCATCTGCAAAATACAACAATGCTCCGCTATTTGCAATTGTCATGTTACTTCCCCAGTTATACTGTGAAATTGCAGTACCATATGCTGATTCTTTAGCAGTAGCAACCATGTCATCTGCTTCTTCCAATACAACAGCCTTTATGTTATCATACAGATCCTGTTTTGTCATTAAAGCATTTTTTTGGCTATAGAGCTTTGAAGCGTCCATTGTAAGATATGCTATACTACCATAGTCACCTACTGTAGACCAGTCCATACCTGTCTGTATATATTTAGATGCCATTTTTTCAAATTCATCAGCATATTTCTTATCACCAGTTGCTCTGTACATCTGAGCTGCTGCCCAGTATCTTTCATCCCTGTCAGATTTGTCACCGTATTCACCGGTTACTATTCCCTTAGGATTTTCAAAAATGAAATCAGGATTTTTCTCGAGGAAATCCCACGCTGACTTAGCAGCATCGAGACATTTATCTGCAAATTCCTTATCTATATCAAGATACCATTCATATGCCATAGCCATTGATGCACAGAAATCTGCTGTGGATGTTGTTGAAACAGGTGTTACTATCAGTTCAGCAACTTCCTTGTCAGGCATTACGTATGCCGGGAATTCTGCACATGATACCTTATGATATACTCCACCTGTTGTCTTGTCCTGCATTTTGAGCATCCATTCAAGCTCATATCTTGCTTCGTCAAGAATATCAGGAATCTTGTTTCCGCTCTCAGGAATTCCTGTTGCATCGCCATATAATGAAGGCGCTTTCTCATAAGCAAGAAGAAGATCAGCTATTGTCTTTGCAGCAGGAACTATATAACGTCCGTAGTCACCTGCATCATGCCAGCCACCTGATACATCAATCTTATCTTTTGTACCATATATAGTAGCCTCTGTTGTATGACATGCATCATGTCCTGCATTATCATCAACCACTTCACATCCGCATCTCTGAAGATAAAGCATACGCACACTTTCGTCAAGAAGTTTCTGGTAAGCATTATCGTTTATTGCGAATGGATATGATTTATTTAAAATATGTTCGCCCTTTATTCCATCTGCTACTATGTAGTAATTGCCCGGAGTCACAACTGAAGAAAAATCTCCGTACCAGTCAGTTTCGTCGCCTTCATTATTAATTGTTTTTCCAGTAATATTCCCTGTGTAAACTGTTTTATCAGTATCAGCATCAACAACACTGAATTTTTCGCCTACTTCTTCACCACGGAACACTGCTATTTTCTTTGAGTCTGGAAGATATCCTACCTGATTTGTAAGAATTGCAGGCTCATCCTTGATAAATCCTGTATAATCCACATCACTGTCATCCACAAGTTCAAGAGAAATATTATCAAGATAAATTGTATGAGGATCTAATTCTTCCTTCTGATTACCACAGTTAAAGCACAGCTTTGAAAACATATCTGTATCATATTCCATTGTAAATGTAACATCAACAGGCTGTGGTTCACTTGTAAGATTAAGTGCTTTCCATATATATGACTGATATGTACCGCCGTTCTGCTGTATCATTGCTTCAACCATTCTGTCTGTATCACATGAAATATCAAATCTCAGACGATATACACCGTTTTTATAAAGAGGTATTATATCATAGAATAACTGAACACCGTAATTTAATTTTCCAAGTGCAGTTACATCAAATGCAAGTTGTCCGTCTTTATAATTAACTTCTCCTTCTCCGCCGCTTGCAAAGTATGTTCCCCATCTGCTTACACCCTTATCAAATGTTCCATCCTTAATAAGTGATGCATTTGCCGCTGCTTCTTCAGCTGATACTACATTATTGTTAATAAACAAATCTCCGGAAATACCACTGCAAGGAAATACCGAAGCCAGCATAGCAGCTGACAGACATATTGATGCTACTTTAATACAAAATTTATTCATTACTTTCAAACCTTTCCATTTATTAAATGAATTTACACGATTGCGCTACAATGGCTATTGTCAACATTTTTATTATATAATATTGACTTTTTAAACTCAATAACTTATAATGCAATAAGGGTAACATTTTGTGCAAAAGGAACAAATATATTGTTAAAAGGAAAATAAATTATGATTATTAATAATGTAGGATTCAATCATTGCCATGATGCAGATTTTTATATAAACAGGCCAGACGGTTCAGGCGATTATCTTTTTCTTGCCATAAAGAGCAAATCTATTTTCAATATAAATGGTACAAGCATTACTTTTCCTGAAAACACTATATTTATTTATAACAAAGGGACACCTCAGTATTATCGTGCCTTCAACGGCTCATCATTTTCAAATGACTGGATTCATTTTTTATTTGAAAACAATGAACTGGAGCAATTTAAAAAACTTAATATTCCGTTCGACACACCGATATATAACTGCGATATAAATCACATATCGTTTTTTATTAAAAGCATATCCTCAGAAAATTTCTCCTGTAATACATATAAAGATAAAACAATAAAAAACTATATACAAATTATGTTTTATAAAATCAGTGAATCACTTTGTCTGAATAGTATGCAAAATATCAATTCAAATTATGAAATGCTTTTAACCATACGCAACAAAATATACAGCAAACCATATGAACCACGTAATATTGAAAGTTCAGCCCATGAAGTACGTATGAGTCCATCAAATTTTCAGCATCTGTATAAAAAAGCTTTTGGAATATCATTTATAAATGACATTATACAAAGCCGTATTGAATATGCAAAATTGCATCTTACACAGACAAATATAACTGTAAAAAGTATTTCCGAGCTTTGCGGATACAATAACATAACACATTTTTTCAGACAATTTAAAGAGGTCACAGGCATGACACCTATAGAGTACAGAAAAAATAACAAAGAGATTCTTTAAGAATCTCTTTGTTATTTTTTATCTTATTATGAGTGATCCTACCTGATATACGATGAAACTTGTAATCCACGCAATTCCTAACTGCATTGCTACTGAAACTGCTGTCCATTTCCATGACTTCGTCTCATTTTTTATTGTGGCTATTGTTGCAATACATGGTATATATAATAAAACGAATATCATTAACGAAAGTGCATTGATTGACGAGAATCCTTCCGTTTTCAGAAGTTCGCCAAATATCTGCTGTCCATCCGGTGAATTTATATTTGACACACCATACAGTACACTGCATCCTGAAACTACAAGTTCCTTTGCTGCTATTCCTGATATAAGTGAAACAGCAATACGCCAGTATCCAAGTCCTATAGGGGCAAGCAGAGGAACAATGAATTTTCCTAAAGATGAGGCAAAACTCTCTGATATGTTATCTGTCAGACCTGAAGGACCGAAATTCATTATAAACCATATAATTATTGAGGCAATAAAAATTGTAGTTCCTGCTTTGCTTAAATAATCCTTTACCTTTTCCCAAACGTAAATAAGTATGCTCCCTGCATTCGGAGCTTTATATTCAGGAAGTTCAATCAGAAGACTGTTCTGTGATTTCTTTTTATCAAGTTTTCCCATAACCACTGCTATAAGTATAGCCATAAATATGCTCACTACATACATCAGAAATGCAACGTACATTGCATATTGGTTAAAGAATATCTGTGAGAAAAGAACATATACAGGTAATTTTGCACTGCATGACATAAATGGCGTAACCAGTATTGTTTTAATTCTGTCTTTCGGATTTTCCAGTGCTCTTGATGCCATTACAGCAGGAACGCTGCATCCGAAACCAAGAAGCATTGGTATAAATGCACGGCCTGAAAGGCCCATTTTAGACATTATTCCATCCATGATATATGCCACTCTTGACATATACCCGCTGTCCTCAAGAAATACAAGTGCCAGAAACAGAATAAATATGTTAGGTAAAAATGTAAGTATACCACCTACACCCGCTATAATTCCGTCCATGATAAGAGATGTAAGCGTTTCTCCGACATTTGCACTGACAAGAAGGTCTGATACTGCATTACTCAAAGCATCTATTCCCATATTAAATACATTGACCAAGATATTACCTACAGAAAATGTCAGAAAAAATACAAGTGCCATTATTGCAAGAAATATCGGAAGTCCGAATATGTTATGTGTGAGTATTGCGTCAAGCTTTTCAGTTCCTGCTGCTTTAGTGTTCTTGTTTACAAGTGTTTCATCAATAATCTCTTCAATAAAATCATATTTTTCATTTACCACTTGTTTCTCATAAGTCTTTTTTCCTATAATTTTTTTAAGATCAACCTCACTATACCTGTTGACTATTTCTTCATCATTTTCGAGAATTTTAATAGCATTCCATCTTACATTACTGATACCCGGATATTTTTCTACAAGCCTGTCGGAAATCAGATCAATATTATCCTCTATCTCATCTGAATAAACAACGGTATAATCGTCATGATGATCATGTATGTGCTCAGAATTTTTATGATTAGGGTGGTGGTGTATTATTTTTTCATCCTTGATATTATCAGAATGATGTGCCACCGCATGCATAAGAACGTCAAGACCCTTTTTTTTTCTTGCACAAACAGGTATTACAGGAATTCCAAGCATTTCAGGCAATCTGTGAAGATCTATCTCCATTCCTCTTTCTTCTACTATGTCCATCATATTCAATGCAAGAACTACAGGCTTTCCAAGTTCAATAAGCTGCAATGTAAGAAAAAGATTACGTTCAAGACACGATGCATCAGCAACATCAACTATAACATCCACTTCATCATCCAGTATATACTGTCTGGAGAGTCTTTCTTCCATAGTATATGACGTAAGGCTGTATATTCCAGGCAGGTCTACAAGCTTAAAATCTATATCATGGTACTTAAGAGCACCTTCTTTTTTTTCTACTGTTACACCCGGCCAGTTTGCGACCTTCAGCTTTGCTCCTGTGTATGCATTAAAAAGAGTCGTTTTGCCGCAGTTCGGATTTCCGATAAACCCTACCACTATTTCTTTCATATATTATCACTCCTTTCTATGCATATTCCTTTTGCAATATCTTTTCCAATTGCAAACCTTGTTCCTCTTACCTTTATTATTATTGCGCCATTTCGTTTTTTGTTCAGTATTTCAAACGAAGTTCCTGCTGTAAGCCCGAGTGTTTCCAGTCTTCGTTCAAGATTAGTATTTAATTTTATATCACTGACAATATTCTTTGTTCCGGATTTGCAGCTGAATGCGTCCATATCCCTCATCACACTTTCCAAATGTTTTATTATTCGCCATAGTTAGCTTTAGCTAACGTATAGATTATAACATTAAAATTGCATTTTGTCAATACAAAAACCTGCATACTGAATTTCTCAGTGTACAGGTTTTTAAAAATATTGATAGAATAATTGTATACTTTTTTTAATTTGTTTTATTTTCATACACATTTTTCTGTTCTGATCGATATTATATTAGTATTGCAGAAATACTCTATGAATTATATACCATATTGCTGTATTATTATATACTTATTTAATAAAAGGATGTGTCATATATGAACAAGGATCTGACTACAGGGGCCCCAGGTAAAGTTCTGATTGAATTTACTATACCACTGTTTATAAGTGTTATTTTTCAGCAGATGTATAACATTGCTGACAGCGTTATCGCAGGAAAATTTGCAGGAGAGGATGCTCTTGCGGCAGTAGGTGCAAGCTATCCTGTTACAATGATTTTTATGGCAATAGCAATTGGCTGTCAGATTGGCTGCTCAGTTGTAATAAGCAAGCATTTCGGCAGCAAAAATATGAGTAAAACAAAAACCTGCATATTCACTGTGCTGATTGCAGGTTTTGTTCTGTCTGTTGTTCTTACACTGCTTGGTATTGTTTTCAGTCAACAGCTTATGGGACTTGTAAATACGCCGGATAATATTTTAAGCGACGGAAATCTGTATCTTAAAATCTATAATGCTGGTTTTGTTTTTCTTCTTATTTACAACGTCGTAACAGGTATTTTCAATAGTCTGGGTGACAGCAAAACACCACTTTTGCTTCTTATAGGTTCATCTCTTGGTAATATAGGACTTGATGCATTGTTTGTAATAAAATTCGGAATGGGTGTTAAAGGAGTTGCATGGGCAACATTTATAGCTCAGGGTATTGCATGCATTATGGCATTTATCTTACTTATAAAACGAGTAAAAAATCTCGGTGATGACAATGATGATGTAAAACTGTTCAGCATATCAGCATTAAAAGAAATACTTACTATTGCAATACCAAGTATACTTCAGCAGAGCTTTGTTTCAATAGGAAATCTGTTTATACAGCGTATGGTAAATGAATTCGGATCATCAGTTATTGCTGGATATTCTGCAGCAATAAAGCTCAATACCTTCGCAATAACATGCTTTTCTACTTTAGATAACGGAATTTCAAGTTTTACTGCTCAGAATATCGGTGCCGGAAAAAATGGCAGGATAAAGCACGGGTTTCGTTCAGGAATAATATTCTCACTGTCAGTTGCAGCAGTATTCTTTTTACTTTATTTTATTTTCGGAAAAAATCTACTCATGCTGTTTATGAATGATGAAAGCTCTGAACTGACACTGAAAACAGGTATTGTCTTTCTGAAAATTGTATCTCCTTTTTACTTTACAGTATGCGTCAAGCTTATATGTGACGGTGTACTCAGAGGAAGCGGAAGTGTATTCTATTTTATGGTTACAACATTTACAGATCTGCTGCTTCGTGTTGTCCTTGCTTTCATATTCTCACACTTTGCTGCACAGACAGGAATATGGCTGGCATGGCCTTTCAGCTGGGCAATTGCAACATTAATGTCAGTAATATTCTATAAAAAGAATGTATGGGTATCCAAGATAAATCAGCAGCCTATGGAATTAATGAATAACTTATTATAATTTAATGAGTCATTCATGTAAATAATAAAAAAATTACTTTACCATCAAATTATCTACATCAAGGACAATCAGCTTTAAATGTGTTTATATCCATGATTTACTGCAGCAATTTGTTCAGGCATCAGCCTTTTTTATTTTTTCAGCATATTATCTATAAAACTTTATTATAGATAATATATGGCAAGTTATTTTTTTTGTTTTTTACTTTTTAACTAACTTTTTCAATTATTTGTTTAAAATAATTGACATTATATTTACGATATAGTATAATAAACATATATTATTAATTTTTAGGAGGTTAAAATGGATATTTGTATCACAAACCATAATTCAACATTTGCTTTGATGAATATCAGAAGCAAGTATCCTGAATGCAAATTTGAAAAAGGACAATTAATATTCAGCAGATATAATTTGTCACTATCTTTTAATATTCAGGATGTTTCACGTAGAAACGGCGCAACCACAGCACAAATATTGTTTGAAGCCAAGCATCCGGTTTTCGATATTCCTGCTCTTGAGCTGAGTGCAGGTGCAGGAAAAACCAGTGATGAAGCCATTAATGCGGCCATAGACAATTATTTAATGATTATTCTTGAATCAATGTTCAAAAGTCTTGACAATTCCTCAAAAAATACTATTACCTCTGAAACGGGCGGCAAAAAACATATTTTTTACATACCATCCGGATGTTTTACAGCCATTGCTGGTGAACAAAATCCTGACTCATCAGAATTGTATCATGTTGTGAAGAATATAATTCCGGAATATCTGGGTTCAAAAAAGACATATTGGATAAAATTATTTGCATCATGTTCGGGCGGAAAAGTATTCTGTGATGCAAGTGTAAACAACAGCTCATGTTTTCAATTAACATCATTACTTGAACAATATGCTGATGGCTGGATCAATAAACAGAAATATCACTCAGAAAAAGAATATTTACTTATCATACAGGATGATTCTACATATCAGCCATATCCGTTCACTTTTGATCAGGTAAGGGATTATACATTAAAAACAATAGAGCTTATAAAAAATACAGACAATATTAATAAAATAGTGGATAATGTTATAAATATATGCGGTGATAGTAATCTTGCAACAGATCTTTGCTTATTTATTCCTGAGATATACTGTTCTGCAGTCATGAGAATCAAAGAAACTGATGATATCACAATAAATACTGGAATACAGAGTTTTTCTCTTAAAAAAACACAGATTATAAGCTACGGATATATTGAAAGTATCATAAACAGCTATCTTGCTGACGTTCGTCCTTCAACAGATGAAAGTATGAAAATAATCAGATTCAGTGCAAAGCTTTCCGCTGTAAATCAGGCATTAAACAACGGTTCAGAAATTAATGATCTTATTCTTTCAGGATCAAGTTTCAATGTGAATGGTGATTATATTTTAAGATAGTTATAAATTTAAAAAATCACAGTCCGGATATAGGGACTGTGATTTTTTTCAGATTTTCGCAGAGATATCATTCGTTGCCAATCAGACCTGTTTTTATAATGACTTGAGTAAAGCTATATATTTTTATATTTCAAGGACATCTGACGGAGGAAGACATACATGATTCCTGCATACATAATATGTCGTCCTGTCATTAATAAGCTTGTATTCCTGATTTTCTGATGTGACAGACACATTTGCCAGAAACGGAAGTACCGATCTGACATCAGATATATCCGATTTATTTTTTATTACTGCCACAATATGCTCAGGAGGATCTTCACTTATTATTTTTGCAATAAGAAACATGCTGTTTCCTGACGGATAATCCTGCGCCTCCAGAGACATAAATTCAAATTGTTTTTCTATTAATTCCTTCAGTTGTTCATTCTGAGTAAGCTGATACAATCTTACCAGATTATATGCCATAACCGAATTTCCACTCGGAATTGCCCCGTCATAAGTTTCTTTAGGATTAATAAACAGCTCATTTTCACTGACCTTACTAAGATAAAATCCCCCATTTTTGCTGTCTGAAAAATGCTTTACTGTTTCCATGCAGAAATATAATGCTTTTTCAAGATAACTGCTGTCCATAGTTGAATTATATAATTCAATCATTGCAGCTGTATAGAAAGAATAATCATCAAGAAAGCCATGCGGCGAAATTTTTTTATCACTGAAGCTTGTATATATTTTCCCTTCACTTATCAGGTTATTTTCTATAAATCCCTGAGATTTTTTTGCTGCATCAAGATACTTTTCTTCTCTGGAAACTCTGTATAACATGGACAGAGCTGAGATCATAAGAGAATTCCATGAGACAAGTATTTTATCGTCAAGGTGAAGAGTTGACCGTTTTTTTCTATAGTCATAAAGCTTTTGTTTTTCCTCGCCCATATCTGTATCCGGACTATTGTTTTTTAAAAGATTTGGTATACTTACACCATCAAAGTTTCCGCCTGACGTAATATCAAAAGCTTCTGCAAATTTTTTTCCGCTCTCCTTACCTAAAACATCAGTTACTTCATCAGGTGTAAACGTATAGAATTTTCCCTCTACCCCTTCACTGTCAGCATCCTGTGCGGAGTAAAATCCACCATCTGGTGATACCATTTCACGCAGAACATATTCTGCTGTTTTTTGTGCTGTATCAAGATAAAATTTATTCTTTGTCTGACTGTATGCAGCAGAATATGCAATAATCAGAAGTGCATTATCATAGAGCATTTTTTCAAAATGTGGTGCAAGAAAATATCTGTCAGTAGAATATCTTGAAAAACCGTAGCCTATATGATCAAAAATTCCGCCTCTGCGCATTTGTACAAGTGTCTTTTCAGCCATTTCCATGCTCATGTCATCATTATTCCTGTTTGCGTATAACATTAAAAACAGAAGATTGTGAGGTGTAGGGAATTTTGGTGCACTGCCGAATCCACCGTATTTTCTGTCAAAACTTCTTTTAAAAAGTCTTACTGCCATTTCTGTAATATCATGACTGTCCGTATTTAATTTATCTGTATTATTTTTTTTCAGATGCTCAATAACCTGTTCTGAAGAATCCAGAATATCAGAACGGTTTCTGTTCCAGTGATCAGAAATAGATTCAAGCAGGTCTGAAAATCCGGGTGTATTAAATTGCGAATGTACCGGAAAATATGTTCCTGCAAAAAACGGTTTTTTGTCCCATGTCATGAAAATGCTCATAGGCCATCCTCCGCTTCCTGTAAACCCCTGACATACTGACATATAGACGCTGTCAATGTCCGGACGTTCCTCACGGTCAACCTTTATAGAGATAAAATTTTTATTTAAAATATCTGCTGTCTCTTTATTTTCAAAACTTTCGTGAGCCATAACATGACACCAGTGACATGTACTGTAACCAATGCTCAGGAAAATCGGTTTGTCCTGTTTTTTTGCTTCCTCAAATGCTTCATCACACCATGGATACCATTCTACCGGATTTTCTGAGTGCTGACGCAGATAAGGACTTGTCTGATTTTTTAATCTATTGCTCATTTTCACCCTCCTGTTTTTTTTATTAGTATATCCGTTGGAAATAAAGAAATACTAAATATGTAAAAAATTCAGGAGGCACAATAATGTTTAAAAATAACTTCTTTCAGGGCTGGTATTTCAAATGCTGCAACAATGAACATACAATAGCATTTATCGCAGCATACCATATCAGTAACAACCATAAAACAGCTTCATTGCAGATAATTACTGATGATGCAGTTATAAATATTCCATTTGATTCATTGTCATATCGTGAGGATTCGCTGTATATAAGTCTTGGAAGATGCATTTTTTCTGAAAACGGCATCAGACTTAATATCCATACAGACACACTTTCAGTACACGGAGTTCTGAAATTCCGTAACTTATCACCTGTTTCCTATGATATTATGGGCCCATTTAAAATAGTTCCGTTTATGCAGTGCAGACACACTGTAATCAGCATGAAACACAGAATTGACGGTAAAATAAATATAAATGGCGAGCAGTGCATTTTCAACAACGGAACAGGATATATAGAGGGAGACAGCGGGCGCTCATTTCCTGAACAATATCTATGGACTCAATGCTTTTTCAGAAATGGTTCTATAATGTTATCAGCAGCTGATATTCCAATGTCGTTTTTTAATTTTACAGGGATTATCGGAATTGTAATGATGGGTGAACACGAATACCGAATTGCAACATACCTTGGTGCAATAATAAAGGATATAGGTTCAAATTATTTGGTTATACAACAGGGTGATTTTCAGATAACCGCTGTTCTGATGCAGAAAAATTCATACCCGCTTTACGCTCCTGACAATGGTATTATGTCAAGGACTATCCGGGAAAGTGCGTCCTGTAAAGCATATTATCAGTTTTTATATAAGGATAAAATTTTATGTGAATTTTCAAGCAACAGTGCAAGCTTTGAGATAGAATACTGATTTTATTATATTATGTATTCTACGGTATTTCTTTTAAATGATCATTCTCATAGGGATAACCTGATAAATAAATACGGGCTGTATCAAAAAATTCTGATACAGCCCGTATTTATTTTATATATTTTTATCTGTATTTTTCTTTATCCTGATTTTCTTTATTAATTTTACTACCTCATACCATAAAACAGATGCTGCTGCAAGGCCCAGTGAGCACAAAAGCTGCGAAACAGAAAGAGGTGCAAGCTTCAAGAGTGATGAAGCAGGAGTATAAAGAATTATACCAAGCAATATAATTGTACCGATATTGACAATCCACATTACCCAATCCTTTGCAAGACGGCTTGATGAATGAAATGCAAAATCATGATCGGAGCTGTTTACCTGAACCAGGAACAGATTTGCAAGCATAATTATTGTAAGTCCCATTGAACGTGCAACAGCAGCATTCTGCGGATCTCCGTCAAGAGTAATAAAATATGCACCAAAAGACGCGGCAAATACACAAAGTCCCTGCATTACACTCTTTATAAGAGTTCGTGCTGTCAGAAGCTTTTCCTTAGAATCACGTGGTTTTCGTTCCATAATATCCGACTCTGCCGGCTGACGTTCCAGAACAATTGAACAGGTAGGATCAATAAGTACCTCCAGAAGTACAACATGAAGAGGAAGCAGCAGCAATGATGCCGGTGAAATACCTAAAAACGGTGCAAGAAGTGAAGCCAGAGCAATAGGAATGTGTATGGTAAATACATATCCGACTGCCTTACGGATATTATCATAAATACGGCGTCCGTCCCTTACAGTTTCCACAATTGTAGTAAAGTTATCGTCCATTAAAATAAGGTCTGCCGCCTCACGTGAAACCTCGCTTCCACGCTTGCCCATTGCAATTCCTATATCTGCGTATTTAAGTGCAGGCGCATCATTTACACCGTCACCTGTCATTGCAACAATTTCACCATTTTCTTTGAACGCCCTTACAATACGCATTTTGTGTTCCGGAATAACACGTGAAAAAACTGATACTTCCTTTACAGCCTCGCGAAGTTCCTCATCACTCATGTCATTGAGCATATCCCCTGTAATGATATGGTTAATGTGAGGCATACCTATTTTCTGTGCAATTGCTGATGCAGTAATACCGTTGTCACCTGTGATCATTACTACGCGTATTCCGGCTTTTTTACACACTGCAATATCATTTTTTACACTCTCACGCGGCGGATCAGCCAGACCTACAAGGCCAAGCAGAGTAAGTCTGCAGTCTGTAATGCAGTCAGGAATATCATTATCACTTTCCGGATTTCCCTTAGCAATTGCAATAACACGCAGTCCTTCCGAAGAAAGAGTGTTTATCTTCTCCTCTGCCATACTGCGCTCAGCATCAGTCATTTCACATACGGTAAGAATACGTTCCGGACTTCCCTTTGCTGCTATTACAATACCATCATTTCTGCGCCACACGTGTCCCATCATTTTAAGCTCATTTGTAAATGCATACTCTGTCACAAGCTCATTTTCAAACAGATTTTTCTTTGTAATTCCATGATCCTCACAGAATCTTAACATTGCCTTTTCCATAGGATCATAAGCATCAGTTTCACACCCGAGTCCCATAGTTTCAATTAAAGTATGCTCATCACCACTTGCTACCCATGTTTCCTGCAGTGTCATACGATTCATAGTAATCGTGCCTGTTTTATCCACGCAAAGCACTGAAACTGCGCCTAAAGTCTCAACACTCGGAAGCTTGCGCACCAAGGAATTTTTCTTTGCAAGTCTCCATGCACCCATTGAAAGGAACACTGTAAGAATAACAGGAAACTCCTCCGGAATCATTGCCATTGCAAGCGTTACACCTGAAAGTATGCTTTCTATAATTCTGTCAGCAAAATCATGATCAGAAATATTGATCCATGTGAATATTCCAACCAACAGAAACAGAATCCCTGCAATAATTGCACATGTTTTAATAAGCTTTCCTGTCTGCTTCTGAAGCGGTGTATCCTCATTTTTGGCTGAAGCTATACCGAGTCCGATTTTTCCATACTCAGTCTGTGAACCGATCTTATCAACCTTTACAGTTGCTGTTCCCTGAGTAACCAATGTACCTGCATAGCAGTAATCCTTACGCCAGTAATCAGTTGTCGGCTCAGCCTTGTCAGCAGTGGTTTTACGCACACCCTCTGCTTCTCCCGTAAGTGATGATTCATCCACACATAAATCTGCACACTGAACCACAACGCCATCTGCAGGAATTTTTACTCCCTCACAGATCATCATAAGATCACCCGGAACCAGATCAGCACTGAAAATCTTTTTTTCTTCCCCATCACGGATAACATTTATCTGTGGTGCAGATAAATCCTTGAGGGCATTGAGGGTTTTGTCTGTTTTCCACTCCTGTATAACGTCTATGCTGATTATACCAATAACAAAAATCAGCATAATCGCACCATCACGCGGTTCGCCAAGAATAAAATAAATAACTGCGGCAACAATAAGCAGCAAAAACATAGGCTCACAGATGATATGAAAGACTTTTTTTACAAAGCTTTCTTTCTTCTGTGGCACAAGTTCATTTTTACCGTACTGTTCCTGCAGTTTTTGTACTTCGGCGGAAGTAAGTCCCGCCATCTTTGTTCTGTCGTTTGTCATAACAGTTACCTCCGTTTTGCATTTATGCATTCGTTTGATAGCTCTATGGCACTTTTCTTCAGGTGTATGTTCTCCAAAAATGTATAAAAATACACCTGTGGAACATACTACTGTCCCACAGATGTAAATAATTCTCATCTGTTGCCGCATATGTAAGCGGCCCGGCCCCATGACTTTATGAATAAAGTTCATCGCCTGCTCAGATTGTACTGTAGATAATGCATTCAATTGAGAATGTAGTGCAGTGCAAAGAGATCTCTTATACTATATCATATGCCTATTATATTGTCAAGGTGTTTAAGAGAATTTTTGTTATTTATTTTTTATGACACATTCCTGAATTCGGACATGATCCGCATGAGCACCCACACGATGATTTTCCTTTCTTTTTGTTCCTAACCATACCTGCAATAGCCACAGAAATAAGTGCTATTAATATAACAGACACAATAATTGTACCTGCATTATCAAATAAAAACTCAATCATAATATATCCTTTCTGTCCGTGTTTTAATCAGTCTCTGCAACTCTTTTAAAACTTCTGCTTTCATTATAAGGTCTTATCATCATATATAAAATAAACACAATTACTCCAGGAGCTGATACAAGGCCGACCGGATTTACATTCCCTGTAAAAAGAAGTCCGGACTAATAAATAACAAGTGATACTGCATAGGCAAAGCCACACTGTCGTAATATCAACTCCTTTATATAAGTACTATTCCGTTTTTAACGTAGTAATATGCAGAGTAACTGCATTTTCATTAAAGCCGGATAAATAACTCATGCTTGAATGCAAATATGTAATATCATATCTCATAGGCTGTGATATATTTCCTCTGTTATATTGTGATTTTTGTCGCCATTTCTTTAGATACGGCTATTCTTGATTCCTTTACATTTACAATCACATTTCCACACATTTCACTTATGACTGTTACCGTTCCGCCTGGTGTAAAGCCAAGGTTTTCAAGGAATTTTTTCGTTGCAGGATTTCCCCCGACTTTTTTATCGTATTTTCCTCACCTACATTTGCAAATGTCAATGGCATGTTGATTACTACTTTTTATTTGGTTAGGTTGGGATAACCTGTATGGATTTTATATGGGGGTCTGTAATACAGGCTCCCATGGAGTTTGTTTATGTAGTTGTTTTTTTATTGGGTTAGATTGTTCTAACCTTTATAACAAGATTAGCATATACTAACCGATTTGTCAAGTAGGAAAAATTAGTAAGGTGTTGATTTCTTCTGCTTGGGAGGGGGTAGTATATGCTAAGGGTTGGGGGGGTATTATAAACATAATGAGAAGTTCGCTAGTAGGGACAAAAGTTAAGTGACTGAATGCTCATTATGCTTAATATTAATCAACCATCAGCTAAAAAACGTTCTCACTTTAATTTAAATTTCATTTTTTTTAACCTCACCAACCGAGTTTAACTCTATAAACCTTGATTGATAGTATCTTGAATCCATCTTTATCTTAAGCAATTTATAGAATTGTTCATTATGTGTTGATATGACAACCTGCCTATTCAATTTTGAAGTAATTGTACGAAGTAAATCAATAAAAGCCAATAAATTAATACCATCAAGATGTTGAATCGGATCATCGATAAAGATTGTATTAAGCGTTGAATTATTATCACTTAACACCTTGGCGAGGAAGATACACAGTGACAATATATTTACCTGTGCTGAGCTCAGATATAACATAGGGGGTATCTTATTCTTTTCGCTTTTATCACAACTATTGATATATGTCTGTAACCCCGTCCTCCCTCTTTTGGTTTCAAAGATAATATGATTAATAGATGGATGAGGATCTATCTTCTGATATATTTCATTAATGAGATTAGACTTAAAGTAAGCATTGGTCTGCTCTACAATATACATTTCAATGTCATCTTTACTCTCTGTAAGCTTTTTAAGTTTCTTATTTATCTTTTCTGCCTCCTGCTTTTTTTCACCGATTACCTTTTTCTTATCTAACCAAACTTTTTGTTCACTTAAACGCTTGCAATTTTCATTTATAATTGTTAATTTCTCACTTTGATTATTTAAAGCTACTTGTTCTTTTTCTTCTTTTATTTTTGCAGATACTAATTCTTCTTGGATGCTTTCTCCAATATCATGTCCTATCATTTTTTGGCATCTATATGTATAACTATCAATTACTACTTTCTGTTCCTGTAATTGAAGAAGCAGATTTTGGTTTTGAGCATTTAAATCTTCCACATTTTCAGCTGTTAAGATATCATAGGCAGCAATCTGCTTTTGACAATCTGCAGTTAATTCCACAATCGCTTTTTGGTTATTTTCTAGTTCTTGTTTTAGCTGATTACTCTGTGAAAGAACTAATTCATACTTCTCTTTCTTCAAATATGTGGTTATTTTTACATAAACTCCTTCTTCTTTACTAGTGCGTTGTTGTGTATTAAGGTCTATTAGCTTAAGGCTCATTTGACTAGATACAGCTTCATTTTGCTGTATCCGCTTTAATAGGTTGCCTTTTTCTTCATTCTTTCTTGATAATTCCTCTAGTGTTTTAGTAATCAACAAACTGATATTTGATTTCTGTTCCTGTATTCCCTCTTTTCCTATTTGTTCTAAGTTATTTTCCTTGTATTTATTATTAATTACCTGATTATCACTTTTCTTTTTCTTATAGGAATCGTTCCAATCATCAATTTTTCTATTAAGCCTTCGAATACGCTCATCCTCTTTGTTGACTTCTCGTTCCAAAATCCGCCTATTTTCATTCCATCTGGCATCACGTACATTTTTCATACAAGTCAAGTCATTTATTATCTTTTCATAATGATTCTTTTTTTCCGAGATTTTATCCGCCAGCATCTCTACTTCATGATTGTCTTGAACTAATGAAGAGACCTTAGATAGCAATTGTTCAAATGAATCATACTGTTTATGACACACCGGACATGCTGTTAATTGCTTTTCTGCAATCAACGTTTTTCCTAATACATTTATTTGTTTTATCTTATCAATTAATTCAATTTTTGATTGATATGTATCATTTAATTTTGAAATGGTTGACCATACCTTTTGTTTCTCATCATCTATACTATCTATTTCGCGAAGGATTTTTATATCATCATTAGACAATATGTTTTCTAAATTTTTTATATCTTTTTCGTTATTTAATATATGAATTCTTGTGGCAGCATCTTTTCTTTTTTTATTACTGCAAGCAATAATTTTTTTTGCTTTGTCTATAAGATATTTCTTATGCTGCATGATCTCAATATTTTCAAAGAACTTTGTAACATCTATTTCAAATTCATTTTTTTCTTTTTCTAATCCTGCTCTTTTTTCAGTCAACTCAGTAAGTGTTGTATTTATAATCTGCAATTCATTTTTTTCAGTGATTATAGTTTTTTCAAACTCGGGTTTTTTCATTTCTATATATTTCATTTCTTCTTCTGTTTTAGCAATCAATTCACATCTTGCAATATAGGTATCCCAATTATCAAGTATGTCTATATAAACTTGCTTTTCTTCCAATGCACTTGCTAATTTTTCATTCCATTTCTTCATTTTTTGCAATTTATCTAGCTTTTCTTGCAATAATTCTTTCTTTTTATTAATTTCAGTATATTCTTTCAAATTTGATTCATACGTTTTATATTCTTCTAACAGTAGTGCTATATCAGTGATTCTGTTTTTTTTGCTATTTTGTGAATATTCCGCCCCAAATTGAGCACCTCCACCGCACGAATAGAGCATAACGACCGCATAAACTGAGCATGGAAACCGCTGGAATTGAGCATATACGGTATAATGAATATATGCACTGATAAATCGGTGTAAATATATTCAAGGAGGTCATTAATATGACCAATTACCGCGAGGTCCTCAGGCTGAATAGTTTAGGACTTAACAAGATGGAAATAGCTCAAAGCTGTGGCTGTTCCAGAAATACCGTAGCAGCAATACTGAATCGTGCTGAAGAAAGTGGCTTGCATTATCCATTACCCGACACCATGTCTGACAAAGAACTAGCAGAACTGCTTTACCCGCCAGCAGCATCAAAGCCAGCATACAAAATGCCGGATTATGAATATGTGCATCGAGAACTGCAAAGAAATGGAGTCACTCTGAATCTGTTATGGCTGGAATATTGCGACACCTGTCGTGATTCCGGTGAAATCCCGTATCAGTCTACACAGTTCAACAAATATTACAACGACTTCCTGGTAAAGAAAAATGCAACCATGCATTTGAATCATAAACCAGGCGAAATCATGCAGGTTGACTGGGCAGGAGATACCGCATCAGTAATCGATACAGACACAGGTGAAGTAATTCCTGCATACATTTTTGTAGCAGTTCTGCCTTTCAGCGGCTACAGTTATGTGGAAGCTTTCTTCTTTATGAATCAAGAGTGCTGGACAGCCGCACATGTTAACACCTACAAATATTTCGGTGGTGTTGCACGTATTATTCAGTGCGACAATCTTAAAACAGGCGTTGACAAACATGGATTTAATGAAGTTACCCTTAACAAGAATTATCGTGAGCTTGCTGAACATTATGGCACTGCTGTAATCCCTGCCAGAGTCAGAGCTCCAAAGGATAAAGCTATGGTAGAAGGAACTGTAGGAGTAGCATCTACTTTCATTTTAGCTGCAATCCGAAATGAACAGTTTTTATCTCTGCAGGAATTAAATTCTGCAATATCAGATAGACTAAAAGCTTTTAATAACAAGCCATTTCAAAAGAAAGACGGCAGCCGAGCATCGATTTTTGAAGAAGAAAAGACTTTTCTATTGCCCCTGCCGCAAAGACCATTTGAGCTTGCACTCTGGAAAATTGCAGTGGTAGGTGCGAATTACCATATCTCGGTTGAAAGAATGAACTATTCTGTCCCGTATGAATATATCAAACAAAAGGTTGATGTACGCCTTACCCGAACTGCTATAGAAATTTTTTATGACGGAAACCGTATATGTTCACATCCAAGGCTTAATGGAAGATCAAATCAATACAGCACCATGGAAAGCCATATGCCACCTAATCATCAGAAATATGTGCAGTGGAATGCAGAACGATTTATAAAATGGGCAGAAAAAATCGGAAGTGATACAGAAACAGTTATACGAGCAGTTCTCAGCGGATACAAAGTCGAACAACAAGGCTACAAGGCTTGTATGGGGCTTTTGAAACTTGCTGACAAATATTCCGCAGAACGTCTTGAAAATGCTTGCAAAAAAGCACTTGGCTATACGCCCAGACCGTCACTGAAAAATATACAGGCAATTCTCGGCTCAGGACAAGATAAAATACAAGAAGAAACTAAAACAACTTCTTCTTCCTCACAGTACGGCTTTACTCGCGGTGCTGATTATTATGACAGGAGGAAAAAGTAATGCTGACAGAAAACACTGTAACAAAGCTTCGAGAAATGCATCTGAGTGTTATGGCAGCTGCATACAAAGAACAGCTCTCTGATTCAAGTTTTCAGTCCATGTCTTTTGAAGACAGAGTCAGTCTGATTGTAGACATGGAGTGGAACTCAAGAAAAAACAATTATTTGAAGCGACTTATCAAGCAAGCGAATTTATCTGAGCCTAATGCCTGTATTGAGGATATCGAATATCACAGTGACAGAAATCTTAACAAAAACATGATTACAAAGCTTTCAACCTGCAACTACATACAGGAGCATCATAACGTTATACTGCTTGGCGCAACAGGAAGCGGCAAAACTTATCTCGCTTGTGCATTCGGTATGAATGCAGTCCGCAATTTTCTTTCTGTAAAATATATACGTCTTCCTGAATTGCTGACAGACTTATCTATTGCAAGAGGCAGCGGAATAATCCGAAAAGTCATGGCGCAATACAAAA
>OCTV010000269.1_pt1 | contig 20859 bp, 24 predicted proteins | sample 1539101 | NCBI WGS metagenome assembly OCTV01 (sample SAMEA3991422, study PRJEB22521) | metagenome | biome: anthropogenic terrestrial biome; feature: sewage plant; material: sludge | place: Sweden | collected 2012-09-26 | reverse complement strand
TATTGATACAGTATATTATTATATTATATTAATAAAGTGTTGTCAAGCATGTTTTTAATATTCGTCAAAATGACCGTAATTCTGAAATATGAATTACGGTCATTGTTTATTTTGTCTATTAAATTTACTTTAATTCCCGAAATTTGTCGGGTTCTGTGGTGGATAATAGCATGGTGGATTCTGAAAGTACTGTGGCATATACATTTGTTGTGCCTGCAACTGCTGTTTTTTCTGTTTTGACTTTTCAACCCAATAAAGAATAGCCAGAACAAGACTAACTATTAAAGCAATAACAGAAATCACAAATAATATTGCAAAAGCAATTAATAAGCGTTGTGACACAGCACTAATTGGGAACTCGGAAGGAGCTATTACAGCATCAGAATAATCATCATTATTACACCATAGATCTATGCTGCTTCCCTCCTCAATAATATCCGGATAGTCTGTATGCAGCACATAAATCACTTCATCATAATCCTCATCATTGTATGCATCAGTACCATATTCCGCAAAACCTATAGAATATCTTATTGTTACTGAAAAATCGCCATTTTTTATATCTTCTTTTGCATTACCCTCAGTTACAACACCGATAGCTTCAAATCCATAATTCGTATAATCTTTAAATCTTTCTTTGTTATCAATTTTAAGTACCGCAAAAATCAACACAAATATTCCTATCACCATTGAAAGAAGCATAATACTTGCTGATATAATATGCCCTACTTTAAGCTTTCTCATAATCCTATCCTCATTAATAATTCATCATCTGATTTTGTGGTTCTGATAATGTATCCTTTTTCTTCGGATTAATTACACGGAGAATTATAACTATTGTTATTATCATAAACACAACAGCAAGTACAAAAAGAGCAATGCTTAATATAAATGATATATTCTTTATTAAAACTATCTCAGGTGGTATTTCAATACCAGCCTCAGTCGGGTCTGATGAATTATATTTTACAGTAACCTCTTCACCAATCTCTGCCCTTGAAGTTGAAAATGCTTTTACTATATATTCATAGTCTTTACCCTTGACTGTATATCTGATAACTGACTTGTATACGCTTTCTTTATCGGTTCTTTCAGAAGAAACAACCTTACCCGTAACAGACTCTGTCATTGAAGGGGTTGCTATATAATCCTTATAATCTGAAATTTTGTTAGTAAATGAAAACAACTTCAAGCCGCCGATAAAGCATAAAATTGCTAATGCAAGCATCAGCATTCTCCATACATATCCCCATAAAGAATAACCTGTTTTCTTCTTTAATATTTTGGAAACTTCAATAAGTGCCCCAACATTAATAATCATAATGTCTACTCCTTTTTCATTGCCAGTATTTGCGGTCAAGACTTCTATACTGAACCGCCTGTGCTATATGCTGCTTTTCAATAATTTCTGAATTATCTAAATCAGCAACTGTTCTTGATACTTTAAGTATCCTGTCATATGCTCTTGCCGACAAGCCCATGCGCTCAAAAACATTCCTGAGAAGATTCTGTGCATCATCAGAAACAGGACAAACCTCGTGCAGAATATCACTTGTTATTCTTGCGTTGCAGGTTATTTGTGTTCCCTTAAAGCGTTGATTCTGAATTTCACGAGTCTGCTGGACACGTTCTCTTATACTTGCAGAGCTTTCTTCCTTCTGTTTTGAGGAAATATACTCAAACTCAACAGGTGCAACCTCTATATGCAAGTCGAATCTGTCGAGCATTGGCCCTGAAATTCTGGAGAGGTAATTTCCTACCTGATTTTTATTACATATGCATTTTCTTGTCGGATGCCCGAAGTATCCGCAAGGGCAAGGATTCATAGCACCAATAAGCATTATGGAACACGGATATGTAACAGTACCCGACGCCCTTGATATCGTAACCTTCTGATCTTCAAGCGGCTGACGCAGAATTTCAAGAGTGGTTCTTGAAAATTCAGCAAGCTCGTCAAGAAAAAGCAGGCCGTTATGCGCAAGGGAAATTTCACCTGGGCGAGGGACAGAGCCACCGCCTGAAAGTCCAGCTGGTGAAATAGTATGGTGTGGTGAACGGAATGGACGTTTTGTTATTAAAGGCGTATCCTTATCAAGACAACCCGATATGGAATGTATATTAGTAGTTTCAATTGACTCAGTAAAAGTCATTTCAGGGAGAATTGAAGGCATTCTTTTTGCGAGCATACTCTTTCCTGAACCAGGTGCACCTATCAATAACGCATTATGTCCGCCCGCTGCTGCAATTTCAAGTGCCTTTTTTGCATTCTGCTGACCTTTTACATCAGCAAAATCAAGGTCATTATCATAAGCACTTCTACCTATTATATATTTACCGACAGGACTGATTATATCTGTTTTCTCAAAATGAGAGAGAAGCTGTGAAACTGAGGATACTCCGTATACTTCTATCCCCTCAACAACTGATGCCTCAAGATGATTTTCATACGGAACGAAAATCTTTTTTATTCCTGACTTCTGTGCAAGAATTGTCATAGGAAGAACACCATTGACACGTCTCACATTACCATTAAGTGAAACCTCACCGATAAAGGCACAGTCAGAAACATCATCTTTTATGTAATCAAGTACCTTTAATAAAGCAACTGCTATTGCAAGGTCGTGTACTGAACCTGACTTTTTAGTGTCAGCCGGGGCAAGATTGACCATAACTCTGCACAACGGAAATGTTATATCACATTCACGAAGAGCAGACCGGATTCTTTCACGGCTTTCTCTTACAACAATATCTGTAAGACCGACAATTTCAAAGAGAGGAGTACCTCTGCTTGTTTCAATTTCTGTGTCCACACAGAAGGCATTAAGTCCAAATAATCCTAAGCTGTTAATTTTAGCAAACATATTTTTCCCTTTTCACTATTTTTAAACATTTTATCACAAAAAGAAAATTTTTACAATAAATAAATTATTTTCTACTGATTTTTGTTTCTATGATGGGAACAATAAATTTATAATCTTAAAGGAGGTTATTTTATGAACTCATCTAATTGTAACAAATCTATTGAATGCTCTGTATCAAGCTGTTCCTTCCACGCTGCAACAGAAGATTATTGCTCACTTCCTAAAATCAGCGTAGGTACTCACGAAACTGATCCAACTGTTAAAGAATGCACAGACTGTATGTCATTCAAGAAGAAGTGCTAAATAAAAAGAGAGGTGTTTTCACCTCTCTTTTTTACATAAAGCTTTTTCCTTCTGCAATCTCTCTGACAAATTCGTGCATTTCATTTTTTGAATTAATCTGATGAGTATAATCAATGACAGCCTGCTTGTGTGAGGCATCCATGTTTGAAAACATATCGAGTGCTGGCACATTTTTTGGCAGTGCCATACCAAGCCCCATTGGCATTTCAATTCCATCAAAAACGTTATTCATTGTAATCTCCTTTGGTATATTTATATTTATTATATCCCATTTTTTAAAAATATATGAAAAATACATAAAATCATATGTTTTTAGTATTGATTTACTATGAATTTTGTGGTATTATTATGTCACAATTGATAATACACAATGTATCGGGAGGTAATTTTATGACAATAGATCAGATAAAAGTTCTTATTTCTGATGATTCCGTTTTTGCAAGAAAAAAACTAAAAGATTACATACTTTCTCTTGGAGTAGCCGAGGTTCTGGAAGCAAACGACGGACAGGAGGCTATTGATCTTTACAAAGAAAACAAGCCTGATGTTGTATTTATGGACATTATAATGCCAAAGAAAACCGGCATTGAAGCAGTAACAGAAATTCTTGCTTTTGACAGTAAAGCAAAGGTTGTAATGGCTTCATCTGTAGGTACACAGAAATATCTTAAAGATGCAATAACTGCCGGTGCATATGAATTTCTTCAGAAGCCAATCGATAATAATCTTGTTCAGAAGATTCTTCAGAACATCGTGAAGGAGGGCTAAAATTGTACTCACAATTTTTCGGTAATTACCTCTTGAACAACAAGCTCGTTACTACAAAACAGCTTGCTGAAGCTATGGAAATCAAGTCAGAAACCCGCCTGAAGCTTGGTGTTCTTGCAATTAGCGCAGGTTTTATGAATGCAAGTCAGGTTGAAATTATCCACGGTGAACAGCAACGAGTGGATAAAAGATTCGGCGACCTTGCTATTGAACGTGGATACATGACATCTGAACAGGTTAATAAGCTCCTTGCCGCTCAGAAAACAGGATTCCTTCTTCTGGGACAGGCACTTGTTGACAAGGGCTATCTTACAAATGCACAGTTCAGCAATGCAATCAGTGATTACAAGCTTAAATACAAAATCAAAAGTGAAGATAATTTCAGTTCTACAAGTGATGCAATGATTTCTATTGTATCTGAATTCTATCATTTCGGTAATGCAAGCTGTACAAAGACTGTTACTGAATATGTTTCACTTCTTCTAAAAAATATAATCCGTTTCATCGGTGATGACTTTACACCGCTCGAAGCTACATTAATCAACAACTTCAAATGTGAGAGAATCATCTCGCAACAGATTTGCGGAAAATTCTCAGCCTTTACTGCTGTTGAAGCAAATGACAGCACTATTGCTGAATTTGCGTCACGCTTTGCACAGGAAGAACTCAATACAGTTGATGAATATACAACAGCAGCTGTTGGCGAATTTTTGAATTTACATAACGGACTCTTCACTGTCAATATGTCAAATGTCAATGATGTTGAGCTTGAACTTATGCCACAGAAATCTGAACATAACACTGTTCTTGATCTTAAAACAAATGCATTCTGCATACCGATAGTTTTCACATTTGGAACAGTAAATTTCATACTTTCAACAAAAAATTAATTTTTAATTTTACTAAAAGCCCTGACTATTCAGTTAGGGCTTTTTTGTTAGGAGAAACTTTATGAAACGAATTTCGCCTTCAGACATTGAGTATTTTGATATGGACAAAAAAAGGTTTCTTTTATATGATGTTGAACGGAAATGCAGAATAGCAAAAAAGTATACTATTGTAAGCCTTATATTTTACTTCATATTAGCAGGCACTTTGGGATGGTCATCAGGCTTTAGTTTAATGTTGGGAAAAGAAGACGGACAGAATATTATTTTTACTCCAATTGCTAAGATACTGTTTCTTATGCTTTTTTCTGTTTTGCTGGGATCTTATTTCCGTTATCCTTTTGTAATAGCTTCAATTTTTATGCAAATGCTGTGCATATCCATTATTTTTCCGCTATGCAGAAAGCTATGCATCGTCAATATAATTTCAATTATTCTTTATTTAAGAGTACTTTTTAATATTCCAGTATATAATGCTCTTGCAGAGCAGGAAGGCTTCCCGCATTTTTTGGATAATCAACAACAGGGCAGATAAAAATAGCCAGCTGAAATTCAGCTGGCTATTTTTATGCTTTTTTGAATTTGAATGTTAAGTGGAAAAGTGGGTGGAAAGGCTCCTTGAAAATTGTATATCTGACAATGCTGTTAAAAAGCATTCCCACAAAGGATAGGAAAAACCACGCAACTGAAAACGTCATACAAATCTGCCCTGAAAGATTAAACGGCATTGTTGAGTAGTCCCATATTCCAAGCTTCATCCACACATTGACTATCATTCCTGTGCAATACTCAAGAGATGTTATAATTATTGTGGAAATAAACATCTGAATAACAACTGACGCTTTATTTGACAACTTAAAATTTATCTCGCCGATAACAATAAAACAGATTCCGCCGAGGACTCCCATTGAGATATGAGTATATCCACGGAAGGCAATTTCAATCAGTCCGTAAAGGTAAGCTCCTGTCGACCATAATGTAAGAATTTTTAAAAAATGATACTTCATATAGCACTCCATTATTTATAGAATTTAATAATAGTATTCCATAAATAATTAATTCTCACAAAGAAAAATATGTTATTTTTATAATCTTATAGATTCAATCATATATCTATCCTTGTCATAATAATCAATGACACAGCTTTTGTTCTTACTTGAAATTATGTAAAGGCAATTTGATAAATCACTGCGTATCTTATAAACATATTTTTTACCATTTATAAAACAAGTAGCAAAATAGCTATGCCACCCAACTTGTTTGATTTTCCATATAGGAACCTTTATATATTCTGCATCATCATCTAAATCCCGCCAGCGCATATCTTTTAAAAAACAAGGAATTCCAGCTACCAAAATAATTAACATTATGCCCACTGACAAACAAATCAAAAGAAATAAGTCATCTATCTTAAACATATTAAACAAAAATAGTAATCCAGATATCCCAAAAGAAATTCCTAAATACATTATTAAATCTTCTTTAAAGTTATATTTGGATCTAAATTCTTCCTGAACACGCACATCAACATAATTCCACTCATATTCAGGGCATTGTCGACAAATGCTTTTTTCTTCTTCCGTTTTTCTGTATATGAATAATATGCTTATGCCACATACAGTTATTATGACGGCAAAAATCATTACAAAATAATGAAGATAAAAAAATCTTACCAGCAATGTTGAAAATATACAAAAAGCAGCACATACAAATAAACCTTTCCCCTGAAAGATTAATGACCTCGGTATTTTCCTCTTATTCATCATAATTCCTCGCTTTGTTATTTTGTAGCTTTATTTTACCATTAATATTAATATCTGGCAATATTATTATTCTACTTTAATATAAAAAACCCCGCAGAAATATTATCTGCGGGGGTTGAATAATTATAGGTTTTCGTTCTTTAATGCATCAATTGGATTATCCTTTTTAATCTTTCTCATTGAATAAAGCATTGTTGCAAATACTACTGCAAATACACTTGCTACAGCTATTACAACGCTCTGCCACGGAACATAATATGTTGCATTCCAGCCCTGTGAAACTGACTTATACATAAGATAAGTAATTCCGAAGGATACCGGCAGACCATATATAAGACCTTTTATTCCGTACAGCAAGCATTCAAAGTTCATCATTCTGTTAAAGCCACGCTTTGTCATTCCGACGGATTTAAGCATAGCAAATTCACGCCTGCGAAGTCCTATGTTTGTGGAAATTGTATTGAATACATTCGCCATTGCTATTAGTGAAATCAATGCAATAAATCCATATGAGAAGATATTTATAAGCAGAATCATCGATCTGTTGGCTTCTGACATAGCGACCACATCATCAAGTGCAGAAGTTGTCAGTCCCTTTTGATTAAGCACCTCAACCATTTCATCTGCTACCTTTTTATGATTGTCAGCCTTAAAATAGCAAGTTGTTTGCATAAAATGACTCTCGCTTTGAACTTTTCCTGACATAACTTTATTATATGCGCTATAAGGATATACAAGAATTATTGAATTGCCATACATATTATTCATTGTTAAAGATTTCTTATTTGATACAAAGCCAATGTTAAACTTCTGTTCAACGCCAGCCTCTTCCATAGAAAGTTTTTTCACATCATTTTCATTTTTCTCATTTATAAAGATAAATTCTGTCTTGCCATTAGATGCCTTTTCGGAGCCTGAATAATAGTATCCTTTAATACTCTTAATTCCGAATATATTGAATTCTGTTGTATCTTTTTTCAAAAGATTAAGTTCATAACGCTTTGTTTTTCCGTCAGTATTTTTCAGCATAAGTTTATAAACATCAACTGCAACAGCCTTTGGATTTTCAGCATTCATAAATTCATCAGCATTAAGATTATTTTCTTCAAGATACTTCTTGAAGGTATTATCATCAATAAAGCTATACCTTAAAGGCACTCTACGGCTGTCATCTGCCTCTTTTGAGAAAACACTGGTATCGGGGTTGCTGATTAACTTCATTGTTTTATCGCTGATATATTTTTCAGGAATCATTGCTTCATTATAAAACTCTTTTGCATAACCGCTTTGTGTAACTCCGTCTATTGACGATAACGAGTTGTAAATATCATTTATGTCTGCCTTATCATCAGTAATATTATAACTTATATCATAATTTACATAGTCCATGAAGATTTCTGTTGTCTTTTTTAAATATGATGAGAAGCTTGAAGCTGAAATGAAAAGAACAACACTCATAAAGAGAGAGATAACAGTTGCACGATATTTTCTTCTGTTTCTCTTGAAGTTCTTGCTTGCTATCATTCCCTCAAAACCAAAGAGCTTATATGTGAGCTTTGAAGTTTTCACTTTTTTGCCTTTGATTTTTATATCATTTGATTGTCGGATTGCTTCAATAGCTGACATTTTTGTGGCTCGTCTTGCTGGAAGAAGTGCTGATATCAATACTGTTACAAGTCCTATACCAGCCGCTGCAGCTATTGCTACCCATGTTACAGACAATGAAAGTTTTACAACAGTATTGCCGTTTGCAAGATTCTTTAAGAGCCCTTGTGTGAGCCTGAAGGTTACTGCAAGCCCGCCCATTCCTGAAAGAATACCAACAGGGATACCAATTCCGCTTAAAAATAATGCTTCAAACAGAACACTCTTAGTGAGCTGTTTTTTTGTTGCACCGATTGAAGATAAGAGTCCTATCTGCTTTGTCCTCTCACTTACTGACATTGAAAATGCGTTGTAAATTAATGATATTGAACCAAATACGATGATTAATATCAATACAGCAGCAACTGAATAAAGCATTTTATATAGCTGTTCTTCATTTGATGAAAGCATTGCACGAAGCAAACCTTTATTATACTCAAGAATGGAGCCTTTGAAGTTTGACTTCATATAATCATAAATGCCCTTTGCGTTATCAGTTTTTATAAAGATATCATAGCTTGTGACGTTATCCTTATCTTCTATTGTTAATGCAGTATAGCCGGCAGCTTCATATGGCTCAAATGATGATCTTTCGTAAAAGCCGACTACTGTATAGGTTTTTGTTCCTTTTTCAACAAACTTCTCCTCGTCAGGTAAATATTGATTCTTTTGAATGAGCTTTCTCCCTGAAAGCTGTCTTTCACCTACAGAAAGTGTAAGTTTGTCGTTTAATTTGTATTTTACACCAGCGTTTGCATAAACACTTTCGGGAATTATTATTTCGTCTGCACTCTTAGGCATTCTTCCGTTTGTAATGTTTACAGGAATGACATCCTTGAAATTATCCGACATACCACCAATATATAAATATGGTCTTTGTTCATTCTGGCTGTTTTCAAGCTTTGAATAGCCCACGTCAGAAAGATATGCGTAATCCTTAACGTGCTTGTCATTTTTAACAAAATCAAGCTTGTTGCTGTCTACTGACACGGCTTTTCCATACCAGTCACCACTCTGCTCAATTTCAATATCTATAAAAAGCTTCTGAAAGCTTGAAACACCTGTTGTAACAGCTGTAATCATTGCCGCTGATAAAATAATACCAATGATAGTAACAGCTGTTCTCGTTTTGTTCTTGCCGAGAATTTTCAGCGTAACTTTATTCAGGATATTCATTATCTTATCACCTCATCACGAGTGATTTTACCGTCACCGATTGCAATAATACGGTCTGCCTGCAAGGCGATATTTTCATCGTGGGTTATTACAATCAATGTCTGATTATATTTTTTATTCGAAAGCTTTAATAGTTCAACAATTTCCTGACTGCTCTTTGAATCAAGGTTTCCTGTTGGCTCATCAGCAAGAACTACTGCCGGTGCATTCATCAAGGCACGACCTATTGAAACACGCTGTTGCTGACCACCTGAAAGCTGATTCGGAAGATGATTTTCTCTTCCCTCAAGTCCAAGAGTTGAAAGCAGTTCCTTAAGGCGCTCATCATTGACTTTCCTTGAATCCATAAGAACAGGAAGTGTAATATTCTCAATAACATTAAGTACAGGAATAAGATTATAAAACTGATATATTAGTCCGACCTGACGACGACGGAATATTGCAAGCTGTTCTTCATTCTGAGCATATACATCATTTCCGTCCATAAAGACCTTGCCTGATGTCGGCTTGTCAACTCCACCGAGGATATGTAATAATGTTGACTTACCTGAGCCTGAAGGCCCTATGATAGCCACAAACTGTCCCTTTTCAATTGAAAATGATACATTGTCAAGTGCCTTTACTACATTGTCACCTGAGCCATATGTTTTTGAAAGATTCTCTACTTTTAAAATCTCCATAATTAATCTCCTTTTTTAGTTTATGAGCTTATTATATATTGTCAATATGACTCCTCGGTGACTTTTTAATAACAAAAACGTCACTTAAAAAAGGGACTATACAGCCCCTTTATAAAATCTTATTGTGAATAATGCTCCGCCAGTGCGTTGGTTTTCAGCCTTTATAGTACCATTCTGATTTGTAATAATCATTCTCGCAAGAGCAAGTCCTATACCGACACTCTGCTCACCTGAATCCTTGCCCTTATAAAATCTTTCAAAAAGATGTGTCAGGTCCTCTTTTGCTATACCGCAACCGTTATCGGAGATTAATATCTCTGTATAAATTGCGTTTTCACATACGTCTACCTTTATTTCACCGCCGACAGGAGTATGCTCCATACAGTTTTTCAGGATGTTTTCAACTGCTTCAACTGTCCACCTAAGGTCACCTGCGTAAGACTCATCACCGTTCATATTTATAGTGAGCTTTTGCTGTCTTAGTTCCATCGGGATAAGCACAGGCTCAGCTGAATAACGGATAAGTTCTGAAACGCTAACCCTTTCGTGCTGAATATTAGCTGTACCTGCGTCAAGCTTTGACATTTTAAGAAGTGATGAGATAAGCCAGTCAATTCTTGAAAGTAAAACCTCAAGTTGTTTTAAAAGCTCTCTGCGTTTTTCTTCAGTTATAGACTGTTTCAAAAGCATTGAAGTGATAAGATTTATTGATGTGAGCGGAGTCCTAATCTGGTGTGAAATATCAGCAATGGAATCTGCAAGATAAATCTTGTCCTTTTTTAAATCAGATGCCTGTTGCTTTAATGTTACTGTAAGCTTCTGAACTTCATTATTTAAAATTGCAAGCTCGCCCTCTGAATACTCGCTGAGATTAATTTTATCCTTACCGTGAAGAATTCCGTCAATCTCCCGACTCAATGCATTTATTTTTCGATATCTATTGTATGTAGCAATAAAATGATAAGCCGAAAAAGCTAAAACAGTTATTGCAACCATAATTCCACAGGGAATGCTTATTATAAAGCCGATAACAGTCAGAACTATACCTGCGATTGAACATAAGAATATGCTTAATTTAATTTCAGGGCTATTTATAAAAGACATTTAATCACCGACCTTGTATCCAAGACCTCTAATAGTTTTTATAAAGGTCGGATTCTGTGGATCATCCTCAATTTTGTCTCTAAGGCGTTTTATGTAAACTGTCAGTGTGTTGTCATTGACAAATTCCCCAGCAATATCCCATATTTCTTCAAGAAGGCGGCTCCTTGAAAGTACCGCACCCTTGTTGTTGAAAAAAACCAGAATAAGCTTGTACTCAAGTGCTGACAGGAAGATTTCCTTCCCGTCCTTTGTGACAACACCTTTTACTGTATCAATTTTTATTTTATCATATTCAAGGGTAGTATTACCGCTGTTGCATCGACGAAGAACATTCTTGATTCTTGAAAGGAGCTCACGAGGTCTGAAAGGCTTGTTTATATAATCATCAGCACCCATATCAAGTCCTGTTACAACGCTGAATTCGTCACCCGACGCTGTAAGGAATATTACAGGAGTATCTGATATTGACTTCACCGCAGAGCATACTGCAAAGCCATTCCCGTCAGCAAGTGAAATATCAAGCAACAATAAATCATAATGATTCTTTTCAACTTCAGCAATAGCAGCTGCCTGTCCACTTACTGAATGAACGCTGTACCCCTCACTTTTTAAAAAGTCAGATAGATTTCTGACAATGCTTTTATCATCCTCAACAAGAAGAATTTTCGTCATAATAAAACTCCTTCTGTAATCTGTTTTATCTTAATAAATTATTGCTGTGAAAACAACCATAATTGCCATTACCACTATATTATAAAACGTGAATATTCCAAAGAAGCGTGGTTTGTCAGCTTCATTGCTCTTTGCATAAAGCTTGAAGGAGATAAGACTTGCAAGTGAAGCAATGATGGTTCCAAGTCCGCCGATGTTTGCACCAAGCAACAATGCTTTTGAATTATCGGTAAATTCTGAAAGCATTACAGAAGCCGGAACATTGCTTATGCACTGACTTGCAATAAGTGTTACAACAAATACGCTCTTATCCATAAGGCCTTCCAATGCCTTTGTGATGATTTCAATTCGACCTATATTACCAACAAAGATAAAAAATGCAACAAATGTCGCAAGGAGGCTGTAATCAACCTTCCTGAAAATTCTGAAATCACTTATCAGTATACATACTACAACAATCCCAAGGCATACAAGCAGTGGAATAATCCTTAAAACGCTCAATACACAGAAAACAAAAAGCGCAAGGTTAATAATTATTCTTCTGCTGTCGTGCTGAGTTGCTATTGAATTGATTTCACGCTGACCGTTCATTATTTTTGAAAAGTACATTAACAGCATTATTACAACGTATCCTGCAATACTTACAGGGAAAACCACCTTGAAAAATTCCATAAACTTAAGATTATAGAACGAATAAATATAAAGATTGTGAGGACTGCCAAAAGGCATTGCCATACTACCGAGATTGGCAGCGATAGTCTCCATTACTATAACAAAAATTAAATCACGCTGTCTTATTCCAGATAGAATTCCTAAAGTAAAAGGAACAAAAATTATAAGTGAAACATCGTTCGTGACGAACATTGATGAGAAAAAGACAATGTTAACAAGGATTATTGCAAGGAGCTTTGTACTTTTACATAACTTGAGTGCCTTGACCGAGAAGATATCAAAAAGTCCCGATTTTACAAGTCCCTGTACAACTGCCATAAGGCAAAATAACATTACAAGAACGTGCATATTAAAATAATCAAGATATTTTTTATCAGGTGGAATAATAAATACTGTTATTAATGCTGCTAGTGAAGCAATTACAAGAACGGCTTCTTTCTTAATAATATTCAGAGTTTTCTCCAAAAGCTCACTCCTATACAATTTGTTACGACAATATATTACCATATAATATTAAAATTTACAATATTACAGCCCTTAAGTTCATACTGTGAGCAAAAAAAATCAGCCCTGAGGCTGACTTTTTTTATTCTGAAACTTTTTCAGTTTTCTGTTCTGTTAGTTGCTTGGAATCTACCGTCTGTTGTGTTTCTGCTTCCAGTTCTGCTATCTTTTCCGTTTCATCTTCCTGAGTATTTTCAGAAACTTTTTCTTTTTCAACAGAAGCCTTTGACTTAAGCTTCTTTACTATAACCTTTTTATAAACTGTGTATGCTGCTAACAGCAATATAACAACCGATATAAATATGTACAAAAAAAGGTTTTTGTTGACGTTTTTTGTTTTTCCTGTTCTGTTGTCATATACAGTGTATTTTGTGAAATACTGTTTTGCATATTTTATTGCTGGTGAATCAGCTGCTATGAGTATTTCACCCGGTGCTGGCTCAAAAGCATTACGAGCAATGTATGAAACATTCTTAGGTATTCTGATGCTTGTTAATGCTTTAACATTATAAAAAGCATAAGCGTCTATTCCGTGTACATCATCAGGAATATCATACTTTTTATCTGCCTTTGCCGGCGGATAATAAATAAGTTCCTTATTGATTGAATTGAAGAGTACACCATCCTTACTATGAAATTTATCGTTATTAATATCTACTTCAATTTTTTCAAGCTTTACACAATCGGCAAGACAACCATTGGCAATTGTTCGTACATTCTTTGAGAATGAAATTGTTTTTATGCTGCTGCATCCCTCAAAGACACCATTTTCTATAACTTTTACACTATCAGGTATTTTAAGTTCTTCAAGACTGCTGCAATGCTTGAATAATCCTCTTTTAAGTGCAGGAATATTATTAGATAATGTAACTTGCTTTAGCTTTCCGCAATCCTTGAATACCATTTCACCAATATTATTGACGCTGTCAGGAATTACAATAGATTCAAGTGACTGGTTGTTGCTGAATGCCTGGTCATCTATCAATGTTACGCTTGAAGGAATGTTTATTTCTGTTAGAGATGTGCAGAAGTCAAAAGCATTCTTTTTAATTGTTTTTAACCCTTCAGGAAGAGTAATACTTTTTATCATTTCACAGTATGCAAATGTATTTTCCTTAATTTCTTTAATTCCATTCGGTACTGTAAAATTCTCAAGTGACTTGCACATATAGAATGAAAAATCACCTATTGTTTTTACACTGGCAGGAATGTTGATTTCCTTAAGCTCAGAACAATCATTGAACGCATTACTACCGATAGTAGTTATAGTTTCAGGAAGAACAACTTTCTTTAAGGATTTTCTTCCCATAAAAGCCTTGTTGTTAATTGTTGTAACCTTTTTGCCCTCAATCTCTGAAGGGATTGTTATTGACTCACCCTGAAAGAATTCATCCTTAAATCCTTCAATTCTTACTCCATCACTTAAAACAGAATATCTTAGTTCAGAATTAGCCTGTGCTGATACGTTATTAAATTCCGGTAAAAATAAAGATGCTAGTACAAATATCATTAATAATGAAAATAATGATTTTGTAAGTTTTTTAGTTTTCATAAAGTTTCCGTCGCTTTCTACTTTTTTTAAGCGTTTACATTATATTACAAACAAATACCATTGTCAATCTGAAAAATATTCAAAATCTGCTCTCTACAAAGTGTTGCAGAGAGCATTTTTTACAAATGTTTTATATTTTCACGGCGCTTCTCAGCGTCAACCTGTTCGCGCGAAACAGATTTTGCAATAGCTACATCGTGACAATGATCCCAGTCAATAGATTTTATACCAGCTTCAACAGATTCACGCAGCATGTCACGAAGTTCTTCTGAATTTTCAAGAACATTGAAAAAGTTTTCCCTTGTCATCTGCTTATCTTCGCTTATTGTCGCATTCATTCGATCAAGCAATGTATTCTGTGCAAGAAGCATCAGAACAAGCCCGTTCTGCTTGATTTCATCTTCATCAAAAAAAGGATATATTCTATTATCAATTGCCATTTATGGTCACCTTTCTGTTACCGATTGTCATGTCAGCCTTCTTTATTCGTATTAATTACGTTGACATTATGTCCACGCTATTGTTATTTATCCTCAAGACCCTTGAGAGCATTGATTTCATCCCTGTTTAATTTTATAACTGCATCTTTAATCAAAGATACATCATCCTTGTTGAATAATACTGCCGGTGCATCGCTGTTTTCAGGCTTAACCTTAAGCATCCCAGTGAGAAGGTTTACTTCCTCAACATAACCTTTTCCGTCAGGTGTTGAAACATATGCACCAACCTTTGGCGTAATTTTAAGCAATGCCTCATAGCTGTCCTGTTCGTACTTCAAGCAACACATAAGTCTGCCACAGGTTCCTGAAATTTTTGCAGGATTAAGTGACAAGCCCTGCTCCTTTGCCATTTTGATTGATACAGGCTGGAATTCGCCCAGGAAAGTATTACAGCAGAAAGGTCTTCCGCATATTCCAAGTCCGCCGAGCATTTTAGCTTCATCACGGACACCTATCTGTCTAAGTTCAATTCTTGTACGGAAAACTGATGCTAAGTCTTTAACAAGCTCCCTGAAGTCAACTCTGTTTTCTGATGAGAAATAGAACAGTAGCTTGTTGTTATCAAAAGTACATTCAACATCAATAAGCTTCATATCAAGCTTATGATAAGCAATCTTTTCGTCACAGATTTTGAATGCTTCCTTTTCCTTCTTTGCATTCTCTTCAACAACCTTAATATCCTCGGCTGTTGCAATTCTCATAACGGATTTTAGCGAATTGATAAGCTGGCTGTCTTCAACCAAACGGTTTGCCATAACAACCTCACCGCACTCAACGCCTCGTGCAGTTTCAACTATTACATTCTGTCCGATATCTATTTTTAAACCATTCGGTGAAAAATAATATATTTTCCCGACACTTTTAAATCTAACTCCTATTATTTCAGTCATTTTTCTGCATTCCCCTTTTCTAGAATATAGTTTTTATTTCTGAGCATATATCAGTTAATGTCAATGATAAGTTTGCGTTCTGATCAAGCTTTGTATCAGCATTAGTGAAAACCCTGTATATTCCATTTGCCTGTTTTAATGTCAGGATATTTGAAAGCTTCTGTGAGCCTGACTTATAACAACCCACAAGGCAGTCATTGCTAAGTCTTATTGCTGAGCTGTCCCTTATAATTGAATACATAAGGCTGAAAACTTCTTTTGCAAGTGGTTTGTTCCCGTCAAGGCGGAAAAGCTCCTTAAGCAGATTATATTCAGATGAGCCTGCTATGCTGTCTGTTATAGCTTTTGCAATATCTATTGCATTTTTCAGTTCATCATCATTTATATATGAAAGACACATTCCTATATTAGTGCCGAAGGCCTCAAGAGCCTCATTTATTATATTTTCATCGGTAATGCCATTATCAGCGAGTGCCTGTCTGCATTCATCGTGCGAAACCTCAGTCACGCCAAAGGAAATTACTCGTGAAATTATCGTAGGTAAAAATACAGCTTTTGAAGTCGCCGTAAAAATAAAATAAGCATGCTCAGGCGGTTCTTCAATAAGCTTTAACAATGCATTCTGTGCAAGAGGACTCATATTATCGCAATCTGCAAGAATATAAACCTTTTTGCTACCCTCATTCGGCATAATTACAGCGTCAACACTTAGTTTCCTAAGGTTGTCCACTGAAAAAGCCTTTGCATTGTCCTTGGTTGTAATCCATTGCACATCAGGATGAGAATTATGCTCAATCATCCTGCAGATTTTACACTGCCCGCAGGGTGAGTTACTATCATCTTCGCAAAGCATTTTTGCTGACATATATTGTGCAATAGTCTTCTTACCCAGACCTGTCTGTCCGAATAAAAGGAACGCTTGTGACAAACGCCCACTGCTAATCATAGAAGTGAGCGTGTTTAATACATTATTATTTGCATAGATTTTAAACAAATTTTCTGACATAGTACTAAACCTTTTCAAATCTCTCAATGTTTGTCACGAAAATCGTCGCGCCACCTATAGAAACCTCAACAGGGAACGATGTATATGTTCCTACTCCATAAGAAGTAGCCGACGGAACAAACTGCTTTCTCTTGCGACTGTGCTTTCTTATAACTTCAATAAGGTCATCGACCTTGTCATCTTCAATACAAAGAAGAAATGTAGTGTTTCCTGCCATAAGAAATCCGCCTGTTGATGCAAGTTTTGTTGCCTGAAAACCATTTTTTGTGAAAGCCGATGCAACTGCATGGCTGTCATCATTATTAATGATTGCGTGGACAAGCTTCATAAAACAACCTCCCGACAAAAGAGTAACATGTTGTTATTATATACCTATTATTTTAATTTTACCACATTTACTGTCAAAATGCTATACCTTTTAAAAATTTTTATGGCATCTGCATTTATGACTTCACCGCTCACAACAACTGGAATTCCCGGTGGGCAGGCAACCACAACCTTTGAACATATTCTGCCCAAAGCGTTATCTACTGAAATCTCCTCACTATCGCTCAGTCCTGCTTTTCTGATTGACATTGCTTTCTGTGGTGGAGCAAGGATAAACTTTGGCGCTTCGAGTTTTATTCTTGGCTGTTTAATGCTGATTAATGCTTTTGTCAGCTCTTCAATTTCCTCTTCAGTATTGAATGTTGAAAACATAAAAACAATATGCGTTTCATCAGCGTATTCACATTCAATTCTGTTCTCTCTTAAAATATCAGCAATTTCATAGCCATATAGGCCAGTATTTATTGTATAAAGAGAAGCCTTCATAGGCTCATCAGAGCAATTTATATAATTATATTTTTCGACCTGTTTTTTCAGTGCATCAATATGCGGAATAATCTTTTTCAGGCCAGCTTTAATTTTCTCATCAAGATATCTGTTGCATAAATCAAGTGAAGCAAGCGTCAGATATGACGGGCTTGTTGAAGCAAAAAAGCTCATTGCTGTTTTTGCATTCTCCGAAAAGCTTTTATCTGCTCTTTCGGAAATATGAAGATATCCTCCCCCCGTCAAAACAGGAAGAGTTTTATGCGCTGAATCACAGCACATATCTGCTCCGAAATATATCGGGTGAATATTATCTTCAAGGAAATTAAGATATGCACCGTGGGCATTATCAACAAGCAAAGGAACATTATATTTCCTGCAGATTTCAGAAATTGGCTTTAGGTATGCCATTCTTCCGAGATAGTCAGGAGTTGTTATATAAACCGCTGACGGCTTTCGTTCGCAGTCTTTTATTGTATTTTCAATATCATCTGGAGTAAATATTCCGGAAGTTATGCTCCCGTCAATATATTGGGGAAACACCCATTTTACGTCGATATCAAGCAGTACACATGCGTTAATAAAGGCTTTGTGAGCATTTCTTACCGCTATTATAACAGGGTTGTCAACTTTCGACGTAGCAAGAGTCAACATTGTCTGTATAGCAAGAGTAGAACCTTGTGTTGAATATAAAGTGCACTTTGTATCAAAAAGTGATGAGGCATTCTTCTCACTTTCCATAAGAATTCCATCAGCTTCAAAAAGGCTGTCAGCACCTTTGATTTCTGTTATATCAAACTGCTCACACAGGTAGCCTTTTCCCTTATGGCCAGGCATGTGGAAGCGTGAAAAGTCGTCACTATTGTATTTTTGAAGAAAGTCAAAAACAGGAGTATTCATATTGTCCTCACTTTATTAAAAATAATATCTGAGATATCTCAACAGATTGTTCCTTGCATATTTTAATGTGCGAGAAACTGTTGAGACATTAATACCAAGCATTTCGGATATTGCGGTCATATCAATATCCTCATAATAGTATAGCACAAGAATCTGTTTTTGTCTTGCTGTAAGTTGCTCTTCAATAATTCTTTTCATTGCTTTTTTTGCAAGAAGCCTGACTTCCGTATTGCTCTCAGTAGATTGGTTGTCGTTAAAAATCCTGTAGATTTCCTTATCTTCATTCAGGCGTGTAAAACTGATTCTCCTCGGCATTAACAATCACCGCTTGCTTTTTCAGTTTCTGAATTTCTGTGAATCATTTCTGAAACTACTCCAAGCATCTCATATCTTTCATCCTGGAGAATATCTCTTCTTATGCGAAGTGACTTTAATTTGTCTGCGTCTTCCTCCTCCTTCATCTGCTGGGTCAATTCTGTCATACGGTTTCTTACCATTGCAGCGACTGCAAGATAGCTTTTTATCAATTCTGTCATTTTTATTCCTCCCATTTGTTTCTCAAAATAGAACATTTGTTCGAAATTCCTTGTACTATTATGATATTCCAAAAAATAATTTAGTCAATAGAATATCAGGGTAATTTGATTCAAACATTAATTAAGAGAAATTTTTCGGACAGTTAGTGTTATTACGTTTTTTAATTATTGAAAACCCGCCCGAATAATGCTATAATCTGTATATAATTATTAAGGAGTGTTTTTGTGACACAGGAAAAAATCAATCGTATAAATGAACTTGCAAGAAAATCAAGGGTAACAAAGCTTACTGAAGAGGAACTTGCGGAACAACAGGAACTTAGGACTGAATACAGGCAGTCTTTTGTAAGTAACCTTACAGGTCAGCTTAATAATATGACTATTGTTAAGCCTGACGGAACAAAATCAGACGTAAAAAACTTGAAGAAACAATAAACTTTCTGGAGATGACAACATGAGCAAACAAGCATATGTTAAGCCAAAGCTATTGATTTTAAGGGATATTTTTCTTGAAAAAACTGATGAAAATCACGCGCTTACTGTTTCTGAACTTATAAAAGAGCTTTCTATGTATGGGATAAGTGTTGAGAGAAAGACTTTGTATGATGACATAAATATTCTCACAACCTATGGGCTTGATATTGTTATTTCAAAAAGGTCACACTCAAACACTTATTATGTAGCAAGCAGAACCTTTCAGGACGAAGAATTACAGGTGCTTGCAAACGCTGTTGCATCTTCAAAATTTCTTACTAATAAAAAATCAAATGAGCTTATCAAAAAGCTTGAAAAGCTCACAAGTGTCTATAACGCCAAAGAACTTAAGAGAACAATTTATATTGAAGGCAGAGTAAAAAACTTCAACGAACAGATTTATTACAACATAAACTCACTTCACGATGCTATTAACAGGAAGAAAAAGATTACCTTCAGATATTTCTCATATGCCCTCAACAAGAAAAAGGAATACCGACACAACGGTGAAGTTTATGCCGTAAGTCCTTACTATATCGTGTGGGAAAATGATTATTACTATCTTATCTGCTATTGCGATAAGCATCAGAACATCAGCCGATACAGAATTGACAGAATGGTCAACGTTAATGTTTCAGAAGAAAGCTATAAGGTGCCCAATGATACTGAGCAAGAGCTTGCTAAGAGCCTCCGTTCGACCTTCAGTATGTACGGCGGGGATAAAAAGATTGTTACTATTGAATTTGCTAATGAGCTGATTGATGTTATAATTGATCGCTTCGGCAGTGATGTAAGAATTACAAAGAAGTCTGACAGCACATTTAATGTAAGTGTTGAAGTTCAGATAAGTCCGCCTTTCTGGGGATGGCTGTTCCAGTTTGGAACAAAGGCAAAAATTATTGCTCCGCAAAGCATTGTTGAAGAAGCAAAGAAAGAAGCTCAGACATTAGCTGAAATTTACAATACATAATTAAAAGAGAAATTGCAAAAACGCCTTGCAATTTCTCTTTTTGTTTGTTATAATGTTTAAGCGCGTTAGTGGAGAAGTCGCCTAGTCCGGTTTATGGCGCACGACTGGAACTCGTGTATGGGTTAATAGCTCATCGAGGGTTCGAATCCCTCCTTCTCCGCCAAAAGTCTCGTAAACACGTTGT